>Ga0315902_10013099_pt1 | contig 10749 bp, 5 predicted proteins | sample LakEriMetagenome_9_FD_203523 | JGI IMG/M metagenome (GOLD analysis project Ga0315902, IMG submission 203523) | Freshwater fungal communities from buoy surface, Lake Erie, Ohio, United States - Buoy 12 MA117 | ecosystem: Environmental > Aquatic > Freshwater > Lake > Lake biofilm | place: USA...
TCGTAGTTCAGGTGGCCATCATCGCGTTTCCATTCGGCAGGAAACTCCTCGCTGAAGGCGCGGTACAGCTCCAGCAGCCGCTTTTCACCAAACACCTTGGCGATCCAGCCGACGGCGTAGGCGCTGAGCATGTAGCGGCAGTGCAACGTGAGGGGCTCATCGTTTTCCCGGCGCAGCGTGCCATGGCGGGTGAGTTCCGTGAGGCTGGTGCCGCGAGCCATCGCGTCCTTCAGCAGGTCCGGACGTTCCGTGAAGCGCTCGGAGGAAAAATACACCGCCGCGCCTTCCACGAGCCAGCCCGGCGTCCACGGGCGTGACCATTCGCCGAGGGCGAGGTGGGTGAGCTCATGCTCCATGGTGACCTTTTGTTGATTGCCGCGATCGGCGAAGGCTTGATGGCCCTTCACACCGGCGTTGTTGGCATACATGGCCAGATTGTAAGTCATGAGCTTTCCCTTCTCTGCGATAGTCACACCCGGCGCGGCACCCGCCGCCATGCCGGGATCAGCTCCGCTGAGAATCTGGAAGTCTCCCTCGTCGGAGCAATGAAAGGCCACATAGGTGGCGCTCATCGGCAGACCCGCGGCGAGCAGATGATCGTAGGCCGCCTCGAGCTGGCCTGACATCACCTGGGCATGCCGCGCATCCTGAGGCGTGTCCTTGTGCACCACGAGGATGCGGTTGCTGGCATGCACACGATGATAACCACGGCTCCAGAAGGGCGGCCCATGCGGAAAGGTGAGCGCCTTGATCTTCCAGCCGCCTTCACCGGTCACCTGCATGCGGGCATACATCGGGATGTAGAAGGCGTTCGTGCCGCGATGGCCTTTGAGCCGGTAGTTCATGCGCAGGCTCACCACCCGCAGCTCGCCGTTTTCGAGATCGAGCCCCTGGTCGGCAAAGGGCTGGATGTCCACGCTCTCAAAGGCCATGCGGTCGAGGTTTTGAAAGAGCTCCGGCTCTTTCTCCACCTCGAGATGCTTTCGCGCCTCATCGAGGCGGCCTTCGGTGATGGATTTGGACACACCGACCCAGAAATTCGTCACCTGGTCGAAGAGCTTCTGCTCAGCCAGCGAGTGCAGGCGGGCGGCGGTGAAGGTGGGCGTTTGCTTGTTCGCGTGATCCACCTTCCAGAGGTCCTCTTTTTCATCAAAGAGCAGCGGCAGGTTCGGATAGCCGGGAAACCAGAACCACAGGCGCGAGGCCGCGTGCGCCTGCGGCATGGCAAAGCGCAGAATGCCGCGATTCTCCACGCCCGGCGGCCACACACCCGGCGGCGCGATTCGGTCCACGATGCCGCCGCGCACATCGAGCACCGCCAGCTTTTGTCCGTCACTGCCCAGCAGCCTCGCCTCGCCGCCCTTCGGGCAGCGTTCGAGCTGGATGGGGTAGCGGGCGATGTTTTTGAAGATCAGCTCCAGCATCAGCGCCCCATCCACGCAACGCATCTGGCCGAGACGCAGGCCCACGTTTTGATTGCCCTCGTTGAGCGGCTCCAGCGCCGCGCCGAGGTCCATCGTCCGGCCTTCCACTCGCGTGAGATCTGGCGGTGTGAAGACCATGCTGTCATTTAGCAGAAACCTCAGCGGCGAGTGCGTCTCCACATCCAGCACGGTGATCTCGTCCAGATCCTCCTCCGGCCAGGGAAAGCTCAGCACGGTGAAAACGCACTCCTGAGGCATGAGAAGCGCGGCGGCCTGCTCCCGCCATCCGAGGCCCGGGTCCACGCAGGCCACATTTCCGCCGCCGGAGCCTTTGTGCAGATGGATTTGCGATGCCTCCATCACGGGAGGCACGGTCACCGGAGTCAGCGTCTGGTTTTGCAGGCCCACCCGCAGCTTCAAGCGTCCATCCTCATGCTCCGCCGTGCTCAGCAGCAGGAGGAAAGCCCCATGCCGCAAGCTCCTCGGCTGCGCCGCTCCGCCCAGCCGCCAGCAGCGTGCCTCTGCCGCGTGCAGCAGGGGCAGGAGGAATAGCAGCGCGAGGAGGATGGATCGCATCGCAGATTTTTTAGCGCGAATCACCGTCACACGCCACTCTTTGAAACATCTTCCCCGCTCGCCGGGTATGAGGTTGACACGTTTCCGGCCCACCGCGCAGGGCTGTGTTTTCATCAATGTCTGCTGGCCTTCGCACGATGCCACACCTGCCTCGTATGGGCACTATGCCGCAATTCCATCATCAGCAAGGTGAGGGCCAGGCGGTTGCTGGTGCCTGTCTTGTTAAACATCGCGGTGATGTGCGCTTTGATGGTCTGCGGCTTCACCTTGGTGATGCTGGCAATCTCCAGGTTGGTTTTGCCCTGCGTCAGCCAGTAGGCCACTTCGGACTCGCGTGGAGTGAAGCCGCTGAGACAAAAGATGCCGGAATCATTGGAGAGCATGGGACGCTGGCGGGCTGTGGCTAGTTTCAGCGCGTTGGCGAGGTGGAACTGCGCTTGGTGGAGCAGCTGGCGGTCACGCTCGGTGTAGTTGACGCGGCCTCCGCGCTCCAGGGCAAAGTAGCGGATGTGGCCGTCGCTGGCGGCGACGTGGACGGCAGCGTGGTTGTTGGCTCCGAGCAGGCGGAAGCACTCGCTGTAAATGTCCAGATCGCGGAACTCGCGGGTTGTGTAGAAGTCGTTGCGGAAGAAGGGCTTGCCGTCGTTCACGGTGGGATCGAAGCGGAAGAGCGGATACTTCGCCATGCAACTGCCAAAGCCCTCCACGGCGAGGGCCCAGTCGGGCGGCTGGTAGTTGCTGGTGGCGTCCAGGGTGCCTGCGGCGGGGTTGAGGTCGCCGAAGTTGATGAGGTCGCAGGGCACCAGCGCACTGAGAAAACGGTAGCCGTGCTCGGTGAAGTTACCGAGAGTGAGGTCTGGTGAGTAAAGCGCGAGGGTGGCTTGGCTCAGGGTGTTGAGATCGGCGGCGGTGACCATGCCAGAGAATGGATCGACAGTTGAGTTATCCATATTTTCGGGTGGGAGACAATCGGCGTGACAAATTTTCTTCGCTGCGGTGAGCCGAGATCAGGAAGATCAAGCCGAATCCTGATGCCGACAAAGACGCCAAAGAGTCCCATGCAGCCAATATCGCTGACTACGTGGCAAGCTGGGAAGAACTGCAAGTCATGCTCGAAGTCATTCCCGCCGAGGACGAGGAGTTCATCGCTGCCTTCGCACTGAAGACTCCGAGGCGGCTGGAGTGAGAGGTTTCTGATGCTCCCCCATCACCTGGCGCAAACCTGCTTCCAGCCCCTCAATGGCTGCTCGGATCACGGCTTCTGAGTATCCCGCCTGACTCAGCCGCAGACGTGCTTCTGAGGTGATCCGGGGTGCGACGGCGGACCCATGCGCCAGGGTGAGGCAGGAGATCATCTTGATACCGATCTCATCGAGAGCCGGGCGCACGGTGCCCGCAAGATCTGGTAGCGCCCCGGTCTTCTGATCTGGTGACGAAGGCCGTTGTAACCACTCTTGCTGCAACTGTCTCGCTGCCTGCATCTGCCCGGAGAAGAAAGCCCTCACCGCTCCGGCTGGAAGCCCAGATGCAGCGCCACGCTGCTCCATGGCTTTCAGCAACTCCGCTTCACGGACAGGATCGCTCACGGGAAGCGCCCGTGCCCGTTTAACCTCCGCCACCTCATCCATCCAGCTCAGGCGTTCCACCATCAGTCGGGGCAGCGCGTGCTCATCCATGCGTGAATGGGGCGCCGGCAGTGTGCAGGCACTCAGGATAAGGACTGGCAGAAGCCATGAGCAAAAAGAGCTCAATGAGTTGTGTGGCACGGGGTTCACGGCGTCTCGAATCAATGCTCCACCCATTCCAATAGCGGCCAAGGTGTCTTTGCATGCCTCTCGCGGGCTTCATCGCGGACGCTGGTAACGCCCGATGATCCTGAGAAGATCACTTGAGGGGGCGGTGACATGCGTGGGTATTGAATAAGTGGTTAAAAAGAGACTCAAGTGGATGTGAAGTAACCACAAACCGAGGCGGCCAATAGGATGCTTTGGGAGGAGGAGAAATGGCGAACAAGGGCCAAGCGCGCAACCGAGACCGTAGGAGAGCTTTCAGCCAGCCCCATACTTTGGTAGGGGGGGATTGTTTTCACGTTGAACCATTTGTCTGTCAGGCGAGTCATAGGCTGACCTAATTTCAGTTATGTTACTCCGGATCACACTGACGGCGGCCCTAATTGTTTCATGTCTCACACTGAATGCCCATCAGCCGCCGACGGATGAGCAGATGGCGGAACTCAAAGCGAAGGGACTGCTTGAAAAGGCAGAGGCGTTTGCACGAACGCTTGGGGAGGAGCAGATGAGCGGCCAGCTGGCGCAAAGCACCATGCTGAAAGTGAAGCGCGCACAACTGGAGGCCCTTGGCGCCAGCGAGCAAGAAATCGAGGCTGAACTCAATGCCATGCAGCCCGCGGCCTCGTTCTCAGGGCTCCCTACTGCCATACGCGGTATTCGCACGACGGGCACCGTGCATAACCTGACCTTGCTCATCAGTTTTGCCGACATCCCTGCGCCGACGGCCATCACACGGCCCAAGATGGAGGCCAATATTTATGGCCAGGGAACGGAGGTGGCGCAGAATCATCTTCCTTTCAACAGCATGGCTCAATACTATCTGCGGGCATCTCAAAACAAGTTCAATGTGACAGGCAAGGCTTTGGGCTGGTTCCAGTTTTTTTCTACTCGAGACAGTCGCACACCGCAAATGACGGGCAATACCAGCGCTGACAACCTCGCCAAAAACCAAGGTCTTTTCGATCTCGTCACGACTGCCTTGCGATTCTACGATGCTAACGAGGACTACGCCATTTACGACAACGACAATGACGGTGTGATCGACAACATTGACATCATCTGGACCGGGCCTCCGGGTGCCTGGATGTCGTTTTGGTGGAACTACAAATGGAGCTTCTTTGTCCCTGACCAGCAGACATTCATGGTGGACGGGAAGCGCATTCGTAACTTCACCTGGAATCAACTCAAGCTGCGTGAAAATGGCACTGACTACGATCCCAGGGTATTGATTCATGAGTTTGGCCATGTGCTGGGATTGCCTGATCTCTACGACTACGAAAGAAGATCCACGGTTGGCGTCAAGGGTGGTGTGGGTGGCATGGACATGATGGATTCGAACATCGGGAATCTAAACGGCTTCTCCCGCTGGATGCTAGGTTGGATCGAACCGCAGATTATCGCGGCTGGTGAGCCGCGCATGGTGACGCTGAATGCGAGTGGTGACGTGAGGACCGATCTCAACAAGGCCGTGGTCATTTTTCCCAATCTGACGAGCACGCCATTACAGGAGTTTTTCTTGATCGAGAATCGCTGGCGGATGGGCAATGACTCTTTCTCCGGCATGCCAGGCAATGGACTGGCCATCTGGCATGTGGATGGCACGCTGAATGCCAGCGGCACGAATTTCAATGCGAACAACACGAACCGAAACCGCACGGCCCCGGGAGGAAACAAGCTCGTGCGCCTCGTGCAAGCAGATGGCCTCGAGCAGATCGAAAATCATCAATGGACCGCCGCTGATGGCACCATCTTTTACGGCGGCAGAGCGGATGCTGGCGACTACTACACCGCAGGCGGGACCTTTGGCCCGGGCTCGATGCCCAACAGCAATACCTATGCTGGCACACCCACCAACATCATTGTGGACACGATCTCCGCAAATGGCCCAGTGATGACGGCACGGGTGGGATTCTTCGGGGGGGCGCCTCCGCCGAACATGCAGCCGGGGCCTCAGGCACAGCAGACCCTCAGTGACAACACGGCGGCCACAGGTGGCAGCGTCAATCTACAGGGCAGCGTGGAAAATTCAGGCAGCGGGGATGCGGGGGCTTTCCGCGTGAGCTTTTATGCCTCATTGGATGAGGTCATCCGCGCCGATGAGGACATCCTGCTCGGCGCTTACGATGTCAGCGGGGTCATTCATGAAACGACCATGAATTTCGCCCAGTCACTGACCATTCCAGCGGGCACCCAGCCTGGCAGCTATCGCATTGGGTGGGTGATTGACTCTCAGGGGGTGATCCCCGAGGCGGCTGAAAACGACAACGTCTTCGTGCTGCCGGATGTGTTCACCGTCACTGGCCCTCGACTGCCAGAAATCGTGGTGGAGGGCATTGCAGGCGAGATTTCAGATGGCAGAGCGGACACCTCGGCTGAAGAGGGCACTTTGATTGGACCCGTGCGAGTGGGGCGCAATGTGCTGCAGTTGTTCACGATCCGCAATGCGGGGCTGGAAGCACTGACACTGGGGCCGGCTGCCGTAGCCATTACCGGAGCGGGTGCGGCTCACTTTGAAGTCACGGCGCAACCTCCAGCCACCTTGCCAGCAGGCTCGTCCGCCGCCTTCGCGCTTGCTTTCTCTCCGACAACAGCCGGGCTGCATGCAGCAGAGGTCGTCATTAGCAGTGATGACTTCAACGAGGGCACCTACAATTTCCGGATCGAGGGACGCGCCCTCACGGCCACGGATGACCACGGGGATGATGTCACCGTGGCCACCACGCTGGCGCTGAGTGCGCCGCTATCTGGCGTGATCGACCTGGGTGGTGATGTGGATGTCTTTAAACTGACGGTGCTGACTGGGGGGCAGCTCACCGTGACCAGCAGCGGCACGGCGGATACAGCGGCGGCGCTTCTCAACGCCACCGGGGAACTGATCGTCCACAATGATGATCATGGCAACAGCATGGCCTTTGCCCTCGCCTCCAACGTGACGCCGGGTGTGTATTACCTCGTGGTCTCCGGTGCCTCGGCGTTTGATTCGGGATCCTATTCGGTCACGGCTACGCTTACCGCATCAGGTGGTCCAGACGACCATGGCAATACCACTGCCACCGCGACCGTGGTGGCACCAGGGGCTGCGGAAAGTGGCAGGCTCGACTACGCGGGTGATGTGGATGTGTTCCGCCTCACGCTCCCTGCTGCGGGCACCCTGATCTTGCAGTCCACCGGCGAGACAAACACCTTTCTGACCTTCAAAGATCAATCCGGCACGCTGCTCAACACGGCCGATACCGGCGCTGAATTCGGCAACTTCCAACTCGTCCGTTTCGCCAATGCGGGCATTTACTACGCTGAGATCAGCGGCGGCAGTGCCGATAGCGAAGGGGACTACGGTCTCATCACCTCCTTCATCGCTGGCACGCCACCGGATGATCACGGCGATGCCATCGCTGAAGCCACCGCCATCTCGCCAGACAGCGCCGACAGCGGCACTTTTGAGGAGAGTGGTGATGTGGATGTGTTTCGCGTGATTTTGCCCACGGCGGGACGACTGGCCATGCACACCGGCGGTCCGCTCAATCCGCTGCTCGAGCTGCGAGATAGCAGCGGAACCCTGCTGCTCAGTGATGCCGATAGCGGCCCTGGTGACAATGCCCAGGCCGTCACGCTGCTCTCGGCAGGCACCTATTATCTCCATCTCAGCGGCTTTGATCCCGGCTTGACCGGCTCCTATCGCCTCTACACGAATTTCACGCCCAATGCCATCGCCCTGGCCGATGACCACAACGAGCTTCCCGATACGGGAACAGCTCTCAGCGAAGGCATCGGCTCCGCCGTGGCTGGAAACCTCTCTGTGGCAGGTGACACCGATTTCTTCCGCATCACCATCACGCAGAACGGTTTCCTGCAAGTGCTGAGCACCGGCCCGAGTGACACGGATGGTGCCTTGTTTGATTCCAAGGGCGTGCAGCTGCTGGCCGACGATGATTCCGGCGTGAGCACTAATTTCCTTCTGCCTGCCGCCGTCACACCAGGCACCTACTACGCACGTGTGCGTGGCTATCAGGGGGTGTCCACCGGTGCTTACTCGGTCTATTATTCCTTCACCTCCGGTGCCATCCCAGATGACCATGGCGGCACCACCAGCACCTCCACGCTGGCCTCCGTGCCCGGCACCGCGAGCGGCATCATCAACGTCGGTGGCGACGTCGATGTCTTCCGCATCACGTTAGCGGGTCCAGGCAGCCTCCGCATGTTCACCCAGGGCCTCACTGATACCGTGGGAGAGCTTTGGAATGCCAACGGGGACATTCTTTCATCGGCAGACGATGCCAGCATCACCAACTCGAACTTCGATCTTCGTTCCAATGTCTCCCCTGGCACCTACTACCTCGCGGTGAAAGGCTACGACTTCGCCATCACGGGCGCATACACCTTGAACTTGGAATTCACCGGCACCGCCGCCGTCGCTCCCGTCATTGCATTGGGTGCCTCCGCCGTCATCGTGCCATTGGCTGCGGGCAGCAACGATCAAGCCTCATTGGAACTGCGGAACTCCGGCGGCGGCACGCTGACCTACACGCTCACGCCTTCGGCCTCATGGATTCACCTGGCCTCCAGCACGGGCAGCAGCACAGGCGAGTGGGATACCATCGATTTCACCGTCGATGCCGATGAACTACCCGCTGGAGCCACCAGCGTGGGCAGCATTCAAATCACTGCGCCAGGAGCTGTCACTCGCACCGTGCTCGTCTCCGCCATCGTCGCTGCGGCCATTCCAGCGTTACCTCAGCCCGCCATCACCATCACGCCCGGAGGTGCCAGTCTTCAAATCCAGTGGGAAGGCCAAAGCGGTCGATTCTTCCACCTTGAAACCAGTGACACGCTCGCTCCTGGCTCCTGGGTCCGCGTGCCGGATGTTGTCAGCATCGGCAGTGGCACCGCCAGCTTCACCCTGCCCATCTCCAGCGGCATCACCAAGCGCTTCTACCGCCTCGTGCTCGACAACTGATGCGTGTCCTCGCCTGCACGCTTTTGTTGACCGTCACTGCCGCTGCGCATCCGGCGGATTACCTCACGCTCACCACGAATGCCGTTCAAGATGGCCGCGAGGTGCGGCTGGAGGTCATGCTCGATTCGCTACGCATCGCCGAGTATGCGAAGCGCCCCTCGCTCGTCGCCCGCATCGAAGATAACCAATCCCTCGATGCCGAGACGACTGCGCTCGCCGATGCCTGCGTGGCCTCCAGCCTCGATTTGAGCCTCGGCGGACGTTCGTGGCCTGTTCCTGCTTTGAAATGGACCCGCGTTCCGGTAACCGACACCGGCGCGGATGGGAAGCCCGCCACGCACATCTACCTCGTCGGCAATGCCAGCACCGCCTGGCCTTCCGCCAGCGGCCGCGCCACGCTGCGGGCCTCCGGCAGTCTCATGGTCGGCTGGTTGCGGCAGATCGAGGGCACCACGCTCGGCCAGCTTCAGGTCCTCATGCCGGGCGAAACCTCAGCCGTGTGGGTTTTTGCCGCGCCGAGGTCGGAGATGCCGTGGGCATGGATCATCGGTGGTGGCATCAGCGTCTTGTTTTTCGCCTTCTGGCTTCTTCGCCGTAGAAATTGACAAAGGAGCGGCGTTTTGCTCCCCTCACTCCCCACCATGAAAAAATACAACGTTGGCATCATCGGATACGGCTGGGCGGCCACCGCCCACATCGAAGCGATCAATAAAACCACCCAGGGCCAGGTCACGGCCATCTATTCCTCGCGGAAGCTCGACGATGCCGAGCTCAGCGCCAAGCACGGCGGCAAGATCAAGAGCTACCAGAGCATCGATGCCATGCTCGCTGATCCGTCCATCCATGTGGTGGACATCACCAGCTACCCCAGCCAGCACCGCGATCAGGCCATCGCTGCGGCGAACGCCAAAAAGCACATCATCCTCGAAAAGCCCATGGCGAACAGCCTCCAGGAAGTGCGTGAAATCACCGCCGCCGCGAAATCAAACGGCGTGCAAGGCTGCGTGTGCTTCGAGTGCCGCTTCTCCAACCAGTTTCAGGTCACCAAGGCCCTCATCGACGAAGGTTTGCTCGGCAGCCTGCATTACGGCGAGGTCGATTACTACCACGGCATCGGCCCCTGGTATGGCCAGTTCCGCTGGAACACCGGCAAGAAAGACGGCGGCAGCGCCCTCCTCACCGCTGGCTGCCATGCCCTCGATGCCCTGCTCATGATGATGGGCAGCGAAGTGGAAAGCGTCTCCTCCTTCTCCACCCGCAGCAGCAGCGAGATCTTCAAGCCCTACGAATACGACACCAGCAGCACCACCATCATCCGCTTCAAAAACGGCGCCGTCGGCAAATCCGCCGCCATCGTGGACTGCCTCCAGCCCTACTACTTCCACACCCACCTCTGCGGCAGCCAGGGCAGCCTCCTCGACGACAAATTCCACTCGATGAAGCTCCACACCGACAAGCACGCCTGGAGCAAGCTCTCCATGAAGATGCTCGACTCCGGCGATGTGAGTGATCACCCCTACCAGAGCCAGTTCCAGGCCTTCTTCGATGCCCTCGATGCCGGCAAGCCCATGCCCCTCACCAGCTTCGAAGAATCCCAAAAATCCTTCGAAGTCATCTTCGCCGCCGACAAGAGCGCCGAGCAAGGCGGCCGCCCCGTCAAAATCAGCGAACTGGGCTGAGCAGACGACACGCCACGGTGCCTTGAAGCGTCTTCAAGGCACCAGCTTCTCGATCACGGCCAGGAGATGATTGCCGGTGGAAAAGGTGTCCGCCGTCATCATGTCGTCCGGGATCTGCACGCCGAGTTCCTGCTCGATCTCCATGAGGAGGTCGATGGAGGCCATCGAATCCAGGCCTAGCTTGCCGAGGTCCTCATCCATCGGCACGGCGGCGCCGGGCGCGAGGAAGCGGAGCTTCGGACTGAGGATGGCCTGGAGTTTGGGGGTGAGATCGGTCGCAGTCATTGTCTGGGGGGGGAGAGAGACTAAAAAGCACGATAAGGATT
>Ga0315902_10013101_pt1 | contig 10749 bp, 11 predicted proteins | sample LakEriMetagenome_9_FD_203523 | JGI IMG/M metagenome (GOLD analysis project Ga0315902, IMG submission 203523) | Freshwater fungal communities from buoy surface, Lake Erie, Ohio, United States - Buoy 12 MA117 | ecosystem: Environmental > Aquatic > Freshwater > Lake > Lake biofilm | place: USA...
GTCTGGGCAAGGGAGCTGGCCAGCGGTGCCCGTTCAACCAAAGAACGGATCGCTAACTCTCCTGCTGCGCCTAATGCATTACTCACAATAAGTAAGGTTAAAGCACTATCCTTGCTTCATGATCCCGGCACCTGGTGCGGGCAGCGATGGCACGAAGAAAAAGCGGAAGCGCAAGCGTTCCGGTAACCGCGGCCCACAACCACAGACTCAAACGGCTCCCAATAAGAGTCCTCAAGTAAAGCGCCCGTATGCAAAGCGCGTTGATGAGGTCAGTGCTGGCGGTTTAGTTGTCGATACAACAGGTACCAAGGGCTTATTGATCGGTCGGTATGACACTAAAGATGCAACCAGAAAACGTATTTTGTGGTCTTTACCTAAGGGGCATATTGAAGAAGGTGAAACCCCGGAACAAGCTGCAATTCGTGAGGTTGCTGAAGAAACCGGTATTACTTCTAGCATTACAAAATCTTTAGGTGTTATTGATTTCTGGTTTATGGCCGGCGGAAAAAGAATTCATAAAACTGTTCACCATTTTATGTTTACAGAAGTCGGCGGAGTTTTGGCCGCGCAGGAAAGTGAAGTCGACGAGGTTTCCTGGTTTCCATTAGAAGAAATCGTTGATCGACTTGCATACCCAGATGAAAAGAAGTTAATCGCACGAAGTGCTGAGTTAACTTCATGAAGAAATTCGCTTTAATTATCATTTCAGCTTTTCTTTTACTGATGATGCCGCAATCAGTTGCAGCAAATACTGTTATTCGCATTACAGCCCCAGTGCACCAAACATTTACAGGTGATTTTCGTAATGATGATTTAGCTCAATCACTGACCCCCTCTGGCGAATTAGGATTGAAGGTTTTTCAGCCTGTTGCTAAAAATCGAACCTGGGTTATTGATGCAGCGTTAATTGATGAAGTGATTCTGATGAGTAATCAATACACTTTGGCGACAGAAGCAGAACCTGCCGGAAAAGAGATTGCAACGGCATGGTTGACCCAATTAAAGCGTGTAACTGAAGGAAATGAAGTTGTCGCACTTGCTTACGGAAATCCAGATGTTTCATTGGCTAAACGTTTAGCACCCAGTGAATTAAGGTCTTACTTTGTTTATGGGCAGGAACGGTTACAGCTAGCCCTAGGTCGGATCGTTAGAAGTGAACCTCGGGTTCAATGGAGTGTTGGAAAATCAGGGTTAAGTAACCCTTTACGTAAGAGTTACAGCGATAATCGCAAAGCTTTGACGCGATTATCACGTGTGGTGGATACCCCCGAATTAATCCAACTTCGAGCGCGATTAGGTCAGTTACTGTCACCGACATTGGATAAAGATTCACGTGAATACTTTTCATACAGCGCAACCACTGCAGTAAAGGAAATGGTTAATAAATTACGAATTAACAGTGGTAAATACCAAATAACAACGTCTTCCGTAAAGCTTCCAGTTACTGTTATTAATGAGTTTAATGTTGATCTCACTGTTGACATTGCTATGTTGCCCATGAACTCTCGAGTTATTGTTGGAAGTTTTGATAATGTTGTAATTCCTGCGCAATCAAAAAAGCAGTTAGAAATGCAGGTAGATGTTATTGCTCCTGGGCAAACATCGGTCTCGGCATTGATTACCGGACCCGAAGATGACACTGAGGTTGTTCCTGAGGCAGTATTAACTTTAAATTCAACTGTAATTGATTCACGAGTGACCTGGTTTACAACCGGAGCAGCCATACTTCTGTTATTGGCAGCTGTGGCACAAAGTGTTCGTCGGGTTCGAAGGAGAGTTAAATGAAATCCAATGAACTCTTCCGTGCTTCTGGAATCATGGCACTTGGAACCATTATTTCCAGAATCACCGGCTTTATCCGAGGAATTTTAATTGTTGCAGTTCTTGGTACCGCACTACTTGCAGATACTTACAATGTTGCAAATACGATGCCAAACATTTTGTACAACTTACTGGTTGGTGGAGCGTTAACTGCGATTTTTATTCCTCAACTTGTTCGCTCGTTTGAACATGATGACGGTGGAGATGGATTTGCATCTCGTTTAATTACAACCATCTCTTTGATTCTTCTAGTGCTAGTTACATTAGGAATAATCTTTGCGCCGGCTTTGGTTCGTTTATATGCGCCAGAGTTTTTTACTCAGGGGTTTGAAACTGAAAAAGAGATCGCGATTGCATTCACTCGTTACTGTCTGCCACAGATTTTCTTCTTAGGGTTGTTCACCATGTTGGGGCAGGTTGCAAATGCTCGGGGCTCTTTCGGACCGCTTATGTGGGCACCGATCGCCAACAACTTGGTAGGAATCGCATTATTTGGCGGGTTTTTACTGCTTTCTCCAGGTGTAAACATCTCAAATATCACCGATATACAGGTTCAAATTTTGGGTTGGGGAACCACATTTAGTGTTGTTGTTCAAGCTTTAGTCCTAGTGCCAGTAATTAAGCGCCTAGGAATCACCATTAAACCAAAACTTGGCCTGGAAGGCCTGGGTAAGTCTTTTAACTTAGCTGGGTGGACTTTGGTTTATGTCTTAATTTCACAACTTGGTTATTTGGTAACAGTAAATGTTGCAACATCTGCTGCGGTTAGAAGCGCGCAAGAAGGTGTTTCAACTGGTGTTGGTTACACGCCATACACATTTGCATACTTTGTAATGTTGTTACCGTATTCCATTGTCACAATTTCAATCATTACCGCGATTTTGCCACATATTTCAAAATTAGCTTTGGATGGAAAGCGTGAAGAAGTTAAAGCACAACTAGTGCGTGCGATCAGATTAGTAGGAGTAATTACCATCCCGAGCGCGGTTGCTTTTTTACTGTTTGGTTCTTTAATAACGGAAGTTATCTTTATCGGTATCCCAACTGAAGACTCTCGATATATTGGCCATGTTCTATCTGCTTTAAGTTTTGGACTGGTTGCTTTCTCTATCAATTTGATTTTGATCCGTGGATTTAATGCTTTTGAAGACACAAGAACACAAGTAATTTCAATTTTGATTATCAATGTTATTTCTGTCGCGCTTTCATATCTATTTTTAGAATTCTTGAAAACTCGTTGGGTCACCGTTGGGTTAGGCGTTGCCTTTTCATTTAGCTACCTGGTTGGTTTATTAGTTACTCTCGGTTTGTTGAAAAAACACACCGGTAAATTATCGATTCGAGAATTCTTAGCGCAACATATGCGTTTACTAACTGCCGCCCTACTTGTGATGCTTCCATTATTTGCAATGATGGAATACATCACCTGGGTTGGTGTTGAGTTATCACCAGCAGCTAGAGCTGGGCAACTACTACTTGTGATGGTTATCGCATTCTTTGGTTACATCTTTGCAGCCAAGGCGCTCAAAGTTGAGGAGATCTCGATGATTCGCCACTTGGGTAGTTCAATCTCGCGCCGTTCAACAAAACCTGAAGAAAACCATTAGATTTCGGGGTCTAGGGAGCACATATGAGTGATGTAAGAAATGTCGTAATTGTTGGTTCAGGTCCAGCTGGCTATACCGCTGCGATCTACGCTGCTCGCGCGCAATTAGATCCAATTATTTATGAAGGCTCTGTCACTGCTGGTGGTGCACTCATGAATACAACTGAAGTTGAAAACTTCCCAGGCTTTACTGATGGAGTTATGGGTCCAGATCTGATGGACAGTATGCGTAAGCAAGCAAAGCGTTTTGGTGCCGAACTCATTACAGATGACATTGTCGAAATGGATTTAACTGGCGAGATCAAAGTATTAAAGGATGGTTCCGGAAACACCGTTAAGGCAAAGTCAGTCATTCTTGCAACAGGCAGTGCTTACCGGGAGATCGGCTTAGTTAATGAAAAGCGTTTGTCGGGTCACGGAGTTTCGTGGTGTGCAACCTGTGATGGTTTCTTCTTTAGAGGACAAACAATTGCAGTTGTTGGTGGTGGAGATAGCGCGGTTGAAGAAGCGACTTTCTTGACTCGTTTTGCAGACAAGGTAGTTTTGATTCACCGTCGTGATTCACTTCGTGCTTCAAAGATTATGGCCGACCGCGCAAAAGCTAATCCAAAAATCGAGTTCATGTGGAACACCGAAGTAATTGATGTTTTAGGTGAAAGCAAAGTTGAAGCACTTAAGTTGCGCAGTACTGTTGATGGAACTGAGTCAGAACGTGCCTTTACTGGTTTATTTGTTGCTATCGGACATATTCCACGCAGCGAACTGCTAACAGGCCAAATAGATTTAGATAATGAAGGTTATGTAATTTGCGAAGGTCGTTCTACCCGTACAAACCAAAAAGGTGTTTTTGCGTGTGGTGACTTGGTTGATCACACATACCGACAAGCAATTACGGCAGCTGGTTCTGGGTGTGCGGCCGCCTTGGATGCTGAGAAGTTCTTAGCTCACTAAGTTTTCCCTTATATGAATACCGACTAAAAAGAGGAGTACGACGATGGCAACTAGCAAGGTAACGACAGCAACATTTGATGCAGAGGTTCTTAAGAGCAGCACCCCTGTTTTGGTTGATTTTTGGGCTGAATGGTGTGGCCCATGCCGCGCGGTTGGACCAATCCTTGAGGAAATTTCAGATGAGTACGGTTCAAAAATCAAGATCGTAAAGCTAAATACTGATGAAGAGTCTGCGATTGCGATTAAGTATGGAATCACATCAATTCCTTCAATGTATGTTTTTGTTAATGGCGAGGTCGTTACACAAATCGTTGGAGCTAAGCCAAAGCCAGCACTGTTAAAGGATCTAGAAAGCTTCCTCGCATAAAACAATGTCAGATTTAACCGAGTCGGAGATCCGCTCATTTCAACAAGCCCGTGGCCTTGATGTCACGGGTTTTGTTGATGCGGTCACGGCTCGCGCGTTAGAAGAATCCCAATGGAAACTTGGTGACCGTTCGCTCTATCTTCACAATTTAGATTTAATGCGTGGAGATGATGTCGCTGCTCTACAAGCCCGATTAACGGAAATGGGTTTTAATTGTGGGCGTGTAGATGGAATTTATGGTCCACGTACAGAGTCGGCAGTTAAAGATTTCCAAAAATCTGTCGGTGCAACAGTTGATGGAAAGTGTGGCCCTGCGACAATAATTGCTTTAATTCGTTTAACAAAGATTGTTTCCGGTGGAGTTCCTTCTACTTTGCGACAAAATGCAACACAGCAAAGTCGTGGTCCGGCGCTTGCTAACAAGGTAATTGTTTTAAACCCAGATTCAGATAATCAGATTGCTTACGATGTTGCTGTTCGAACTGAAGGTCGTCTACTTGCTTTAGGTGCTTCTGTTTTTCTGACACGCGGTGTTTCAAATAATCCATCAGAACATGATCGAATTGAATTTAGCAATAAGAGCAATGCGGATTTGATGATCTCTTTGAATCTTGATTCCTATGGAAATGAAAAAGCCCACGGTGCTGCTACTTATTATTACGGCAGTGATACTCATGGAGTTCATTCAATTGTTGGTGAACGATTTGCCTCATTAGTACAACGTGAAATTTGTGCCCGTACAGATTTAGCTAACTGCCGAATTCATGCAAAAACATGGGATTTGTTGCGTCTTACAACGGCGCCAACTGTGCGAATTGATTTGGGGTACACCAGTAATCCGGGGGACATGTCCAGGCTTTCTCGTCCAGATTTTCGGGATGTAATCGCCGAAGCCTTAGTTATTGCAATCCAACGCTTGTATTTAGCCGCAGAAGATGATGCAAAGACTGGAACATTGAGAATTTCAGATCTTCGTAAAGCTGGTATTCGCCGTTAAATTACACTCAAACCACAGTATGGGTATGGGAGACTTACGCCATGTCTGATATCACGCAACGCTTCTCGACGGGTGCCCCACAAAATCTTGAACAAAGATTTGCAACTCGAGCTGCGCACATGAAGCCAAGTGAGATTCGTTCACTGTTTGCTGTGGCATCTAGACCTGAAATTGTTTCATTAGCTGGTGGAATGCCAAATCTTTCCGCCCTTCCAATGGGAATGATGGCTGATGTTGTCAGTAATTTAGTTCGTGACAATGGCCAAGAAGCGCTGCAATATGGAAACGGTCAAGGACATCCAAAGTTGCGCGAGCAGATTTGCGAAGTTATGGCACTTGAAGGAATTCGCGCTAATCCAGATGATGTTTTGATTACAACAGGCTCGCAACAAGCTTTAGATCTGATTTCACGTATCTTTTTAGATCCACAGGATGTAGTTCTTTGTGAAGCTCCTTCATATGTTGGAGCTCTCGGTACCTTCCATCAATATGAAGCATCGGTTGTACATGTTGAAACCGATGACAATGGTTTAGTTCCTTCAGCTTTGGCAGAGGCAATTAAGAGTGTCCGTGCAGCAGGGCGAAAAATTAAGTTTCTCTACACGATTCCTAATTACCAAAATCCAAGTGGTGTTTTATTGCCAGCTAACCGACGAACAGAAATTCTGAAAATTTGTCGCGAAGCTGGCATTTTTGTGGTTGAAGACAATCCATATGGGTTGTTAGGTTTTGATAAGCCATCGCCAAATGCGATGCGTGCTGAAGATTCTGAAAATGTGATCTATTTAGGATCATTTTCCAAGACAATCGCACCTGGATTGCGTGTGGGTTGGACGTTAGTGCCGCCATCCCTGAAGGAAAAATTGGTCATCGCCAGCGAATCATCAATTTTGTGCCCATCTAACTTCACACAGTTAACAATCTCTAGCTATCTGGCAGACCAACCATGGCGAGATCAAATTGCATCTTTTTGCGACCTATACAAAACACGTCGTGATGCAATGTTGGAATCACTTGAAGAGCATTTCCCAGCAACGGCGCAATGGACAAAGCCTGGTGGTGGTTTTTATGTCTGGGTTACTTTGCCACCAGAAATTGATACAACTGCGTTAATGCCAAAGGCGATTGTTGCAAAGGTTGCATATGTTCCAGGAACCGCATTTTATGCCGATGGTTTTGGATCCTGGTCATTACGTTTGTCATATTGCTACCCAACACCAGAACGTATCCGTGAAGGTGTTAAGGCACTCGGTGGAGTAATCAAACAAGAGATGGCAAGCCGAAAAGGTTTTGAACTTAAAGGCTAGTTTTCTATTGCCTTTGTAATTCTTTGTAAATCTTGTGCTCCTGCAAACTCGATAACAATTGTTCCTTTTTTTGCACTGCCCTGAATAGTTACTCGGGTATCTAGCACATCACCAATACGGTCGGCGATCTCTTGTAACTCTGGGCTTGCAGACTTTGCACCTTTTGGCTTCTTTGTTGACTGTCCTTTTGGCGCACCTGCTGAAATTATTTCCTCTGTTGCGCGAACTGATAAACCTTCACTAACAATTCGTGCGGCTAGCTTTTCAATTGATCCAGCATCACTTAAACCTAAAAGTGCACGTGCATGCCCAGCTGATAAAACACCAGCTGCAAGTTTTTGTTGCACTGATGGCGGCAAATTCATTAAACGAATTGTGTTTGAGATCAACGGACGTGAGCGCCCAAGCTTTACTGCCAGCTCATCATGTGTGCAGTTAAAGTCTGTTAGTAGTTGTGAATACGCTGCCGCTTCTTCTAAAGCGTTAAGTTGACTACGGTGAATGTTTTCAATTAAAGCTTCACGAAGTAATTCATTGTCTGGGGTTTGACGGATGATGACAGGAATACTTGTTAAACCAGCTGCTTTTGCCGCACGGAAGCGGCGCTCACCCATGATTAATTCATACTTACCTGGTTTGGTTTGACGCACAACTGGAGGTTGCAAAATACCAATCTCTTTGATTGATGCGATTAATTCATCTAGTGCAGTTGGATCAAAATGTGTACGCGGTTGGCGTGGGTTAGGTGAAATTGAAGAGATGGGAACTTCATTTTGTTGAGCAACTTCTTTGTCTCCAACAGTTAATGATGTTGGAATCAATGCATCAAGGTTTGTACCTAATCCGCCACGACGTGCCATTAAGCGATCTCACCTTCACGTTTGTAATTGATTGAAACAACATTTGAATCAAAAGGTTTTCCGCGTTCTGCTAATTCGCGGGCAACAGACATGTATGCAACCGCGCCTGGTGAGACTGGATCGTATGTCATTACTGTTTGTTTAAATCCAGGAGCTTCTGAAACGCGTACTGTGCGGGGGATAGGTATATCAATTAACTCATTTGGATAATGTTTTCTAATTTCGTTAGCAACATCATTGGCAAGGTTTGTGTTGTTAAACATTGTTAATACAAGTGTTGATAACTTCAATACAGGATTCAAACGCTTCTTAACTAATTCAAAAGTTTTTAATAGTTGTGATAAACCTTCGAGTGAGTAGTACTCACATTGAATTGGAATTAATACTTCTTTTGCTGCAGTGAATGCATTAATTGTTAATAAACCAAGTGATGGTGGACAATCAATAAAGATGTAATCAATACTTTCGCCAATTGCAGCGCGCCCTGAGACTAATTCTTCGATTGCTTCTTTTAAACGCATTTCACGGGCGACCATCGGAACTAATTCAATTTCTGCTTGTGCTAATGATGTATTTGATGAAACACATTCAAGTGAAGGAAAGCCTGCAACTTTTTGAATTACTTGCGCCATTGTTGATTCGCCCATCAACACTTCATAAATTCCTGCATTATCAAGATGTTCAACACCTAATGCAGTTGATGCGTTTCCTTGTGGATCAAGATCAATGACAACAACCTTTAAACCACCCATAGATAGGGCTGCTGCCAGGTTAACTGTGGTCGTGGTTTTTCCCACCCCACCTTTTTGGTTGGCTACGGTCAAAACTCGTAGGGCAGCCGGTTTTGGCATCGCCTCTTTAAGGCGACGAGTGCCGATTACCTTCTTTGTTTCACGTGAATCATCCACGTGGGTAGTTAAGCACCTTTTTTGACCTCGACTATGCGGCCGAGCTTGATTCCTTCCAGATTTACCTCGTGGAGGATCGCTTTTGGCACAGAAAGCATCTCTTCTTGGGCTTTTTCGCCCTTCATGGCCAGTAATGAGCCATTAGTTTTCAAAAGGTGCCAGCTAATCTTCTTTAACTTCTCTAAAGGGGCCACTGCGCGGGCGGTCACATAGTGGGCGGTTAGTTTTACATCTTGGGATCGACCGCGAATAACCTGGATATCTAGGCCAACTACTGCTTCTTGAAGGAACTCGACCCGACGTTCAAGGGGTTCGATCAGGGTTACCTTTAAATCTGGGCGGGCAAGGGCAATAACTATGCCTGGCAAACCTGCTCCTGAGCCAATATCAAAGACTGTTGCCCCTTCTGTGAAAAGGGTGGTTACAGGCAGGCAGTTGAGGATGTGGCGCTCCCAGATCCGGTCAGCTTCGCGTGGGCCGATTAATCCACGCTCAATTCCAGCGGTTTCTAGGAATTTAGCGTAGGCGTGAACCCGCTCAACATCTGGAAAATGCCTCGCGATGAGGGTTTCACGTGAAACCTCCACTGAATTATCCAATTGGGGTTACGCGGGATAGATAACTACGAAACGGTTTGGATCTTCTCCATCGGATTCGCTACTCAAACCAAGGTCTTGGATTGTGTCATGGATGATTTTGCGCTCAAAAGCGTTCATTGGCTTCAACTTGATTGAATTACCAGTTGTTTTTGCCTCTTCAGCCATATCCTCAGCGAGCTTCTTGAGCTCCTTTTTGCGGCCGGCGCGGAAATTATCAATGTCGAGCATAAGACGGCTGCGGTCACCTGTTGAGGTCTGTACAGCTAGGCGTGTGAGCTCTTGGATTGCATCCAAAACCTCGCCGTCGCGTCCTACCAGGTGGTTGAGTTTGCCTCCCACGATAGCCAGGGATGCGCGGTCGTTTTCTACATCGATATCGATATCTCCATCAAGATCTGCGATATCAAGCAGTGCCTCAAGGTAATCAGCGGCGATATCGCCTTCTTCCTCAAGCTTTGCTACCCCTTTTGGGGCTTTTGCAGCCTTAACGCTGGTTTCTTCTGTTTCAACAACTGCTTCTACTGCCTCTGCTTTAGCCTTTGCCATGATGCCCCCTTTGTCGGGATTGTAGTGAATTAAACCTTTTTAGGTATATATGTCCGTTTTGTTACTACTACTTCTTCTTTTTCTTCTTTTTTGGCTGTTGGCGCTGACCTTTTTCCAAGGTTGTGCCTTCAGGAGTCTCTGGTTCTTGGGTCTCTACTACGCCGTTTTTCTTATTGCGCTTTCGTTGAAGCTCTTCATATGCAGGTGATCCTGGTGTTGGGTTTCGCTTAATCACGTAGTACTGCTGACCCCAAGTCCACAAGTTTGTTGTCGACCAGTAAATCAAAACACCAACTGGAAAGTTAACACCTGTGATTGCGAAAATAATTGGAAATGCGTACAACATAATCTTTTGCTGTTGCAACATCATATTGTTTGAGGAATCCATTTTTGGCATTCCCTTTGTCATTAATTGACGCTGGGTTGTAAATGTCGTTAATGACATAAATGCAATAAGGAAAATTGTTACAAGTTTTACAGTTGTTATATCTGAACCTAAAAATGTTTGGGAAATTGGTGCGCCAAAGAACTCGGCTTGCGCAGCACTAATTCCATCTTCCTTGGTTAGAACACCTTTAGTATCAATTGGAACTTTTCCAATTCCATTCAACACTGTAAACAAGGCAAAGAAGATTGGGGCTTGAGCCAAAATTGGGAAACATGATGCAAGTGGATTTGTCTTGTGCTCTTTGTAGAGCTTCATCATCTCTTCTGATTGTTTTTGGCGATCATCTTTGTACTTCTTTTGAATCTCCTTCATGTGTGGTTGAAGGGCGGTTAATGCGCG
>Ga0315902_10013106_pt1 | contig 10744 bp, 4 predicted proteins | sample LakEriMetagenome_9_FD_203523 | JGI IMG/M metagenome (GOLD analysis project Ga0315902, IMG submission 203523) | Freshwater fungal communities from buoy surface, Lake Erie, Ohio, United States - Buoy 12 MA117 | ecosystem: Environmental > Aquatic > Freshwater > Lake > Lake biofilm | place: USA...
GAAAGACCTGGTTGACGGTGCACCCAAGCCCGTTAAAGAAGGTGTTTCTAAAGCTGAAGCCGAAGACATCGCAGCCAAGCTTAAAGAAGCTGGTGCTGAAGTGGAGATCGCTTAATTCAACCTGCACACAACGCATAAGCCCCGACTGGTTCGGGGCTTTTTTATTTTATGTTCAAATAGGGCCGGATGCGAGCGATCCATTGACTATCCAATACCTGAATATTTAATAACTCATCGACAGATTTAAACGATCCATGCTGTTCCCTGTACCGGACAATCACACGGGCTTTTGCAAATCCGCAATACGGATGCCGGCCTAGCGTATCGATGGAAGCAGCGTTCAGATCCAGTTGACGCACCGATCCTTCTCCATCAACCTTCAACCAGGGACGAATTCGTTGAAAAACTGAATCGGGAAACTGATACGTTTCACCGACCTGCTCGCTGCTGATAAATCCCCCCAGCCGTTCTCTGTATCGGATGATCCTTCTGGCATACCCCGGCCCGATACCGGGCAAGGATTCCCAGGCTGCTGAGTCGGAAAGATTGAGATCCAATATCGGCCTCTTCTCAGCCCTAGAACCGAACGGGTTAACGGAACCCGTTTTAGGAAGCTGATTATTCCACGTTTGTTGATATTCCTTGCGTGCCGGACTGGTCTCAAGTTGAATAAAGGGGGCCAATCGTTCATAGTCGGTTGACCGTACCCCCCAGATCTTTTTCAAATCCTCTTTTTTGCGAAATCTGCCACCCTTGGATAGATAATTTTCAATGGTGCGGGCTGTTCGAGCCGGTAGCCCCATTTGTATCCAGTCCTCTGCACGGGTTCGATTTGGGTCAAACCTACTGATCTTCAATGGAATATTCGCGGCATTTCCCCCAGCCCTGGTAGGATTCAAACTATTTTCAGCTATTTTATTGCCGGGTGCAGGGGGTAGGGTCCGGCTCGGAAAATAGGAGCCCAAACCATATAAACCGAATAGTAAACTGATCAAGAACAACAGCCCCCACCGTTCGGACCGGTTGAAACGAAAAAATTTTTGAAGCGTCCGGAAAGTCATACCCGAATATCGACTTCGACAAGGCAGGCCGACAACCCACAAATCGGGCTGTGTTCCAAGATTTTGTGACCAAACTTTTCTTGTTGAATCCCCGCCTTTCCCTACCTTTGCCATCCTTTATTTTGGCCAAATCTATTTTGACATTCTTTTCTCGTTGTAAGTAATTCATTTACAGGGAATTCTGTTCTTTTCAGTCCAGAATCCCCAACGATTAAGGTATGTCCAAAACGTTGTAAAAACCGGTTTCGACTATGTCAGCTGCGAAAATGAACACCCGTATCGATTTCGGAAAGATCAAACATCTGGCGGACACCCCCGATTTGTTGGAGGTGCAGATCCAGTCCTTCAAGGAGTTTTTCCAATTGGAAACAACCCCCGACAAACGTAACATCGAAGGATTGTTCCGTGTATTCAAAGACAATTTCCCGATCACTGACACGCGTAACATATTCGTGTTAGAGTTCTTGGATTATTTTATCGATCCGCCCCGTTACACCATCGAGGAGTGTATGGAGCGTGGTCTTACCTATGCCGTTCCGCTGAAAGCAAAATTGCGTTTGAGCTGTAACGACGAGGAGCACGTCGATTTCCAGACCATCGTACAAGACGTATTCCTGGGTAACATTCCGTACATGACCCCCCGTGGTACATTCGTGATCAACGGTGCCGAGCGCGTCGTCGTATCACAGCTGCACCGTTCTCCGGGCGTATTCTTCGGTCAATCCATTCATCCGAACGGAACCAAGATCTATTCCGCTCGTGTGATTCCTTTCAAAGGTGCTTGGATGGAATTTGCGACCGACATCAACAATGTGATGTATGCGTACATCGATCGCAAGAAGAAGTTCCCGGTAACTACACTGCTTCGTTCCATCGGTTATGAAACCGACAAAGATATTCTTGAGCTCTTCGGTATGGCGGATGAAGTGAAAGCCGAAAAGAAAGCCCTTGCCAAGCATGTAGGCAAGCGTCTCGCGGCTCGTGTGCTCCGCACTTGGGTGGAGGATTTCGTGGATGAGGATACCGGTGAGGTTGTTTCCATTGAGCGTAACGAAGTAGTGATGGAGCGTGATACCGTTTTGGATGAAGCGGCCATCGAAACCATCTCCGAGATGGAAGTAGCTAGCGTATTCATCCAGCGTGAAGACGTTGGTGGTGATTATGCGATCATCTACAACACCCTGAATAAGGATACTTCTAATAGCGAGCTGGAGGCGGTTAAATTCATCTATCGTCAGCTCCGTGGCGCGGATGCTCCGGACAATGAAACAGCTCGTGGCATCATCGATAAATTATTCTTCAGCGATAAGCGTTATGATCTCGGTGAGGTGGGTCGTTACAAGATCAACCGCAAATTGAACATCGAGCAGCCACTCCAGAAAAAGACGTTGACCAAAGAGGATATCATCCTCATCATCAAATACCTGGTAAAACTGACCAACGGTAAAGCCGAGATCGACGACATCGATCACCTCAGCAACCGTCGAGTTCGTACGGTAGGCGAGCAGCTTTATGCGCAGTTCGGTGTCGGACTGGCCCGTATGGCCCGTACCATCCGCGAGCGGATGAACGTACGTGACAACGAGGTATTCACGCCGGTTGATTTGATCAATGCGAGAACATTGTCCTCTGTGATCAATTCATTCTTCGGAACCTCCCAATTGTCGCAGTTCCTTGACCAAACAAACCCACTTTCTGAAATCACCCACAAGCGTCGTATTTCAGCGCTCGGACCAGGTGGTCTTAGCCGGGAGCGTGCCGGATTCGAAGTGCGTGACGTACACTACTCTCACTACGGACGTTTGTGTACGATCGAGACACCAGAGGGACCGAACATCGGTCTGATCTCCACGCTTTGCGTACACGCCAAGATCAATGATATGGGCTTCATCGAAACACCTTATCGTAAGGTGCACGATGGTAAAGTCAATATGAGAGAACTCACTTTCCTGAGCGCAGAAGAGGAAGACCTGGCCAAGATCGCACAGGCCAATACGCCATTGGACGAAAAAGGAATTTTTCAAACAGAGAAGGTTGTCAGCCGTGAGACGGGTGACTTCCCCATCCTGGATAAAAAAGATGTCGAATTCATCGACGTGGCACCGAACCAGATCGTTGGACTCAGTGCTTCGCTGATTCCCTTCCTGGAGCATGATGATGCAAACCGTGCTCTGATGGGATCGAACATGCAACGTCAGGCCGTACCATTGCTTCGCCCCGACGTACCAGTTGTCGGTACCGGTCTCGAAGGAAAAGCTGCCCGTGATGCACGTATCCAGATCCACTCAGAAGGAAATGGTGTGGTAGAGTTCGTGGATGCCAATGAGATCCATGTTCGTTACGACCGTGATGAAGCAGAGAAACTGGTCAGTTTCGAAGACGACCTGAAAATATATCGACTCACTAAGTTTATCAAGACGAATCAGGAAACCTGTATCAATCTTCGTCCTGCTGTAAAGAAAGGACAGAAGGTGAAGCGCGGTGACTTCCTGACAGAAGGGTATGCTACACAGGGCGGAGAACTGGCGCTTGGTAAGAACCTGAAAGTGGCGTTCATGCCCTGGAAAGGTTACAACTTCGAGGATGCCATTGTGATCAGCGAGCGCGTTGTGAAAGAAGATCTATTCTCCTCTGTTCACATTTCCGAATATGAACTTGAAGTGCGCGATACAAAACTGGGCGAGGAAGAACTGACGCCTGATATCCCCAACGTTTCAGAAGAAGCGACCAAGGATCTCGACGAGCATGGTATCATCCGTATCGGTGCACAGGTGAAAGAAGGTGATATTCTGATCGGTAAGATCACTCCGAAAGGAGAGAGCGATCCGACTCCGGAAGAGAAACTACTCCGTGCGATCTTTGGTGACAAGGCCGGTGATGCTAAGGACGCCTCCCTGAAAGCTCCGAATGGGGTTGAAGGCGTGGTGATTGGCAAGAAGCTCTTCCAACGTGCAAAGAAAGATAAGAACGGAAAGCTCCGCGAAAAAGCAGCTCTCGAGAAGCTCGAAAAAATGCACGAGAAGAATGAGAACGATCTCAAGGATGTATTGATCGAGAAGTTGAGCACCTTGTTGAAGGATCACTCATCTTCCGGTGTCAGCAATAACTTCGGTGAAGTGCAGATCGCCAAAGGTGCGAAGTTCACCGATCGGCAACTGCGCGGACTTGACATCGCCAACGTGAATCCGCTGGGATGGACAGGAGATGCCAAGGTCGATGATCGCATCAACACCCTGCTACATAACTACAACATCAAGTACAACGAAGAACTGGGTCGTTACAAGCGCGAGAAATTCAATATCAGCATCGGAGATGAACTTCCTGCAGGTGTATTGAAACTGGCGAAGGTTTACCTGGCCGTGAAGCGTAAGCTCAAGGTAGGAGATAAGATGGCCGGTCGTCACGGAAACAAGGGCATCGTTGCCAAGATCGTTCGTGCTGAGGATATGCCATTCCTCGAAGATGGTACACCGGTTGATGTGGTACTGAATCCATTGGGCGTACCTAGCCGTATGAACCTGGGTCAGATCTACGAGACCATCCTGGGATGGGCCGGACAACGTCTGGGTATGAAGTTTGCGACCCCCATTTTCGACGGTGCAACTGTTGAAGAGATCGGTGAATACTGTAAGCAGGCTGAGATCCCGATGTTCGGTCATACCTATCTGTATGATGGAGAGACCGGCGAGCGTTTCCATCAAAAAGCTACCGTGGGTGTGATCTATATGATCAAGCTCCATCACATGGTCGATGATAAAATGCACGCACGTTCGATCGGGCCATACAGTCTGATTACCCAGCAGCCGTTGGGTGGTAAGGCACAGTTCGGTGGACAGCGTTTCGGGGAAATGGAAGTGTGGGCACTCGAGGCTTACGGTGCTTCCAATATCCTGCAGGAGTTGTTGACCATCAAATCGGATGATATCATCGGACGAGCTAAAACATACGAGTCGATCGTAAAAGGCGACAACGTACCACGTCCGGGTGTGCCTGAATCCTTCAACGTACTTCTCCACGAATTGCGTGGATTGGGACTTGATCTTCAATTCGATTAATCGAGCAGAAACATCTAATCATTAGCAGAATCCAAAATACTCAATACGAACATGGCAATCCGCAAAGAAAATCGCCCCAAGGCCAGCTTCAGTAAGATCACCATCGGACTGGCCTCGCCCGATGTAATTCTGGAACGCAGCTTCGGTGAGATACTGAAGCCTGAAACCATCAACTACCGTACCTACAAGCCAGAACGGGATGGTCTGTTCTGTGAGCGCATCTTCGGTCCGGTGAAGGATTTCGAATGTGCTTGTGGCAAATACAAGCGCATCCGTTACAAAGGCATCGTGTGTGACCGATGCGGGGTGGAAGTGACAGAGAAAAAAGTACGCCGCGAGCGCATGGGTCATATCAAACTCGTTGTGCCCGTTGTACACATTTGGTATTTCAAATCACTTCCCAATAAAATTGGTTACCTCCTCGGGGTGAGTTCCAAGAAATTGGAAACCATCGTGTATTATGAGCGGTACGTTGTTATCCAGCCCGGTATCCGCCAGGATAAAGGACAGAACACAGGCGACCTGCTCACGGAAGAAGAATACCTTGATATCCTCGATACACTGCCGAAGGAGAATCAATATCTGCCTGATGAGGATCCGAATAAGTTCATCGCTAAAATGGGAGCAGAGGCCGTTCATGATCTGCTCGCCCGCATCGACTTGGATCAGCTCTCTTTCGACCTGCGTAACGCCGCAGCCAATGAAACTTCACAGCAGCGTAAAGCCGATGCCCTCAAGCGTTTGAGTGTAGTGGAAGCTTTCCGCGACGCGAATACACGTATCAAGAACCGTCCCGAGTGGATGGTGATGCAATACATCCCTGTTATCCCACCAGAGTTACGTCCCCTCGTTCCCCTGGATGGCGGACGTTTCGCGTCATCTGACCTCAACGACCTTTATCGTCGTGTGATCATCCGTAACAACCGCTTGAAGCGATTGCTGGAGATCAAAGCACCCGAGGTGATCTTGCGCAACGAAAAGCGTATGTTGCAAGAGGCGGTAGATTCACTGTTCGATAACAGCCGCAAATCCAATGCCGTGAAAGCGGAAGGTGGACGTGCCCTGAAATCACTCAGTGACGTACTGAAAGGTAAACAAGGTCGCTTCCGTCAGAACTTGCTCGGTAAGCGTGTTGACTATTCCGGTCGTTCAGTGATCGTTGTAGGACCCGAACTGAAACTCCATGAGTGCGGACTGCCCAAGGACATGGCTGCAGAGTTGTTCAAGCCATTCATTATCCGCAAGCTCATTGAGCGTGGTATTGTTAAAACAGTAAAATCAGCCCGTAAACTCGTTGATAAGAAAGAAGCAGTCATCTGGGATATCCTTGAAAATATTTTGAAAGGTCACCCTGTGATGCTGAACCGCGCCCCAACGCTGCACCGTCTTTCCATTCAGGCCTTCCAGCCTAAATTGATCGAAGGAAAAGCGATCCAATTGCACCCGTTGGTAACCTCGGCTTTCAACGCCGACTTCGACGGTGACCAAATGGCCGTACACGTTCCCCTCGGCCATGCTGCCATACTCGAGGCTCAAATCCTCATGCTGGCTTCGCATAACATCTTGAACCCACAGAACGGAACCCCGATCACCCTGCCTTCACAGGACATGGTGTTGGGTCTCTATTACATCACCAAAGGCAAGAAGAGCACGCCTACCGAAAAGGTACGAGGAGAAGGAAAAACTTTCTACTCTGCTGAAGAGGTGATCATTGCATACAATGAAGGCCGTATCGACCTGCACGCTTGGATCAAGGTGAAAGGCAACATACGCAATGCCGATGGATTGCTGGAGCATAAGCTGATCGAAACAACGGTTGGACGTGTGCTGTTCAATCAGAACGTACCAGCTGAGGTTGGATTCGTGAATGCACTGCTCACCAAGAAAAATTTGCGTGAGATCATCGGTGATATCATCAAGATCACCAACGTTCCGAAAACTGCTAAGTTCTTGGATGATATTAAGCAACTTGGATTCCGTACGGCTTTCCAAGGTGGACTCTCCTTCAACATCAATGACCTGATCATCCCTGATACGAAGGAAGAGATGCTTGATAATGCGAAGGTTGAAGTAGATGAAGTGTGGGATAGCTACAACATGGGCTTGATCACAAACAACGAACGATACAACCAGATCGTCGATATCTGGAGCCGCGTGGATACCCGTATCACTGAAACCCTGATCCGTGAACTCAGTAACGATCGTCAGGGATTCAATTCGGTGTATATGATGTTGGATTCCGGTGCCCGTGGATCGAAACAGCAGATCAAACAGCTCGCTGGTATTCGCGGACTGATGGCTAAGCCACGTAAGTCAGGTTCTACCGGAAGCGAGATCATCGAGAACCCGATCCTCTCCAACTTCAAAGGCGGATTGAACGTATTGGACTACTTCATCTCTACGCACGGTGCTCGTAAAGGTCTGGCAGATACCGCCTTGAAAACGGCCGATGCCGGTTACCTGACCCGTCGTCTGGTAGATGTGGCACAAGACGTTGTGATCACGGAAGAAGATTGCGGTACACTGCGTGGTATTGCAACGACTGCACTGAAAGATAATGAGGACATCATCGAGCCACTGAGCGATCGTATCATCGGTCGTACTTCTTTGCACGATGTATATGATCCAGTAAGTGATATGCTGCTGGTATCTGCAGGTGATGAGATCACCGTGGATATTGCGAAGCGAATCGAGGATTCTGGTATCGAATCGGTCGAGATCCGTTCCGTACTTACTTGCGAGAGTAAGCGAGGCGTATGCTCCAAGTGCTATGGTAAAAACCTGGCGACCGGAGCAATGACTCAAAAAGGAGATGCTGTTGGTATCATCGCCGCTCAGTCGATCGGTGAGCCCGGTACACAGCTGACCCTCCGTACCTTCCACGTAGGGGGTGTGGCAGGATCCGCATCTGTTGAATCAACCTTGGTTGCCAAGTTCGATGGTACCATCCAGTTCGACGGACTTCGTATCGTTACCACTTCAAACAACGACGGCGAAAAAAGTCAGGTTGTCATCGGTCGTACCGGTGAGGTGCGTATCGTAGACCTGAAAAATGACCGATTGCTCATCACCAATAACATTCCTTACGGAGCAACCTTGCAGGTGAAAGACGGTCAGAAAATCAGCAAGGGTGATGTGATCTGCTCTTGGGATCCGTTCAACAACGTCATCGTGGCTGAGATCAACGGTACCATTCACTTTGATAATGTTATCGATGGAGTCACTTACCGCGAAGAGTCGGATGAGCAAACCGGACACCGCGAGAAGGTTGTTATTGAAACCCGCGACAAAACCAAGATCCCATCCTTGTTGGTTGAAGGCAAGGAGAAGAAATCTTATAACCTGCCCACCGGAAGCCATATCATGATCGAAGAAGGTGATGAGGTGAAAGCTGGTCAGGTGATCGTCAAGATCCCACGTGTACTGGGTAAACTCCGTGACATCACGGGAGGTCTGCCACGTGTAACCGAGCTCTTCGAAGCGCGTAATCCAAGCAACCCTGCTGTTGTGGCAGAGATTGACGGAGTCGTTACGATGGGTAACATCAAGCGTGGTAACCGTGAGATCACTATTGAAGCGAAAGATGGCGTACAGAAGAAATACCTGGTGCCATTGACGCGTCAGATCCTGGCACAGGATGGTGACTTCGCAAAAGCCGGAACTCCGCTCAGTGATGGTCAGATTGCTCCGATCGATATTCTTGCGATCAAAGGTCCGTTTGCCGTACAAGAGTACGTGGTGAACGAGATCCAGGAAGTATATCGTTTACAAGGGGTGAAGATCAATGACAAACACATCGAGGTGATCGTTCGTCAGATGATGCGTAAGGTCAACATCGTGGATCCGGGTGATACTCGCTTCCTCCAAGACGACCTGGTCGATAAATTCGAATTCGTCGATGAAAATGACTTCATTTACGATAAGAAAGTTGTTACCGAAGTGGGCGACAGCAGCCGCATGCGCAAAGGCCAGATCGTAACACTGCGCGAAGTGCGTGAAGAGAATTCCATCCTTCGCCGCAACGATCAGAAGCCGGTTGAATACCGCGATGCGATGCCTGCAACCTCTTCACCAACCCTCCTGGGTATCACAAAGGCCTCACTGGGTGTACAGAGCTGGATTTCGGCTGCTTCCTTCCAGGAAACGACCAAGGTCCTTTCCTCTGCGGCCATCAACGGTAAGGCAGATGAGATGCTCGGTCTCAAAGAGAACGTCATTACCGGTCATCCAATCCCGGCCGGTACCGGTCTGCGCGAGTTCGATCGAATGATTGTGGGCAACAAAGAAGAATACGAGTTGCTGCAGATCACGCGCGAGGCCATGGTTTTTGATGAAGAAGAGTAATGAATCTTCCAAATACTGAAAGAGCAGGCAATTGCCTGCTCTTTTTTTGCTGTTAAGCCTTTCCTAAACAACCCCTCCTGTATGGAGAATTGCGCATAAGCGCATTATTTTGTAAAAAATCGGAATTATGAATCGTGGTGCTATTATCTGGAATATTGCTCTTACCCTACTTTGCGGGTATCTTGTCTACAATCAACTCAATTCGGGTAGTCGAAGAGCTACTTCGGCATCAGGCTCAGCTAGCGCAGCTACGGGCTCTTTTCGAATGGCCTACTTCGAAATGGATTCCATCGCGGCCAATTTTGATATGGTGAAGGACCTGAAAACAGAAATGACCAAACGTGAAGATGCAATCAAGGCTGAGCTAGATCGACTGGGTAAAAGCATGCAGCAGAAACTTAGTTATTATCAACAGCAGGCCAGCTCGGGCTCCCTTACACAAGAACAAAGTGATGCCGCCAGCAGGGAAATGAGAAGTCTGGATGATAATTTGAAGAGCCGTCAACAATCACTTGAGTCGGAGTACAGCGATTTTGTGTTGCGTCGTCAGAATGAGATCAAAACTACCATCGAAGAGTTCCTTAAGGAGTATAACGATGACAGTCAATACAGCTACATCGTATCTTATGAGCCCGGCCTCTTCTATTATAAGGATACCGTTCACAACATCACCCGGGATCTGATCGAGGGACTGAACAAGAAGTTCAAGGCAAAGAAATAATCATGTCGCCCTACGCCCGCTTCTTTCAGGAGCTTCCCGGTTTGCGGGTGGCGGTAGTGGGGGATCTTATGCTGGATACCTATTTCTTCGGTCAAGTTGACCGGATCTCTCCTGAGGCACCCGTACCCGTAGTAACACAGCTCCATCAAGAAGAGCGGATCGGGGGAGCCGGTAATGTTGCTTTGAATCTCTCGGCCTTAGGGGCTTCGGTACAATTGATTTCACTGGTGGGTGATGACGAGCCCGCACAGATCCTAGTATCGCTTCTTCGACAATCAGGCATCGGAACAGATCTGTTGCGAGTAGATGATAAGCGTCCCACCACCCGAAAAACAAGGGTGTTGGATCGAAATAAGCAATTGCTTCGGCTCGACCAGGAGTCGACCCAAGAGGCGGCTGAATCGGTGCAGGAAGAGTGGCTGACACAGATCGAATCGTATCTGCGAAAAGAGCAACCCCAACTTCTCATTTTTGAGGATTACAACAAAGGCGTGCTCTCCACCAAAATCATCCAACGGCTGGTCAGTATCTGCAAGGAAATGGGTGTGATAACTACTGTAGAT
>Ga0315902_10013109_pt1 | contig 10743 bp, 8 predicted proteins | sample LakEriMetagenome_9_FD_203523 | JGI IMG/M metagenome (GOLD analysis project Ga0315902, IMG submission 203523) | Freshwater fungal communities from buoy surface, Lake Erie, Ohio, United States - Buoy 12 MA117 | ecosystem: Environmental > Aquatic > Freshwater > Lake > Lake biofilm | place: USA...
TTGTAATAGACAACTACATCCTGGTAAGTGAGCAATTCGCACATCACCTCGAGCGCATAGAAGGTATGGTGCTGCGCAAGCCCAACGAACGAACGATGCAGAGTATTCTTGGTATGCGAAAAGAATTACTCGATTTCAAACGAAACATCGATCCGCTTAAGGAAGCTATCAATACGATGATTCGCGAGTTGGATGATGATATTGCCAAGTATTATCGCGATTTGTACGATCACATCATTTATGAATCGGATAATCTTGCAACGTATCGAGAAGCTATTGTGAACTTGCTCGACTTGTATCATAGCAATCTCAGTATGAAGATGAATCAGGTGATGAAAGTGCTTACTATCATCACGACCATCTTCGTTCCACTAACTTTCATTGTGGGGGTGTATGGAATGAACTTCGAAAACATGCCTGAGCTGAAAACCCGAAATGGCTATTTCGTGGTGCTAGGTGGTATGTTTATGTTAGTATGCGGCATGCTAATTTACTTCCGGAAAAAGCGCTGGCTGTGATTTGGGGACTGGGTACTGGTTCGGCCCAGCGATGGTTCGACAGACTCACCAACCGTGGTTCGACAGGCTCACCAACCGTGGTTCGACAAGGTCACCAACCATGGTTCGACAGGCTCACCAACCGTGGTTCGACAAGCTCACCAACCGTGGTTCGACAGGCTCACCAACCGTGGTTCGACAGGCTCACCAACCGTGGTTCGACAAGGTCACCAACCATGGTTCGACAAGCTCACCAACCGTGGTTCGACAAGCTCACCAACCGCCGAGGGTAAAAAAAGAGGGGCAATCGCCCCTCCTCTTTTCGCAGCATGCTGCCTTTTCAATTGTATGGTTTTCTTTTCGTGAAGGTGGACGCACGGCAGTGCATCCGTGACCGAGAGTTTACGTTGAGGGCAAGTCATTCACATTAAAAACCGCGCCTCATCATTTGCCACTCGCCATTCGCCATTATTTAATATAGCGCCAATCCTGATTATTCTTAACCGTCTTCAACGAATGGTAAATCAGCTGAATCACATGCTCCACGTCTTTCATGTGCACCATCTCTACGGTGGTGTGCATGTAGCGCAATGGCAAGGAGATAAGTGCACTCGCTACGCCGGCGTTGCTGTACGCAAACGCATCGGTGTCGGTGCCGGTGCTGCGCGATACGGCTGCGCGCTGGAATGGGATGTTGTTCTTGTCGGCCGCGGTGATGATGTGCTTGAGTAAGTTGTTTTGCACTGCAGGTCCGTATGACAACACAGGACCCTTTCCGCAAGCCAAATCACCATTTACCACTTTGTTCATCATGGGTGTTTGTGTGTCGTGACACACGTCGGTTACAATCGCCACATTTGGTTTAATGTGATGCGCAATCATTTCAGCACCGCGCAATCCAATTTCCTCTTGCACCGAATTGGTGAAGTACACTCCAAATGGAAGCTTATCTTTTTTCTCCTTCAGCATGCGTGCTACTTCAGCAATCATGAAACCGCCGATGCGGTTGTCGAGCGCGCGACCGAGGTAATAGCGATCGTTCATAATCATGAACTCGTCTTCAAACGTGCACACGCAACCTACGTGAATGCCCATCTTCTCCACTTCCGCTTTTGTAGTTGCACCTACTTCCAAGAAGAGATTCTTCATGCTCGGAGATTCTTCTTTACCCGGTTCACGCACGTGAATAGCAGGCCAGCCAAATACTCCTTTCACAATGCCTTTATCGGTGTGAATGTTCACACGCATGCTCGGAGCAATCTGATGGTCGCTGCCGCCGTTGCGACGCAGGTATATGAATCCGTCGTTGGTGATATAATGCACAAACCACGAAATCTCATCGGCATGCGCTTCCACCACCACCTTGTAAGGAGCATCGGGATTGATTACGCCCACGGCAGTGCCGTAGGTGTCTACGAAGTAATCATCGATATACGGGCGTATGTAATCTAACCACAACTGTTGTCCTGACTTTTCGAAGCCGGTGGGCGCAGCGTTGTTGATGTATTGCTCGAGAAATGCGACTGACTTGTCATTCACGATGCGCTTCGAAGATTCTTTTTTCGGAGCGGCGGTGGTTTGCTTTTTCTTTGCCATGGATTCTGATTTATGTAGTAAAAGTATTAGCGGTGCCTTCTTCTATTTCAGCCTAAATTCGAAAATTACTCACAGCATTTGTCGACAATTGAGTACCCAAGCTACCGACATACAACTCATCGAAACTTCCGACGGAAGCCACAGCCTGTTTGTGCCTTCACTCAATGAAACGTATCACTCGCGCCATGGTGCAGTGCAGGAATCGCAGTGGGTGTTTATAAAGCAGGGACTCGACTTCGCTCGGCCACCGCTTCGCGAAATTCCGGAACTCTCGAGTCGAGGTATGGTGCCCGAGCGAAGTCGAGGGCGTATACTCGAAGTTGGTTTCGGAACCGGATTGAATGCATTGTTGGCCATGCGATGGGCGGAAGAACATCGGGTGCATGTGCATTTCACGTCGTTAGAGACAAACGTGCTAGCGATAGAGGTTGCAGAACAATTGAATTACTATGAGACCGCCCTTAGCGAAGAGACAGCGTTCGAGCGAAGTAGAGAACAGCTTTCTTCTCAACAAAGTCCGGTGCCCGAGCGTGGTTCTAATGCGCTCACCAACCCTAGAGTACAGAACATCCGCGAACGCTTCTTGCAGATGCATTCATCTCCCTGGAACGAAGACGTCGCCATCACTCCTCACTTTACTTTGCACAAAGCACAACGCGAAGTGCAATCGGAAGTCAGCGATTCGCATTATGATGTTGTTTTCTTCGATGCATTCGGTCCGCCCACACAACCCGAAATGTGGACTCCCGCTATTTTCCAACGTATGTTCCGCGCGCTCAAGTCGGGCGGTATTCTCGTTACCTACTGCGCGAAAGGCCAGGTGCGGCGCGATATGCAATCGGTCGGATTCACGGTTGAGCGTCTGCCCGGACCGCCCGGTAAACGCGAAATGCTGCGCGCCACTAAACCTGCTTACCATGGATAATACGCATGCTCTTCCCTCGCGATTCAATGTGCGCGCATACTTCGTCCTATTCAATGAAGCAAAGGATGCTGTGCTCGTGAGCGATGAACTCATCTTCGGAAATGCTTATACGAAGTTTCCCGGTGGTGGTGTCGACTTTGGCGAAGGACCGGCTGATACGGTGGTGCGCGAAGCGATGGAAGAAATGAAACAGCCCATTGAAGTAACCGGACATTTCTACACGACCGACTTTTACTTACAGTCGTTTTTTCATCCAAGCGATCAGATCATTTCCATCTATTACACTGCGCGTATGGTGGGCGAGCAACTATTTCAACAGGCAGAAATTGCGTTCGATTTCAAGCAAAGGATATACAATGAAGAATCGTTTCGCTGGGTGAAGCTGATTAATATTAGAGAGGATATGTTTCACTTTGCGGCGGATAAGCGAGTGGCGTTGATGCTGAAGCGAGGGTTGTAGGAATATAGGATTGTAGGGAGGGCCAACTTTCAACCTTCAACTTCCAACTTCCAACTTCCAACTTCCAACTCGAAGCCTTACATAGCCAGCCGTCGCATCACATGCCGCTCCACCGACTCAAACAACTGATCCGGATTCATCGTGCGCCATTTCACTTCGTTGAGTTTACCACCAAGTACGAAGTAGCTGTCAATATTCGCCGACGAAATATCGTGCTGAACGTGATCACGAATATTCATGAGCGCAATCCAGCCATCGCGATCGTTCACATCTTCAAACCATTCTTCATAATAACTATCGTCGGAGAAATGGAAGTTGAGTACGTTTTCTCCGATGAGAATAAATTTGGTAACGCCCTGATCCATCATCGGTTCTATCACTTCGCGCTTCAAAAACATGATGTCGTTGTAGAGTAAATCGTTCCACTCGCCAATCAACTCTAGTACCGCAAAGCCATTTTCGTAATGGCAATAGAGCACTTTCATAAACAAGGTTTGACTACCGAAACTATCCCATTGCGGATGGATGTAGTAATTATAAATCTTAGATGAAAACTCAAACTCAGAATATTCGCGCTCGAAGAAAGGCGAGTACGGATCTTCCGAAGCAATATAGTATCCTCGCCAGTTGTAGTATGGTTCGATATCGTGCATGGTTACTTCACTTTCGCGTGGTCGACTGCCTTACGCACACTTCCGTGCTCGAGCAGCAGTTGCTGCGCTTCTTCTTCCGACAATCCTGTTTGCTGCATTACCATAGTCGTTCCGCGATGCACCAACTTGCGATTGCTGAGTTGCATATCGACCATTTTATTTCCTCGCACTCTTCCCAGTTGAATCATGACACTCGTCGATAGCATATTGAGCACCAGTTTCTGTGCAGTGCCGCTCTTCATGCGTGTGCTGCCCGTAACGAACTCGGGGCCAACAACTACTTCAATCGGAAAGTCGGCTACTTGGGTTATGGCAGAACCTGCGTTACATGTAATGCAACCTGTCGTAATTCCGGCCTCGCGACATTTCGCCAGCGCTCCTATTACGTAAGGCGTTCCACCCGATGCAGCAATACCAACTACTACGTCGGCTGAGGTAATAGTATGCTCCTGCAAATCAAGCCAGCCCTGCTCACGATTGTCTTCCGCAAACTCAACAGGGTACCGAATAGCACGATCACCGCCGGCAATCAATCCAATGACCAGTCCATGTTCAACGCCATAAGTTGGCGGACATTCCGAGGCATCGACAATGCCTAATCGTCCGCTGGTGCCTGCCCCGAGATAGAACAATCGTCCGCCTGCTTTCATGCGCTCTGCGGTAATCGCCACTAGCTTCTCAAGCTGAGGAATAGCACGTTCAACGGCGAGTGGAACGGATTGGTCTTCGCGATTGATGTTGACCAATAGTTCGCGAACACTCATCTCTTCCAAGCGTTCGTAATGGCTGTCGCTTTCGGTAGTAGGCTTGTTTATTTGCATGTGCTCAAAGGTATCAAATCGTGAAGTTGCTGAGCGGATCGGAAAATGAAATTTTGAAGATTTGGAATCTGCCTCTCACTCGAAACCATGCCCCATTGATTGGATTTATTTGAATCTGCTCTACGGACTATTGTGCGTGAAATGCGAATTAATTGGGTTAGCTCTTTTTGAATAGGATGGTCGAGTGCTCTGTTTTCGTTCTGGATTTCGGATCGTAGATTGATTGAATCGACCGATAGGGTATTATTCCTTTGTCACTTTTCGGAATCAATTTTTGAATTCTTTTGAATTCGGGATTCACTTGTGAGAGATAGCTCACTCGCGCTTCGATAATCCGGTTTTCCGGATTTTCAATACCCAAATCTTTCAGCGCAATGGAGTGTATCAAGCGAGAGCCATATCCAATGCGGCATCCCAACTTGGGTGACGAATAGATTGCTTTATCCTTACTGCGCAGATGTGCGTCGGGTTCTCCAACGAACGAAACACCTTCATATATAGCGTAATCAAGCTGCATGGAATCACTGTCGATATGGGTATCCGAAATCCACCAGATCTGCAGCTCTTCGTCCTTGACCGTGCATGATATCAATTGAGGTGCATATACGGTTTGCAAATAATCATGCAGCAATTTTGTATTGCCCTTGTAATCGATGCTGCTCCAGCTGAATGCCGGCCACACATCGTTGAGCTGCCAATACAGGGTGCCCATGCAACGCGGCATAGCGCGGCGTTGGGCTTCAATGCCGAGTCCTATTCCTTCGGCTTGAACGACTTGTGTCATCTCGGCATATCGTTCCATATCGGTGATACTCACCGATGGATACCAACTCTTCATGTATTTCTCCATCAGCGAAAAACCGCGTGAGTGTTTTTGATGTTGTATGACTCCTTTATCGCTCATGCTTACCTTGTCTTTCGCCATTTCAGCCATCACTGGTGATGACGGAAAACTCTGCATGCCGAATTCACTCATAAAACGCGGCACTTTGGTTTGCAACACTTCGAAAGGCTCCTCATCGTGCCACACACCCCAGTAATGCGAGTCACCTTCGGTAATACTTCGAGCATCGCCGCGGCCCAATCTTGGAGAGCTCTCCCAATAGTCGGTCTTAGCATATTGCTCAACGATACCGGGCAGCAATTTTTTGAAAACATCGTCATATCCCTTTTGAAGACTTGCAGCGTCCTGCTGAGTACATCCCGACTTCCATCCCCAGCGTTCCCAACCTTCGGAGTTCTCGTTGTTGCCGCACCACAGCGCTATGCACGGATGATTTCGTAATCTTTTCACTTGCTCGGCAGCTTCGGCTTCAACGTTTTTAAGAAAGGCTTCATCACCCGGATACATGCTACAGGCAAACATGAAGTCTTGCCAAACCATAATTCCGTTCTGATCGCATAGTTCATAAAAGATTTCCTCTTCGTACACACCGCCTCCCCACACGCGAAGCATATTGATATGGGCATCTTTGCACTGCAGTATCAGTTGTCTGTAATCGGCCTCTGTGGCTTCTCCGGGAAAGTAGCGTATCGGAATATAATTAGCACCCTTCATGAAAACAGGTAGACCGTTCAATTGGAAATAGAATGACTCGCCGATTGAATCGCGCTCAGTTATCAATTGTATATCCCGAATCCCGATGAGTTTTTCGTGGTGACTAATCACTTGATTGTTTGCCATTAAATCAACATCGAACGCATAGAGAGAAGAATTTCCCTGGCCGCTGCACCACCAGAGCGACGGACTGTGAATTGTAATGGGAAGTGTGAATTCGGTGGTGCCCGCCGTGTCGACATGTAATTCTTGAGACCAGGTGCCACCGCTGTTCTTGCCTGTTACCCGAAGTTGCATGGTTGTTTGTTGCGATGTTTCAATGGTGCCATGAACAAGGATTTCCGCTTTCTCTTCATGGACAGAAAGTTGTTCGAAGTAGATATCGGTCAGGTGTGCTTCGTTATAGCCCATCCATTCGATGGGTTGAGTGATGCCACAAGTAACCAATCGTGGACCCCAGTCCCATCCGAAATGAAACTGCGGTTTGCGAACTACGGCGCGAATAGAATCTCCGGGGATGGGGTAGGGGAGTGCATGCAATGCCTCTAGAGCGCGTTCGGTAGCAGAGTCGAACACTACACGCAACACGTTGCCTTCTTTAACGAGAAGTGATTTTACATCGATTTCCCACGAGCGATGGGCGTTGTTGGTGGATAGAATTTCTTTTCCATTCAATTGAACATGCGCATACGTGTCAAGGCCGTTGAAACGCAGTTGAATGTGGCTTTTCGCGAAAATGATTGCAGGAACATCGAATGGAAGTGTTTCATACACCCATGATTTTTTTTCGACCCACTGACAATCGGCTTCTGCGGTGCCGTAAAAAGGATGTTCGATTTTTTTGGCACGAATTAAATCGGTGTGGACACAGCCGGGTATAACTGCGGACATCCATTCTCCTTCGCGCTTCTTGCCTTCGATATGTTCACGAAAACGCCACGTCACATCATCAAGGGGAACATGGATGTTTTGAGCATACAAAGCACAGTGGGTTGCTAGAACGAAATTCAGGAGCATAAAAAATCGCATAGCGCAAGTATACACGAAAGACAAGTTGAAATCGCGACTACCTCGTCAGCCGCTCGCTTTGCACACTTGGTTTGCGGCCTAGTAAGTAAAAATGAATGATGCCACGCAAATAGCCCAGGCCGTAGGAAAAATGCAATGCGCCAAACGTTTGCAATAACATCCCATATCGCTTGATAGTTTTCATTCGCATGCGAGCTGCAGTGTAGCAAGCGAGTGCAACATACATCGCTACTACGATCCCATACATCCAGCCTAGCATTGGATGTATCAGCACACCCACCCAACCGGCGAGTAAAAAGAGAACCCACAACGGCGGAGCAAGCTGTCGCAGTGTGGTTACTGCACCGTGCTTCTTGTTTACAAACACTTTCCAGTAACCGTATTGGTCGTACTGCTTATACAACTTGGAAATAGATCCGCGCACGTAATAATCGGATTGTATCGAGGGGTCGAGATAAATCTTAAATCCTCCCTGAAGAACTCGATAATTGAATTCGTCATCCTGATTGCGTGCGAGCTCCTCATCAAAAAAACCGCAGCGCTCAAATACTTCCTTCCGATATGCACCGAATGCAACCGTGTCGACATAACCCGATTTACCACCGGTGCGGAAGTGAGCATTGCCAACGCCAAAAACGGAGGACATAGCGGCGGAAATAATTTCGGACCATTCGTTTTCGTGCACGTTGCGAATGATTCCGCCGGCACAACCTACCTCGGGATATTGGTCGAGTGCGAGCATGCTGTTGCTAACGAAATCCTTATCGACCACTGCATGAGCGCCCAGAATAATGCCGATTTCGAAATCCATTGGTCGAAGCCCAAGGTTGAGCGCAAAAGGTGTTGTTTTTCGCGCATTGTCAATTAAACTGATAGACGGGAATTGGATGGCATAATCGCTTACAATGCTGCGTGTCCTATCATCGCTCATGCCATCTACTACACAAATGGTCAGTTCAAAATTGTCGCGAGTGCAGCGAATGAGTGAGTCGAGGCATTTGCCGATATAGGCCTCTTCGTTGCGACATGGTATGACCACTTTTACCCTTATCATTCGTTAGTGCATCAGGTGTTGATAGAATGTGTTGAGCTTTATGGCTTCGGCTTCCCAATTGAATTCATTCAAAACAAACGAACGACCATTCAATCCCAGCAAGTGGCATTGGGCGGGATTATCGAACAAACTATTCACGGCATCTGCGATTGCACTCGCATTCAACGGGTCAACACATATACCGGCATTTTGCTTATGCACAATCGATTGCCACAGGGGAAAATCAGAGGCCAGCACCGGCAGTGAAGCTCCCATGTATTCAAACATTTTGATTGGATAGGAGTCGAGGTAATTGGAGGTAGGGTGAAGCGTAACTAATCCGACACACGAATGCTCCAGCAACTGAGCGATGGCTTCCCGGTCAATCGTGCCATGATAATCTACCTTTGACCAAGCAGGCATCGACTTGCAACGTTCCATCAACAAATCACTTTCGAATTTACCTGCTAGGTTTAGTCGGCCATCAATTTGCTCGAGTGCTTTGAGTATTTCGATGATGCCACGTTTTTCGGAAATTACTCCTATATACACCATGCGACGCGAGGAGTAATTGGGGTGAAATTCGCGCTCGAACTCGCTTAGAAGAGGTGCGTTGAATATGCAGCATGTCTGACGATGAACAGTACGAAATCGATTTTCAATAAGTGGTGTTGCAGCAACAATGCCCGCAACGTATGCGATATTGCGCAACTCCATGCGCTCCGCTATACGAGCTGCAGTAGGACGCAGCCATGATGGAATCCAGGGCTTGGTAGAAATCTGACGAGGTAAATCTTCGTGAACATCGTAGATTACTTTTTTCTGAGTTCGTGAAAATGCAGAGGCATGGGGCAATAGCTCCGGATCATGAAAGTGGTAGATGTCGGCGACAACGCGCATTGATCGCTCAACCACCATTCGCGAAAAACGCATTGCCCTTGAAATTCTGCCTTGGTAAGGATTTCGAAGGGTAATTACCTGTACTCCGCGTTCACTAAATTCTGCGTCGACCTCACCCACGGCCACCAGTGTCACCCGATGGCCAAGCGCAGCCATTGAAACACACTCTTTATGAAAAATGCGTATATCATTCCACGGATGAACGGAAGTGAAGTGACATATGTGAAGCGTCTTCATCATTCAAGAGCGCGATTGAAGCAGTTGCGAATATACTTGCAAGAGCAACGAAGCTACCGCCTCGTAACTGTAACGCTTATCCATCGCATCATGCAGTGTCTGGGGTTGATGAGATGCTCGTTCAGCACAGGTCTGTAACATGCTATGGGCGAAGTCTTCTTCGCTTCCGTCGGTTATTCGGCCTAACCCTCGAACAGTATCTTCTGTGCCCCCGCATGGAGTTGAAACGACCGCTAGTCCGCAACTCATAGCTTCTATAGCAACAACACCGAAGGTTTCGTGTTTACTCGACACTAGAAAAACAGAAGCAGCCTGCATCGCGTGCAGCAATTCTTCGCGCGACAGCATGCCCAGAAAGCGGATGCGATTGGTAAGTGCAAGTTCTTTGACCATCAACTCGCACGATGCTCTCCTCGCACCATCGCCTGCCAACCACAATTCGGCGTAATCGAGTTGGCGGGCAATTTTCGAAAACGACCGTATTTGAAGTACTTGATTTTTGTTTTCATCGAACCGACCGGCGGAGAGAAAAATGAATTTCTCGTTGCGAACGCCCGGCCGAAACTTTGTTACATCAACCACATTCGGTATCACTTCGAAAGCCACACCTGCAAGTTGTTGCAAGCAAACCCGGAAGTAATTGCTCACTGCAATTCGCACATCGGCCTTTCGAAAGAAATCAATGGCGAATTCTTTTCTGGCATTGTCGAGTGTGCCCGAAATAAACCGCGAATTGTGTTCTGTGACAACAGTTGGAGTACCATACTTCTCCCGAATCAGCAACGCCAATTTTCCAGCATGAAAACCATGTACATGAAGTATGTCTGGTACTCCATGCTTGGCGATGTATTGAGCGATGAGAGGCATGCCGAGTCTGGCAATGCGGTCGATCGGGTAGAAGTACTTTTTCGGAATTTGTATAAAACACCGGATGGTTTCTTGCACATTTTCCAGTTCCAGGGTTTCTGCTTTCAGATTACTCAATCCCTTGCGAACAACATCGCGAATGGAGCAGGGTACACAAGCAATGACTC
>Ga0315902_10013111_pt1 | contig 10741 bp, 9 predicted proteins | sample LakEriMetagenome_9_FD_203523 | JGI IMG/M metagenome (GOLD analysis project Ga0315902, IMG submission 203523) | Freshwater fungal communities from buoy surface, Lake Erie, Ohio, United States - Buoy 12 MA117 | ecosystem: Environmental > Aquatic > Freshwater > Lake > Lake biofilm | place: USA...
GATTTTATGCGCATGGTTCTCGAGGTTAAACCGCATCAAGTTACGCTCGTGCCCGACCCACCGGATGCTATCACCTCCAACGCAGGATGGGATGTCATAACCCATCGTGTTTTTCTGTCGGGTATTGTGGACCGATTGAAGTCGGCCGGAATTCGAGTAAGCATCTTTCTAAACGCTGAGCCCGCTCTGGTTGAGCCCGCTGTTGCAACAGGAACGGATCGTATTGAGTTGTATACGGAATCGTATGCGGTGAATTACAGTGTCGACAAGGCAGCGGCGATAAAGCCGTTTGCGGAGACGGCACTTGCTGCATTTGAGCATGGATTGGGAGTGAATGCAGGGCATGACTTATCGTTCGAAAACCTCCGCTATTTCGCGGCAGGTGTCCCACATTTGCTCGAAGTTTCTATTGGGCATGCGCTCATCAGTGATGCACTGTATTGGGGTCTCGAAAACACAGTGAATTTGTATAAACGAGAAGCATTGGGATTATGAAGCTCTTTCATCGGGTCGTTGGGGATGGTCCGCCCTTGCTGATCTTACATGGCTTGTTTGGAAGTTCGGATAACTGGCAAACCCATGCACGCACGTTTGCTCAAACGCACACGGTTTATTTGATTGACCAGCGAAACCACGGTCATTCGCCGCATGATGGTGAAATGAATTACGACGCCATGGCGCATGACTTGTTCGAGCTCGTGGCCGATTTGGGTTTACGGGATGTGCGTTTAATCGGACATTCGATGGGGGGTAAAACCATTATGCGCTTTGCTCAGCAATATGGTTTTTTGATTGAACGCATGGTGGTGGCGGATATGGGAATAAAGGCTTATCCGCCGCATCACGACGAGGTTTTCAAAGGTTTGTTTGCCGTGAATGTTGAGCAGTGCCCTTCACGCAAGGACGCCGAGGCTCGACTGGCTGACTATGTTTCTGATTCCGGGACCATGCAGTTTTTGTTGAAGAACCTCTATTGGAAGGAGCCAGGTAAGCTAGCATGGCGTTTCAACCTCGATGTATTGTATGCAGAACGGGCGAATTTGATGGCTGCGTTGCCGGATGAACGAATAGATACGCCATCCCTCTTTCTCACCGGAGGCAAAAGTCACTATGTTCCTGAAGCCGATCAAGCGTCGATTCTGCGAATGGTTCCGCATGCCGATTTTACAATGATGCCAAATTCAGGACACTGGCTACATGCTGATGATCCGACAGCATTCATGGATCATTGCCTTAGCTATTTTATGTCTTGATTATTTTCAGATAGCATAAGGTGTGTACATTTGCGACGTATACCGAAACACTATGAGCAACGATAAAAAAATTCTTGTACCAACCGATTTTACGAAAGTTAGCGACACTGCTATTGAGCACGCTTTGTTGGTGGCAAGCACGATTAAGGCTTCTATTCACGTAATGCACGTGGTGGACAATAAGAACCACATAGCTGAAGCACGCCTGAAGCTGGATGCTCTTCGTGAACGTGTGAAGCGCGAGAACAATGTTGAAATTAGCGTTATTGCTCGCATTGGCAGCATCTTCGAAGATATCGATAAAGTAGCCGTGGAGATTGAGGCCAACCTCATCATCATGGGTACACACGGAATGCGTGGTATGCAGTTCCTCACCGGAAGCCGCGCCTTGAAAATCGTTACTGAAAGTTCAGTTCCTTTTATCGTTGTGCAGGAGCGCGATATTCGCGATCATGGTTACCGTAAGTTGGTTGTGCCACTCGATTTGCACAAGGAGACAAAGCAAAAGCTGAGTCTTGTTGCCGACATGGCGAAGTATTTCGGTTCTGAGGTTCACTTGATTTCTCCGGGCGAAACGGACGAGTTCCTTCGCAATCAATTGGAGCGAAATATCATTTTCGCCAAAGAATACTTAGAAGAGAAGGGAATACCTTACAATGTTGAGATTACGGAAAACAAGTCAGACGATTTTGTGCGTGACCTTCTCAAGTACGCTGCGGGTATCGACGCCGATTTGATTTGCATCATGAACTTCTACGATAACAGCATCATGAGCTTCTTCAGCAGTAATTACGAGCAGCAGGTTATTACCAACGAGGCTCAGATTCCTGTGTTATGCGTGAATCCGGTTGATACCTATGTAGTAGATCGCGCGATTTTCTCGCATTAATGATCGACGTGTTTTTCGATGTATTTGATGAATTCTCCGGCAATATCTTTTTGCGTTGCTCCTTCGATGCCTTCAAGACCCGGTGAAGAATTTACTTCGATGATGAGCGGTCCGCGGTCGCTTTGAAGCATGTCAACACCCGCAATGCCCAACCCAAGTGCTTTGGCTGCTTTGATGGCAGCAATTTCCTCTTGACGAGAAAGTGTAATTACTTCTGCTGTTCCTCCACGATGCAGGTTGGAGCGAAACTCTCCTTCTTTCGCCTGGCGTTTCATAGCTCCCACTACTTGTCCGTCAATAACGAATGCACGTATGTCGGCTCCTTTGGCTTCGCGGATGAACTCTTGAACGATTACGCGCGCCTTCAGTCCGTTGAAAGCTTCCATTACACTAATAGCGGCTTTGTCATTGTCGGCCAACACCACGCCTAAACCTTGTGTTCCTTCCAGTAGTTTAATGACCACCGGAGTTCCGCCCACCTCAGCCAGAATCTTATCGACGTCTTTGGAGTAATTGCTAAAGACGGTTTTAGGCAAACCGAGTCCTGCGCGTGAAAGAATCTGCATGCTTCGCAGTTTATCGCGCGAGCGCACCAAGGCTTGTGATTCCACAGCGCTGAATACGTGCATCATTTCGAACTGGCGCACTACGGCTGTTCCGTAAAAAGTCACAGAGGCGCCAATGCGGGGAATAATAGCATGCACATTCGAAATCTCTTCTCCCTTGTAGATGACTTTCGGTTTCTTCTTTTCGATTACCAGGTTGCACTTCAAGTGATCGAGCACGCGCACATTATGGCCGTGCTGTTCACCGGCTTCAACAAGGCGACGTGTGCTGTAGAGTTTAGGGTCGCGAGAGAGAATAACAATATTCATGAGAAATAAACTGGAGGCGAAAGGTAAATCGGGTCGTTGTTAGGTAGGTGTTAAAGATGCGTGAATGTTATGCAAATAACGAATAACACGCATCAATATGCTTGGGGTCATTGGCATGTGCACTTCCAAAGGTGCGGGCAGCTGCGCTGTATGCTGCGTATTCATCTGCCGACATCGTGTAACAGTTTTTCAGTACTGCGACAAATGATGATTCTTGAAGCGGCAAATCCCAACCTGCCTGCACGTCACGTAGGTTGCGCCACGGAGTTCGGTCGCTGATAATAACAGGTTTTCCGAGCTGCAACGCTTCGGCAATTGCATGTCCGAAATTCTCTCCCCATGTGGTCATGTAGAAAAAGTGCGCCTTTTGCAGTGCCGATGGGATATCAGCGGGTGCTATTTCTCCGGGAAATGTGATACATGCACCTTCGATTGTGGCTGCTATTGATTTGCACTCCTCGAGGTATTCAGCGTGCTGCTGTGTTCCATAGAAATCGCATTCTAACCCTGCTCCCAGTGCGCTTGCTTTTAAGTAGTGCAACGCTTCGCGTATGCCTTTTTCTTCGCTAATGCGCGCTATGCAGACCAGCTTGAGTTGGTGCTCTTCTTTCGGAGTGATGTGTTTGTTGTCTTCAATAATCGATGCCAGATTGGGAGCAACCACCACGTTGCAGGATGATCCATAGTGCTGCTTTATTTCACTTGCTTCTTCAGCATTCGTCGCGTGCCAGCGTATTCCCTTGAACCAGCCCAGTATGCGGGAGACAAAAAGAAACACCTTTTTCTTGCGCGCCTTGATGGAAAGTGCGCCCGGCTTAAGCATTCCACGCGGAGCCAGAACACATTTTTGAGCTAAGCCCAAGCCTCGCGCAACGCGCAGCGGCATCAGACTGAAGATGGGTGAAAAGAGCGAATTGAAATACAGGAAATCGAAAGTTTGTTCTCCTAATATGTTCTTCACAAACGCAGGAGTAACTTCTTGCTCGTGCATATAACACACGCGCACATGCGGTTGATGTTCGGTCCAAACACCGGGTGTTATTCCCTCATAAGGTGTTGTGCTGTGATGATCGGTGATGCGTGTCACGATCCAAAAATCAAAGTCGAGCGCGTAGACCAAATTGGCTAATGAGCGAATAGGGCCGCCTGCTTTGTAACCGGGCAAAAACCAATCGCTAAAGACCAGTATTTTCTTTCTAGTGCGCATGCTGTTGTTTTACCCAATGACCCAACACAACCAATGGCCAAATTCGCGACCAGGTAATGCTCTTATCACCGTTGAGGAATCGACGCCATAATTCTTCGACACCCGGATAGTGCAGGGCTTCAACTTGCTGAAGCGCGCTTAATTGTTCTTCACAAAAGGGTCGTAGTTCGTTCTTCATCCACACCGCCCATGGAAAGGTGAATCCCATTTTGGGGCGGTCAATTATTTCACGCGGAATCAAATCACCAACTGAAGCTGTAAGCAATTCCTTCGGTGTGTGAGGATATTTAAATGAATCGCCAACTCCCAAAACAAACTCAATGAGTCGGTGGTCGAGGAAGGGAACTCGGATTTCTAATGCATGAGCCATGCTCATTTGATCGGCATCACGCAACAATACGTTTTGCATGTAGGTCGATATTTCGAGCACACTTACTTTTGAAAGTGTAGGCATGCGCAACCCCGCTACCGCATTGGCGAGTAGCTGAACTCCATTGGGTTCGGAAGAGGTTGTCTTGAGCAGATTTTTTATTTCACGTTCGTACAACACCTGTCGTGTTAACGGATAGAAATGAGCAAGGTCTACACGCTCCTGGGCCAGCGCTGCAGCAAGTTTTTCGCTGGCTGCCGAAGGCTTGACGGCGCGCAACAGTGCTCCAATATTTTGGCGAATGGGCTTGGGCATGCGGTTCATCCATTCATTTTTTTCCAGCGATTTCATGCGCCGAAAAACATCGTATCCCGCAAATACCTCGTCGCCACCCAATCCACTGAGCGCCATTTTCACTCCGGCCTCGCGTGTTGCTTTCGACACAACATACGTGTTTGGACCGTCACCGCTGGGATGATCCATCGCCTGCAGTGCCTCGGGAACCATGCTTAGAAAGTGTTGGGCATTCAGTTGTATGGCAGTGTGCTTGGTGTTGAAGCGCTTCGCAATGAGCTCCGAATAGGGACTTTCATCGTAGGCTTGCTCTTGAAAGGTGATGGAGAAGGTGTTCACGGGGTGGCGTGAAATTTTGCTCATCAAACCCACCACAATACTCGAGTCGATTCCTCCCGAAAGAAATGCGCCAAAGGGAACATCGGCTCGCATGCGCAACTCCACACTCGAGGTGAGCAGATCGTTGATACGATTATGAATACTCGACTTCGATTCATTTCCTTCCAGCTTCACTCTGCTATCCACCAAATCCCACCAACGTTCTGTATGAATTCCTTTTTCGTCAATGATCATTCGGTGACCCGGCATCAGCATGTGAACACCCTCGATGATGGTGTTGGGTGCGTGCACGGTTTGATAACGCAGGTAATCGGAAAGCGCGGCGCTGCTTATTTTTCGATCTATCCAATCGGTCGAAAGAACGGCGCGCAATTCGGATGCAAACACAAGCCCTTCATCCGTTTCTGAGTAGTAAAGAGGCTTCACACCAAGTCGGTCGCGAGCAATTAGTAATTGCGCCCGCTGCTCATCCCACAAGGCAAAGGCAAACATGCCGAAGAAATGCTTCACGCAATCGATCCCCCATTTCTTATAGGCTGCCAGAATTACTTCTGTGTCGGTTTGCGTTGTAAATACGTGAGTACTTTCAAGCTCTTGGCGCAACTCGAGGTAGTTGTAAATCTCCCCGTTGAAGACCAACACTAAACTGCTGTCAGCATTGTGAAACGGCTGGTTACCGGCAGCAGACGTGTCAATGATGGAAAGACGCCGATGTCCGAGCACACAGTGGTTGTTGGCCCATATCCCTTCGGCATCGGGCCCGCGATGTGCAATCAATCGATTCATGGTGCGAACTTTTTCTTCGCACACTTCTCGATTTTTAAATCGTGCTATACCGCTAATTCCACACATGTTCTGCTAGCTATCGGGGTGCCAAGGTAATAGCGGAATGCAGCCAAGCAATAGGGGAAAAGCAAATTGGCGCTTAGGACATGATTCGCGCTAAATCATTCGCCCAAGTGGTGGGTGTAATATGCATGGCCATCTCTCGGCTTTTGGCGCCCATCACCGTCAATTCCGATTGACTATGCAACATAAGTTTAGCCATTGCTGCTTTCATTGCGTCTTGATGCGCAGAATTGAATAAATAGCCATTTACACCGTCTTCCAGAAAGGCTTCGGCAGCGCCAACGGCATTCGATAGAATGAGCGGGTAACCTGCAGCTGCAAATTCATGCGCTGCAACACCCCACGGCTCGAAGGTGCTGGGTAAAATGTAAGCGTTTCCTGTGGGCATGAAACTTAGTAACTCATCGGGTTGCATGAATCCATGATGCACAATGTGTGGAGATTGCATGCGTGTTTCCCAAAGCGGTCCGGTTCCTATGCAATGCAGCTCCCAATCGGGGAAGCGAGTTGAAGCTAATTCATGAAACGCTTGAAACAGCGGCTCAATAAATTTTTCCGGAGAATAACGGCCGGCGTAAACAAGACGTTTTTTGGTTTGTGCTTGAAGCTGCACGGTCGAAAATCGCGATACATCGCAGGAGTATGCGCCGCTGATGATTTGGTTTTCGTTGAATCCGAGGTGCAACGCAAATGCGCGTTGCTTACTGCCCGGCACAAAGGCATATTCAAACAGCGGACGAATAAACAAACGTCCATACAGGGCAGAAGCTTGCTGCTTGATGGACCCTTGCCATGCATTGTCGAATCCAAGTAGAGCCGGAGCCTTGCGTCCGCGCAATGCCTTCAAGTATCCCTTGTCAAACCAACCTCCGGTGAATATCAGGTTATAGTTGGAATCAGCAGCCATTCGGCATAATTCAACATCGCTGACTGTGTTGCGCGAGATGATGCGAATGCGAGAAGAATGCTTGAATTGAAAAGGAGCGTCGGCATGAACAGGATAGGCGATTACATCGGCTTCGACGTTGTGCTTCTGACACAATTCATCGAGACAGGCTATAAAGTAACCGGCCAATTCTTTATAAAGAACAAGAATTCTTTTCATCTTCGCTTCAAATAAACGCAGGATATGACGATTCAAAAGTATGAAGATTGGATGCGGCCGCAGGTAGTAGCGCTCTTCGATATGGAATACGCTACGGGCGAAGCTCAGTTCGATACATTGTTTGGAAAGTTCTATGAGCAAGATTTTCAGCGCAACCATTGCATACGAATCGTTGCGCTCGATGGCGAGAGGGTAGCGGGGTTTCAGTCATTTTTTTACTGGCCTGTAGTCATCAATGGAACTGCGTTGCAATCCTATCAAAGCGGCAATTCCCTCGTGCATCCCGATTACCGGGGGAAGGGATTGTTTGGTAAAATGCTCAACTACATCCATGAGCCGGGTAGCGGTTTCAACGCTGAACTGCTCATCGGATTTCCGGTTGAGGCCTCCTACAATTCATTCATTCGCAATGGATGGAAAAACCCGTTCAACTTACAATGGTTCATCAAGCCAATGAATCCGTTGCGCTCATTCTTCAGCAATCCCGAATCACAACTCCGAAAAGCTTGGGGGCAGAGAAATCCAATCGATTTTAGCTGCGATACTTCGCTCGTGCATGTCATTCAAAACACTCGTTTTGATGCGTATCGTTTTGCGTATGAAACAGGTGATTTTTTTCGGTTCACGTTCGAAAAAAATGGCATGAAGGCCTATTTCGAATTGAAGGCACAGCGAAGAAAAAAGGTAATCCGCGAATTGGTTATCGGTAAAGTTTTATCAACTCATATCGACTCGGATTTTCTTCAGCAAGCCATGCGAGCGCTCATTCGGGACGTGAAGCGAAATGCAAATTTTACGTTGATCAGTATTGCAGTCAACGATCAATCCGATAATCAATTGAATTGGGTGCGATCGGTCGGCATGCGCCCCATCGAGAAGAAGATATACTTCATAGCCAAGGGGCCTAGCGCAGATTCCGTGCAGGACTGGAGCAACTGGTGGATGTTTAGAAGCGATATTGATACCTGGTAATGAAACAACAACTCATCAACCTTTACAAGGGAATTGCAGGGCAGCTGGAATACACCCTGCGCCCTTGGAAATACAGCAGCCGAGAGCTGATAGTGTTGTGCATGCACTCAACTCCGGTGGAACGCAGACAGCAATTTGAGCAATTGGTGAGTTTCCTGTTGCGTGAATTTCGTCCCTTGAATCCGTCTCAGCTCGACCCGTATTTTAAAGGAGAACTTTCTTCCGGACCCTATGTCCTTTTTACGTTCGATGATGGGTTGAAGAACAACGCGATGGCTGCTGAAGTCTTAGAGGCAAATGGTGTAAGAGCAGTGTTTTTTGTAGTACCCGACTTTGTTACTTCAGACCATCCGGAGGCCTATTATCGGGAGAACATTCGACGCGTGGTAGATTCCTCTATTGACCATGAGGTGGAAGATGTAACGCCATTCACAGTGCAAGAACTTCGCAACTTGTCAGATAGGGGTCATGCGATTGAGTCGCATACGATGTCTCATTTATTGCGGGCTAATTCTTCGCCGGAACAGATTACGCGAGAAGTTCAGACAAGTAGTGTGTGGATTGAGAAAAATATCGGCAGGAAGCCGATTGTTTTTTGTTCGCCTATACAAACCAATTTCTCGGTGAACTCCCAAGCAAAGCAGGAGATTGCGAAACAGTACCGATATCATTTCACAACCTTCCCCGGTCTCAATGACCAAGAGCTAAACACACAGTTGGTATTCCGCCGAAACATTGAGGTTCATTGGTCGTTGAGCAGAATTAAATATTCCCTGGGGAGAGTTGACCTTTCGCGCTGGAAGGGCGAAACTGCTCGATTTCAGCAGCTTTGATTTCGGCACGTTTGTAGGCCATGGCTGTTCGGTTTTGTACCGATAGGTAGTAGTACATCCAGAGGAAAAGAGGAAACCCATTGAGGAAGTAGTGTCCCTGGCGAATGAGGTAAATCAAAATGATGATGGCCAAGCTATTCGACATAACCCAGGTTTCGTTGTCGATGGCGTTGGGTTTTAAAATCCAGCTTCTGAACAGAAGCAAAATCATTACCGTCAGGCCGTATAGACCGGTTTCGGACATAAGACGCAGAAACATGGAGTTTGCATCCATTTTATTGAAGTCAATTTGAACGGCACCGACTTCTTGAGTTAGTGTATACTTATCGAATGCCGTTGGGTGTCCGCCCAAACCTGTTCCGAATATGGGATGAAGCTTGAAATTCTCCCACGCCACGTGTGAGTTGTTATACAATACGAAGCTACTTCCGTGAATGTCGTAGTCGTAGATGTTATCTGTGGTGTAGATTTCAATGGTTCCGTCCCATCGATCACGGAATTCAGGTACGTTTTTGTATGAATAGGTGATGGTTACAGCGAGGAGCGGAAGGAAGATGAGGGCATAACGTACCGTTCCAAGATTGATGAGCAGCATGATAATCGTAAAGAAGATTGCCAAAATTCCTAGACTCGAAAAGGAGAGTGGATAGGTTAGTGCGATTATAATGCTCTGTGTTTTGGTTATAAACAGAGGATTACGCTGGAATAGGTTGTACACCGAGGTGAAGAAGGCAGGAGAAATAGTCGCTGCGAAGTAGGCTGGTTCGGAAAATATCGAGCTCATTCGCACACCTAATCCACCGTAGCTGGGGTTCCATTTGTTGAATATCCAAAGAAAATTGTAGCCCGGTTTGAAACCGACTCGAAAGGAAATCAACTGAATTACCCCGATAAGTGTAACTATGTAGGCAGAAACCAAATAAAGCCGGAAGAGTTCCTTTAAATCGAAATCATAACTCTGAATCACGTAGTGATAGAATAGACACGACGTAAAGAATCCAATGAATATTTTAAAGAACTGTTGGGGAGTGTTATCGCCTGTGAGGCAAAAAATAATTCCGGAAAACAGTAAGGGCATGAATACCAAAACGGGCCACTTGGGTACACCGAACTTGGTGAAGAAGAATGGCAGATAAAGCACGAAAATCAGATACGCCAGATAAAACTCAAACGGCACCTTGAAGAATACGTAAGAGAACGCATACAAGCTGGCGAAGATGAGAAATATGGAGAATTTTCTGAACATGGTTAATCACGCGCGTCATCGCCGCTTATTACGGTGGTGAAGGTACGCTTCTTTCGAATAAACGGATATTCAATAAAATGATAACTCAACGCGGAAACACCTAGGGTTAGCGGTATCGAAAAGCAATAGAGCAACGCACTGTGCCAGCCTTCTAACCGAAGCGGGAAGTGAAGGAAATAGTCGAGCACATGAAACACAAAGGCGATACAAATGAGGTGATACATATAGATGCCGTATGAAATCTTTCCCAGGTAGTCTAGCACCCTGCCTTGCAGACGAAAAACGCAGTCTGGGTTGTTAGCTACGTTGAGTATTATTACAAGGAATGGCGCACTGAACAAGAGGTATAACGCGAAATACAGTTTCACCGGTGTGAGTAGAGCAATGGCCGGAATCGAAGCAAGTGCCAGCCACTGAACGGCACGCGTATAAAGTAGGGCCAGTGTTCGTTTATAACCGTAAAATACCCAAGCTGCGCCAATACCACCAATTGCCATGGCTTCAAACTT
>Ga0315902_10013113_pt1 | contig 10740 bp, 8 predicted proteins | sample LakEriMetagenome_9_FD_203523 | JGI IMG/M metagenome (GOLD analysis project Ga0315902, IMG submission 203523) | Freshwater fungal communities from buoy surface, Lake Erie, Ohio, United States - Buoy 12 MA117 | ecosystem: Environmental > Aquatic > Freshwater > Lake > Lake biofilm | place: USA...
CAGACTGGAGAAACGTTTTGTTTGAGTTTGCCTTTGGACTATCCTGGCGGCCAAGTCATCAACAAAGTACGTTTTCCACCAGTTTTAAAACCCGTAATTCGCAACGGGGAGGCCTATTATAATTACGACTGGCGCAAGGTCAATCCCAACCATACCGATCTGGGATCCGATGATTTGGTGATTCTTTATACACAGTATTCTACGCAATGGGATAGTTTGGCGCATCGTGGAGCCACTTTTGACGTAATGGGTGATGGTAATGTGAAATCGGTGTATTACAATGGATTTGGAGCAGGTGATGCGGTAAAAATGGATGAAGAGCAACTCACCCATGCCCATTCACTCGGCATTGAACACATGGCCAAGCATGGCGTACAGGGGAGAGGGGTGATGATAGATTTATTCAGCACCTACGGTGAATTTCCACGCAAGGAAGTAGGGTATGACGATTTGATGCGCATCATGGAGCGGGATAAGGTGGAGGTTGAGCAGGGTGACATTTTGTGTATTTGGACGGGACTCGACCAAATGATCATGCGTATGGCTGGTGATCCAGACGATTCCATCACGAAAGCCTGCGCTGTTTTGGATGGTTTTGATAGTAAATTGCAGAATTGGATTATCGACAGTGGTGTTGCTGCCATTGCTTCTGATAATTTAGCAGTCGAAGCGGTTGGCAAGACTGTTCCCGCAGATTGTTGTGGTACTAATTTGCCGATCCATGAGTTGTGCTTGTTCCGATTGGGTGTCCACTTGGGTGAATTGTGGTACTTGGCAGATTTAGCCAAATGGCTGCGTGCGCACAATCGAACTAGGTTTTTATTGACTGCTCCACCCTTGCGGTTAACGGGTGCGGTAGGTTCTCCACTTACGCCTATTGCTACGGTCTGATTTGTGTACACAAACTCACATTGATAATAGTCTTTCGTGTTATGTAATATTTGTGAATGTTTGTTTTATATCATAAGATTAGTCTAGTTGTTTATGCATTCCTCCATTAAAATCAAAATATTTCACATTGTTACAGATGAAAAGTTCATAAAGTCATCCACTAAGTTTAATTCTGAAATGTTTGATAATCAGACTTTTTATGTTGGTCATAGCACCCCCGAGCATGTTAATACGACATGTTTTCATCCAAGTCGTAAGAACATTAGAGCAATATTAGCAGTTTGTAATGCTAATTCGTGCATCGTTGTGTTTCATGGGTTAGATGTAATCAAAGCTTATATTGCAAATAGACTAAATAGAAATACTCTAGTACTATGGCGCTTTTTTGGTTCAGAACTATATGGAAAAAATAAAACAGAGTTTTACAGTATTAAAACGATTTCTGTCTTAAATGCCCAAAGTCAAGATGTACAAGTAAAACTATCCAAACTTTGGAAAAAGATTCATTTGTGGTGTAAGTGGGGTTTTCAATACAAAAATGAATTACAACGATTTCGCCCGCATTACATTTTATGTACAAGTGAAGAAGAATATTCGTTTATCTCTGAAAAGTACAATCATATTCCAAAACTAATTATTATACCGTTCACTCCGCTTGTTCAAAGTCTTCCAGAGTGGGACAAAAAGGAAGGCCTGATTATTATAGGGAACAGTAGATCTCCCTATAATAACCACACTGACATTATAGACATAATTCAAAGTGCTCGTTTCAGGAAGGAGTTTAAGTATATTCTTCCATATAACTATGGAAATGAAATGCGTTATGCTAAGAAAATTAAGGAGCATTTTCCAAAGGAACTTGAAGTCTTATTTTTAGAGAATTTTCTTCCAAGAATAGAGTATGATTCCCTGTTTAAACGAGCCAAGATTATTGTAATTAATAGCTATCGGCAACATGCATTCGGCAATGTATTAATGGCTCTTTATATGGGTGTGAATGTCTATCTCAACACACGCAATCCAATTTATCATTTTCTTAAGCGCAATAACATAGTTGTTTTTAGTATTGAAGAATTTGAGCATCACATTAACTCAGGTGCTTTTCCGGATGGAGCAAATGTAGCAGCACAGAATTACAATAGCTTTCAAACATTGGCTTCACTTCAGGAACTGAATCAATTCCATTTTACGATTGTAGATAAGTTCAAATCATTAGTTTAAATATTCAATGATGATGTTTCTTTGGTTTGAGAATAATCTTAGTGTTACATAATAGCTCAATGATCACAATACTATTTAATTACCTGTTTTTGCCTTATTTATTTGACATCTAATGCAGCATCATATGTGTTTAGGATAGTGAATGGATGGTATTAGTATAATCGATACTCCTAAAAATACTATGACTCTTCCTTTTTGGTGGATGAAACGGTCATTGGATTTACAATATATGTGTTTTTATTATGTGTTGCTAGATGTTGGCTTTAACAAGTCAAAGTTGAATACCTTGGATAATAGACTGAACATCAATATTCTTGTTTCTACTTGTATTGTAATTATCAATATACATGTTTTAGGAAGTTCGAGTAAAGAGGACCATTCTATCGTTAAAATTTGATCGTAAAAGGAATTATTATACCGTGAAAACAGCATTTCTCTTTTTTCTATTCTTAGGGTTTGCTTTACCTAGCGCCTATATAATTCCATTAGGTTTTGCCTTAGAGTATAGAGAATTAGCCTTGATCTTCTTGCCAATAATTAACTCATTCATACAGTCTGAGAATCGTGTTTTTTACAATCCGATTGGATTTAAGCGGGTGAAAAAGACAATTTACGCGTTTATTGTTGTTGTCTTGATTACTGAATTTTTACTAAAATTTTTTTTATTTAATCAATCTGTTGGAGATGGAATTAAATGCATTAGACTAGGGCTTCCTTTGTTTTCCGGATTGTTGCTATTAACTCAAGGACTAAGAGTCAATGTAATGCTAGTCTGGCGGACATTACTTTTAGCAGTATTGGTTTCAGTATTGCTTTCATTCGTTAATTTGTTCGTTTCTCTTCCGTTTTCGACGAGTTTGTCAGATAATGACGTAGAGCGTGGCTTTACTGGTCGAATCGGCAATTTGAATTTTTCTTTTGGCATAATTGGGCTATACTTATTAATGGAGAAAAAAAATGAGTTTTATCTCAAAGGGGGATTAGTGGCGCGCGCATCTAGCATAAGTGTTGTTGCGTTGGTCGGAGCATTCAATCGAACCTATTTGGCAGTTTTGTTGCTTGAATTTGCCTTGTTGCTATTTAGGAGGTTTACAGTAAAAAAGATTTTGAAAATGACTTTTTTATTCGGTCTGCTGTTTTCAGGTATGGCTTATTTTTATGAGAGCAACAGTCGATTGCAGAATCAAATTGATAAACGTATTTTTTCTATATTGTCTGGTGATGTATCCATAGAAGAATCGGCCATTGAAAATAATAGAGACCATATAGTCGAAGGAGTACGTGAAAGAATTTCGGAGGGTTATTGGATAATTGGTTTACCTTATAGAACACCAATCTATGTGAAGCAAGCAAGATTCGACCTTGAAGAAATGTACATGAGCAAGATAGATACTTCTTTGGTCAACCTTCTACTTAGATACGGAATTTTCCCTTTTGTACTTTTAGGTTATGTTTTTATTAGACTTATAAAATACAATATTCATATGTTTAATTTCATTTTTTTTCTTTTTTTGATTGCAAGTTTGAATATTGATGCTTTGTTTAGTCACAATTCAGTATTTTTCGTTTTGTTTCTTTTTATGATTTCTACGCACACACCTAAATAAATTTATGAAGGTTGCATTTATAGCAAAAACCGATTTGAGTACAGATGGTAGAATCTTAAATCAAATGAGGATGCTAAATGAGGAATTTAAGAGTGAATTAAATATTCACTTTATTCTCTTTCCTGACAAGCCATTTGTGAAAGATAAGCAGGCTGGTTTCCATTTACACACCATTCATACTTTTATCAGGAATAATAGGGCACTTCGCTTTTTAACGGTAATTGACTTTACCATCAGGTCATTCTTTAAATTGGTGGCTTTATCTCCAGACATGCTTCATGTACAAGATTCTGCTGTCATTTTGCCTGCTTTGCTTTACAAAGGAGTAAAGGGTAAGGGGGTCATTATGATGTATGATGACCATGAACTGCCAAATGAAAACCCGTCTCTTGGGAAACAAATATTTAATTATTTTGAACGCTTGATGATGCAATCTGCAGATTTTGTTTTGTTTGCGAATAATGAACGCTTATTGTATTCGAAGGAACATTTTGCTTTGAAAACCGCGAGTAGTTATTTTTTGAATTTGCCTTTTTATGATGAAAACGATGTTGAGTTGACCTCAGCAGAAAGTATTTTGTTGGGAGAAATAGATTTGTTAGTAGCGAAAGGAAATAAATTTATAATACACCAAGGCGTTATCAATAAGGAGAGAGGGGAATTGAAATTGGCAAATTTTGTAAAGAACATGAGGCCTCCCTACAGGCTGTTGATCATAGGTGCCAATAGAAAGAGCTTTGATGAATTTGTAGAGAAGCATGCATTAGATGAGTCGTATTTTTATTTTGTTGGTAAGGTCAGGTACCATATTCTTTCATATTTCTGGAAACGTGGTATTGCTAGTGTGGTAATGTATTTGCCAACTTATATAAATAATAAGCTTTGTGCTCCAAACAGATTTTACATTTCTTTAAATTTAGGATTGCCGGTTTTTGTAAATAATGATAATCCTGTATTGAATAATTTAATTAGAGAATATAAGTGTGGTTATGAAATTGAAAATGTTGGGCCTGACTTTGATTTTGAACAAATGATAGGATTGCAAACGGGTATTTTGAAGGATTTTGAATATTTAAAAGAAGATCAGGTAAGACGGTTTCTTGAAATTTATCAAGAGATGTTTGCTCTAGTAAGGTCTAAAAGGAGCTAACTAGGAAATGATTTATAGTTGCATAGAGATTTATTTTAGAGATGAAAAGTAAAGTTCTTCTCGTCTTAAATCATGCCCCTGATTTTAGGGAATCATTTTTAAGAGAATTGGGAAACTTGGTCGACTTAACGGTTATAGCTAGTTCGTGCGAAGAGGGTAACTTGATTCCACCTAATGAGCGTCAAGGTTACCATTACAAAGAGGTTCAAATGACCAGATATTTGGGCTTGCAATGGCCTCAAACTACGTTTACATTCGACGAACTTTTGTGCTTTGACGTAATTTGTTGTTCATTTAGCCTTCGGGCTCCATATTGGTGGTTGTTATTCATGAAATATCCAAGCTTGAGAATAAAATGGGTGTGGTGGGGACAGATATATGGAAGATCAAATTCTTTAGTTTTTAATGGTTTGCGAAAACTACTATTAACTAGAAGTGCAAGTGTATTGGTTTATACAAATGATATTGCAAAGCGTCTGAAGCACGAATTTGGCTTAGAAGCTGTTTCCTTTAATAATACAGAAATTTGTGAAAGTGAATTCCAAACGGGAGTTCATGAAGTAAACTCTCGAGGTAGGTTGAACCTTCTTTTTGTCGGTAGAAATCAAGAGCGTAAGAAGCTTCATCGGTTGATTGATTTGATTGGTCATAACAGAAACATGCAACTACGTCTTGTTGGAAAGGGGATGTCGGATTTGCCAATACCAGGTTATTTGTTTGAAAACGAACGAATTAAGACTTATGGCCATACTGCAGGTTATGCCTTGAAGCAGCATTTTGATTGGGCTGATTTGGTAGTTAACCCTGGTCATGCCGGTTTATTGGTTATGAATGCAGCAAGGCATGGTAAAGGAATTTTAATCGATAAAAGTAGCCACCACGCCCCTGAAGACATTTTAGCGAAAGAAGCGGATTAGCCATTTGTATCATTTGGTTCAATAGATGAATGCAGTACCTTACTCAATCAATTTGCTGCGAACCGTACATTGCTGAATATTTTTGGGAATAGTTTACAGTTTATCGCTAAGAATAAATACACTGTCGAAAGAATGGCTCAAATCCATTTGACGGTATTCAATGAGATAATTAAAATATATAGAAATGCTAATTGATTTAATAGCTGGAGCTCGGCCAAATTTCATGAAAATCGCACCTTTGGTACACGCCATTCAAAAGGTGAAGTTAGAAGGAGACAATGTGGAGTTCCGATTAATCCATACGGGTCAACACTATGACAAGAACATGAGCGATAGCTTTTTCGAGCAACTTGAAATCCCGGCTCCTCATATTAATTTGGGAGCAGGAGGCGGAACACAAGCAGAACAAACAGCCTCCATCATGATAGGCTATGAAAGGTTGTTGACATCTGAGAGGTCCAAGTTGTGTTTGGTTGTTGGGGATGTGACTTCTACCATGGCTTGTGCCATTACCGCACAAAAGATGCATGTCAAGGTAGCACATGTGGAGGCGGGTATTAGATCGGGTGATTGGAGCATGCCTGAAGAAATCAACAGATTGGTAACCGATAGTATAACCAGTTATTTTTTTACCACTTCTGAAATAGCCAATCAGAACTTACGCGAAAGTGGAATTGAAGAGGAACGTATCTTTTTTGTTGGTAATACCATGATAGACACGCTTCTTAAGAATAGACCTCGCTTTGTTGCTCCTCCTATTTGGGATACTTTAGGATTGGTGGCAGGGAAGTATTTTGTAATGACCTTGCATCGTCCTGCAAATGTTGATGAGGAATCTACTTTTAGAGAGTTACTTCAAGAAATTTTAAGTAACTCAAGAGGGTTACCCATCATATTCCCGGTGCATCCTCGAACTTCGAAAATACTGAAGAATGTTTTAGGTAAAGGAGAGCAAATAGAAACCTCTAATCTACATTTAGTAGATCCTATGGGATATTTGGAGTTTAACTTTTTGGTTGAGCGGGCAAAATGTGTTATCACCGATTCGGGAGGGATTACAGAAGAGACCACCGTTATGGGTGTTCCGTGTATGACGCTTCGGAATAATACCGAAAGACCTGAAACAGTATCCCAAGGAACCAATGAATTGCTAGGAACCAAGCCTGAGGCAATAGCACCTGCAATGGATAAGCTATTTAATGGTGATTGGAAAAAAGGTAGTATTCCACACTTATGGGATGGACATACCGCCGAGCGAATTGTTAAGGAATTGTTGGCACTTGGGACAAATTTGAGCAATTGAAGACTTTACTAAAGTCTTGGTATTTTGTAAGAACCCCTTTTTCCAGTTGGGTTTAATTGTTAAGTTAAGGTTGAATTTGTTGTTTCCATTCGGAGGTTGTTCGGTTCTGTAGTGCTTCATGGGGTCTTCGTTTGTTGTAAGTACCCCTAAAATGCATACAGTTTAAAAGTAGAGAAATTTCTTTAATTTTAAACTACCATGAAAAAATCACGATTCACCGAAGTTCATTCGTACAGGCCCTCCAGAAGCATGAATCCGGTGTAGACACCTGGGTCATCTGCCGTGAAAAGGGCATCGCACCCGCCACCTTTTACAATAGATGGCCATATACGGGGGGTTGGATGTGTCCGATGTGAAGAAACTAAGAACCCTGGAAGAGGAGCATTTGCGCCTCAAGAGGATGTTCGCTGATCTGGCGATGGATAACGAGCTTTTGAAGGACCTGTTCTCAATAAAAGGCTGGGCCCTGCCACCAAACGGCAAATAGCCGAAGAATTGGTGCGCGATCACGGCGTACCGGTGAGCAGGGCCTGCAAACTGGCTTCCAAACGCATTATAAGGACCCTAGAAATCGTTATCGCTTGGCGGGGCAAGCCTACTGTTATCCGAACAGACAACGGCCCCGAATTCACCTCCAAAGAGTTTGAGTGGTGGTGCAAGGAACAAAACATTGAGATTCAATTTATCCAACCCGGCAGGCAGATGCAGAACGATTATATCGAAAGATTCAACCGCGTGTACCGCGAAGCCATTCTAGACGCCTACCTGTTCACCGATATCCGCGAAGTCAGAGCCCTCACCTAAGAATGGATCGAAGAATACAACGAACGAAAACCCCATGAAGCACTACAGAACCGAACACCCTCCGAATGGAAACAACAAATTCAACCTTAACTTAACACTTTAAACCTGTCTGGAATAAGGGGTACTTACACTTTCCTATTTTTGTTTTACTCGTTGATTTTATTTTAATGTCAGTACTACACATAACAAATGATTTTTCCGGCTCTAAGGTTTATAAAAATTTGATTTCAAAAATTGATGATTTGGGTCTAGAACAAGTTGTTTATACCGCCATACGTTTAGAACATCTAATTGGAAGAAACGCTTTAGAGTTTCAAACGCCAAATTCAAGGTTGATATATAGTCATTTATTGAGTAAAAGAGACAGTTTGTTTTTTCATAGTAAAATAAAAAAGATCGTTTGGGACTTAGAAAGCAAGTTAAACGTCCATAAGTTTTCTGCCGTGCATGCACACACTTGGTTTAGTGATGGAGCTGTAGCTTATGAACTGTTTTTGAAATACAGCTGTCCTTTTATAATAACGATAAGAAACACTGATCTAAACCTTTTCTGGAAATTCGGATACCATTTGAGAGGTTATGCGCTTAAAATATTAAAAGCTGCATCCTCAATTGTTTTTATTTCACCCTCCTATAAAAAGAGATTTGAAGACATTCGAATTCCTGACAATTTTCGTGCTTCACTCATAGAAAAATCCTTTATCGTCCCAAGTGGAATTGACGACTTTTGGTTAAAGAATTTAGTTGATGATAAAGTTCAAAGTGCAGGGGAAAGGTATAGTTTTTTATACGTAGGCAAATTTACAAGAGGAAAAAATCTATTTAGGCTTATTCAATCAATAATTCGCCTAAATAAAAAAGGTGTTCATTGTTGCATCAGTTTGGTTGGAAATTATGAAGGAGCGGATCAAAAGCTGAAAGATCTTGGAAAAAAGTATGATTTTATCAATTTTTTAGGTGAAATAACTTCTAATGAGGAACTTTTAAAAATATATCGTTCTCACAATGCTTTTGCAATGCCATCTCTTCACGAAACACTAGGTTTGGTTTATTTAGAGGCTATTTCCCAAGGGTTGCCTGTACTGTATTCAATCAATGAGGGAATTGATGGTTTGTTTGACCATTCAGTAGGTGTTGCAGTAAATCCGAATAGTCTTGATAGCATCGCAAATGGTTTATCAAAATTAATTAAAAGCAAAGAGGTATTTCAATTTACTCCAAGTGAAGTATTATTAAAACACAATTGGCAATATGTTGCGAGCGTTTATTTTAATATTTACAAGCGTATTGAAGCCGTAAATTGACTTTGGTAATTAACTTGTGCATTAGTAAAATTAAATTTTTAAAATGTGATTCGCATTATCGAAGCGCATGAAAATATTATATATCCATAAATATTTTAAGACGCCTGCTGAGCCTGGCGGAACTCGTTCCTATTGGGTTTCAAAAAAGCTAATTGAACATGGTCATCAAGTAGTGGTCTTGACATCGTCATCGTCAATTGAGTCGAGACTTGAAAGGAAGATAATTGAAGGTATAGAGGTTGTTTATTTTAAAGTCGAGTATAATCAATCAATGTCTATATTATCAAGATTGTGGTCTTACATTATGTTTATGTTGTATTCAACTTGGTTTGCCTTAAGATTAAAAGATATAAATCTGGTCTTAGCAACATCTACCCCTCTAACAGTTGGATTTCCTGCCTTGATCCTAAAAGTTTTCAAAGGAATACCGTATGTATTTGAGGTCAGAGACTTATGGCCCGAAGTTCCAATACAGATGGGTGCTATTAGGAATTTATTTTTAATTTGGTTGTCTCGAAAGTTTGAAAAAACGATATATAAAAACGCGGAACACGTTATCGCCCTTTCTCCGGGGATGTTGGATGGAGTTACCAAATACATTCCGAAGGATAGAACATCGATGATACCTAATATGGCCAAAAAGGATGAGTTTTGGCCTAGAGAGAGAAATGAGAAGTTAGTTAAAAAATTAGGTTTGAATCCGAAAAGCTTTAAAGTTATACATTTTGGTTCTTTAGGTTTAGCTAACGGAGCGATTACCATTATAGAATCAGCAAAATTGCTGAAAAATGACGACACAGTTGAATTTTTATTTGTGGGTGGAGGTGCAACGGAAGGATTATTACAGGATGAGTGCTTAAATAGTGGCTTAAATAATGTTAAGTTTTTAGGTCTTTTTTCTATGAAAGACACTTCTGAAATAGTTAATTTATCGGATGTTTCCATTATCTCGTTTAAAGACCTTCCAATTTTATATACCAACTCACCTAACAAACTATTTGATTCCTTTTCTGCAGGTAAACCTATTATTGTTAACTCTGCTGGATGGACTAAAGAAATGGTTGAATTGCACAATTGTGGATTTTACGCTAATCCAAATTACCCTCATGAGCTGGTTGAAAAAATTAAATATTTGCAAAGTTATCCCGTAAAAGCAAAGTCAATGGGAGATAATGCTCGAAAACTTGCGGAGGAAGTGTATGACAAATCCATACTTTCAAGGAGGTTTATAAGTGTAATAGAGAGTATTTATATTAGTAATTAAGCATGTATATAAAGTTGTTTAAAAGATTTTTAGACTTCAACTCAGCTTTGATATGTCTACTATTATTCAGTCCCATTTTTGCTATATCATCATTTGCATTAGCTATAACCAATAAAGGCAAGCCCTTTTTCTTTCAGAAACGGCCTGGCCAAAATGCACGTACTTTTTGCATCATTAAGTTCAAGACCATGAATGATGAAAAGGATGGTCTCGGATATTTATTACCAGATAGCCAAAGATTAACTAAGGTTGGTTCTATTTTGCGTAAGGCCTCATTAG
>Ga0315902_10013118_pt1 | contig 10737 bp, 6 predicted proteins | sample LakEriMetagenome_9_FD_203523 | JGI IMG/M metagenome (GOLD analysis project Ga0315902, IMG submission 203523) | Freshwater fungal communities from buoy surface, Lake Erie, Ohio, United States - Buoy 12 MA117 | ecosystem: Environmental > Aquatic > Freshwater > Lake > Lake biofilm | place: USA...
TATATCCCTTTCAAGCAAATAGGAACGGATGCATGGATCTGGTTGAATACTCTTGACAGAAGTTTGATATGGGTAGTATTGGCAGGTTTTCTGGCGCAGATGGTGGATGGAGCATTAGGGATGGGTTATGGGGTGACGAGTACTTCGGTGATGTTGTCAACTGGATTATCACCTGCAGCGATCAGTGCGAGTATTCATACATCGGAAGTGTTTTCGAGTGCGGTTTCCGGGTACAGTCACTATAGGTTTGGAAATGTTAACAAAAAACTTTTCAAAGCCCTGGTGATTCCAGGAGTGATCGGAGCAGCAGTGGGAGCTATGTTTTTAGTATTGATAGGAGAAGAATATGGAAAATGGTTGCGTCCTGCGATCGCGGTATATACTTTATTTCTTGGTATAAAATTTATTCTAAATGCATTTCGCGAATTAAAACCTCAGAAAAAATTCAAGCATTATCGGGTGCTGGCTGCCTTTGGTGGCTTTTTTGATTCTTTCGGAGGAGGAGGGTGGGGGCCTATTGTGACATCGACCCTGATCAATAACGGACGCAGTCATAAATATGTGGTTGGATCGGTGAGTCTGACAGAGTTTTTCATTACCCTTGCGAGTGCCTTTACTTTCTTTACGATGATTGGAGTTACCCACTGGCAGATGATTGTGGCATTGATGATGGGAAGCTTTGTTGCCGCACCGTTTGCAGCGAAGCTGGCCGGGAGATTGCCGCGTAAGACTGCTTATCTGTTGCTGGGCATCCTTGTTATCATCTGGAGTATTCGAATACTGATTAAAATTCTGTAAGCCCTTTTTTTACATGAACGGCAGCTGAAATGTCTGCTGCCGTGGTTCATGTCCTCAATTCGATTGCCGTGGTTCATGTCCCCACGAACTACATTCCCGTTATTCCTATTCGTGTTCACTCGTGCGACAATGCCGTGGTTCGTGTCCCCAGCCCGAATGCCGTTGTTCGTGTCCCTACCAGGATGCCGTGGTTCGTGTCCCTAATTCGAATGCCGTGGTTCGTGTTCCCACCAGGATGTCGTGGTTCGTGTCCCTAATTCGAATACCTTGGTTCGTATTCCCAACTCGATTGCCGTGGTTCGTGTCCCCACGAACCACTTTTTATGAATCATATCTAGCATCTACATCTGTACTCTTTATTGGAATTTATCTTTTAAATCATAGGAGTTTTCTATTAATTAACTATTGTATTCGCTATTGTCATTTTGATAGATTTGGATAAAGAATAGCATGTATCAAGGAGTAGTAGGTCGAAAATCTTGTATGGAATCAAATGAAATTTATTTTGTTACTTCTTCAATACACTGCTGGATTAACCTTTTAAATGAAAATAAGTTTAAAGATGTTATCATTGAATCCATGAATTATTTGAGTGAGAAAAAAGCGATGGATGTATTTGCGTTTGTAATTATGCCCAATCACATTCATCTGATTATAAGATCATTTTTTAATGAGGGTATTGAAGCCCCTTACTCATCCTTCTTAAAACATACTGCTCATTCATTTAAAAAATTACTTAAAGATGAAATGGGCCATCGATTAAAATACTTCACTGTAAAAGCTTCGAACAAGCAATATGCTTTTTGGCAACGAGATTCATTGGCTGTACAGTTGTTTTCACCTAAAGTGGCTTTTCAGAAATTAGACTATATCCATCATAATCCTCATAGTGAAAAATGGAATTTAGCTAGTGATACAGCATGCTATTATTATTCATCTGCATCCTTTTATGAAGAAGGTTGTTCTCCTTTTACTTTTTTAAGAGATTTACGCGATGAGTTTTAAAGAAACATTTTGTTAGAATGGTTCTTTGGTCACAAACCATTGCTTATGGAGAAATAGTCTGGTACGAAATGGGCTATTGAATGTTACGTATGGATGGTTCGTGAGGACACGAACCATGGCGTAGGTGGGTGAGCTATTGAATGTTACGTATGGATGGTTCGTGAGGACACGAACCATGGCGTAGGGGGGTAGCTATTGAATGTCATGTATGGATGGTTCGTGAGGACACGAACCATGGCGCAGGTGGGTGCGCTATTGAATGTCATGTATGGATGGTTCGTGAGGACACGAACCATGGCGTAGGGGGGAGCTATTGAATGTTACGTATGGATGGTTCGTGAGGACACGAACTATGGCGTAGGGGGTGAGCTATTGAATGTCAAGTATGGATGGTTCGTGAGGACACGAACTATGGCGTAGGTGGTAGATATTTAATGTCAAGAATGGATGATTCGTGAGTACACGAACCATGGCGCCAAATCTTCCACCGTTGCAGTAGTTCCAAATACCATGGTTCGTTTACCCAACCCGATTGCCGTTGTTTGTGTCTCTAACCTGAATGCCGTGGTTCGTGTCCCCACGAACCACTTCCCCGTTTTCCCTATTCTTGTGACCTCGAGCTACTAAATATATTTAATAAAAGTCTACAAAAATTGTAGGGAAATAAAATATCCCCATATATTTGCAGCCGTTAAGTTCTTTGGAGGATATTTTGTTACGGGTAAGAGGTGCCGGTATTCGACCAGCATTCTATCATTGACTTTATACAAATCCGCTTCTGCAGAGCAAAAAGTATAAAGTTTTTTTAGGCTTATAAAGTCTATCATAATTGTAGACAAATAATACTTCTAAGACTTTCTAGCATTTCATTTAAACTAAAACCACATGCAAAAACTAAGTTTCATTTTATCGGCATTGCTATTCATCGTACTCCATGTCGGTGCACAGACCTCCGTAGAAGGTGCTCTTCAGGATGAAAATGGAAAGCCGCTCAGCGGAGCTGTCATTAAGATCAAAGGCACCAATACCTCCGTTATTTCGGATGGGCAGGGCCAATTCAAGCTAAACCACAATGGCAGTCTCCCGACTACCATTGTGGTAACAGCAGTAGGATACACGCCTATTGAACAGGAGATTACCAATGCCGGAACCTCTATTTCACTTTCGTTGAAGCAGGATCAGGCAGTGACAGAGATCGTGATAACTTCACGTCGTCGTTCGGAGCTGGTACAAGATGTACCAATCGCTATTTCTGTAGTTTCCGGAGCACAGGTCGACGAAGCCGGAGCATTCAATGTAAATCGACTAAAAGAAATTGTACCTTCTGTACAACTCTATACTTCAAACCCCCGCAACACTGGAATCAATATACGTGGTATGGGATCTCCTTTCGGATTAACCAATGACGGTCTTGATCCCGGAGTAGGTTTTTATGTAGACGGAGTTTATTTCGCTCGTCCGGCCGTAGCCACACTCGACTTCATTGATATTGATCAGATCGAAGTACTGCGTGGGCCCCAGGGAACACTATTTGGAAAGAATACGACTTCCGGTTCCTTCAACATCACAACCAGAAAACCAACATTCACACCGGGAGCAAATTTTGAACTGAGCTATGGAAACTATGCCTTCATACAGGCGAAAGCTTCAGTTACAGGTGGGATTACTAAAAATCTGGCAGGGCGAATTTCCTTTTCCGGTACCAGCCGTAACGGGGTGATTGAAAATGTGCGTACAGGACAATACACCAACGAATTGAATAACATCGGCGTACGCGGACAACTATTATACAAACCTTTCACCAATACGACCGTCACTTTTGCAGGAGATTTTTCTAATCAGAGACCGGATGGATATGCACAGGTAGTTGCTGGAGTTGTGCAGACGCAAAGACCCGGATATCGTCAATTTGATTCCATCATTAAAGATCTGAATTATTCTCTTCCTTCCCGCAATGCCTTTGACCGGATTATCGATCACGATGTTCCCTGGAATTCCGGAAACGATCTGGGCGGTGTTTCACTCAACATCGATCAGAAAATCGGAAACGGTAAACTAACTTCGACAACAGCATGGCGTTACTGGGACTGGGACCCTTCGAATGACCGTGATTTTACCGGTCTGCAGGCCCTGGCTAAATCACAAAATCCGTCAGAACACCGTAACTGGTCTCAGGAGATTCGTTATGCCGGTGATATCTCATCCAAATTGAGTGGGGTAGTCGGACTCTATTATATCGATCAAGAAGTCATTACACGAGGGTTGGAAGAAGCCGGTAGGGATCAGTGGCGTTTTTCACAAAGCTCTACAAGCTCTTTATGGAGAACTCCGGGATTGTTTGAAGGATTTGGGATCAGAACATTTTCATCCATCAAATCACAAAGTGCTGCAGCTTTTGCAAACGTAGACTGGGAAATTGTGAAAGGGCTGCATATATTACCCGGTATCCGTTACAATTATGATAAGAAGGATGTGGTATTTAACCGCGTAGCATCCGGTGGTTTGGATACAGCAACCTTTAACGGAACGACCGCTCAAAAAACAACCTTACAGGGATTCAAGAATGCACTGTATTCCAATCAGTCATACGTAGCGAATGCAGAGGAAAATAATTTTACCTATCAGCTTACCCTTGCCTATCGTCCAAATCAAAAGCTCAATGCCTTCGCCACCTATTCAACCAGCTTTAAGCCGATAGGCGTGAATGTGGCCGGATTGCCGACAGTTAATGGTCAGGCCGCTACAGACCTTGCGGTTATCAAACCGGAATATGTTACCCATTATGAAATTGGAATCAAATCCAATCCAACCGAGCATCTAACATTGAATGTTGTATACCACAACACCGATATTAAAGATTTTCAGGCGAACGTACAATCTCCGCAGCTGAATGTTAACCGCGGATACATAGCCAATGCTGAAAAAGTGAATGTAAAAGGTTTTGAACTTGATGCGAATTATCGTCCTAATTCTACGTTCTCTTTCTTCGGAGCATTGACCTATACAGATGGGAAATATGTGAAGTTTACCAATGCGCCGCTTCCTTTGGAGGAAACCGGTTTAGTAGTGAATGGCCAGCAAAAAGCCTTCAAGGATATTTCCGGAGGACGGTTACCCGGTATTTCCAAATGGTCGGGTTCATTGGGTGGAGAATATACAGTACCTGTAAAATTCTTCGACAACCAGTGTAAATTCTTTATTGCGGCAGAAGGGTTCTATCGTTCCGAATTTTCATCCAGCCCATCTCCTTCGCAATTCTTAAACATCGAGGGCTATTCAATTGTGAATGCACGTTTTGGTTTTCGTGCTTCTAAAGGATTCTCCGCATTCCTCTGGGGTCGCAACGTATTGAATACAAACTATTACGAACAGCTGCTGCCTGCCGGAGGAAATGCAGGTCATTATGGCGGCGTTCTGGGTGACCCCCGCACCTATGGAATTACATTAAGATACTCCTTGTAGTATCCTTGTAAACAAAGCGGGCATGCTGAAAAGTATGTCCGCTTTTTTCATCAGCTGCATGGCTGAGTGGTGAGGCTGAGGTCTGCAAAACCTCTTACTTCGGTTCGAATCCGAATGCAGCGTCTAATAAAATAATAAGGGATTATGATACCACCAGCTTATTCCCTGTTTGACCTGGTTCGATATTTTCTGAAACTGGGCACCACCGGTTTTGGTGGGCCGGTGGCACTGGTTGGTTATATACATCGGGATCTTGTAGAGGAACGGAAATGGATCTCGGAAGAAGAATATAAAGAGGGTTTAGCCCTGGCGCAACTGGCACCTGGACCTCTTGCTGCGCAATTAGGTATTTATTTAGGGTATGTGCATCATGGTATACTTGGTGCAACCCTCAGTGGGGTTGCTTTTGTGCTTCCTTCTTTCATTATGGTTGTTTTGTTAGGGATGGCTTATACCATTTATGGAGGACTTCCCTGGATGCAGTCGGTCTTTTATGGAGTTGGTGCAGCGGTGATCGGTATTATCGGAGTCAGTGCCTATAAGCTCACGACTAAATCAGTAAGTAAATGGGATATGCATTCGATGCAATCCAACTGGATACTATGGGTATTTTATCTTTTTTCTGCAGCATTAACGGTGATTACAAAAAACGAAGAAGTATTGTTGTTTGTCGCACTCGGATTCTTATATATGGTAGTGAAAGCACCTCCATCCTGGATTCAAAAATCATCTGCGTCTTCCGTTACCTGGATTTCTTTCATGGGCATATTCAATCTTCAATTTGGTAAGCTGACACAGATTGCCTGGTTTTTCACAAAAGCCGGTGCATTTGTTTTTGGCAGTGGCCTGGCGATTGTGCCTTTTTTACACAGTGGAGTGGTGAATGAATACAAGTGGCTGACGGAACAACAATTCGTGGACGCCGTTGCGGTTGCCATGATTACCCCCGGACCAGTTGTGATCACGGTAGGATTCATCGGTTATTTAGTGTCGGGGTTTACAGGAGCATGTGTAGCTGCTCTGGCTACATTTCTTCCTTGTTATCTGCTCACGATTCTTCCTGCGCCTTATTTCAAAAAGATTGCAGCGAATAAGAGTGTGAAAGCTTTTGTGGATGGTATTACCGCAGCTGTTGTTGGGGCTTTGACAGGTGCCGTAATGGTGATTGCACTCAAATCTATTGTAGATATACCAACATTAGTCATAGCACTTGTGTCTGGTACATCATTATTGTATTTCAAAAAAGTAAAAGAGCTTCATATCATTGCGGCGGCGGCATTGGTGGGGTGGGTGTTAAAGAGTTATTTGGTATAAAAAATTGAAGGTCTTAGGTGGTGAATGCTTTTCCATTTCTTAAGTATCCATCAATAATCATTTCGCTGATTTGGTAGATGCCCGATAATGCTGGGATAGATTTGTAGTACTTATGTAAGAAATTCATTTTACCTCTTTGTTGATATATACTTAACTTGAACACGATTAATATCATTCATTATGAAAAAAATCTATCTAAGTGATTCCGGACCAAAGGTTTCTCCTGCTATTTATGGTTTTTACAGATGGAGTGACGAAGATCTTTCTCAACATAAAATGGAATCAATCCTTAATCTTTGTTTGGAACTTGGTGTCAATACTTTTGATCATGCGGACGTGTATGGTGGTTATCACTGCGAAGAATTATTCGGAAAGATCATAAAGTCAAAAGCAATTAAAAGAGAAGAGCTGGTATTGTTTACCAAAGCAGGATCTGTTTATCCGCATTATCTATTCCCGGATGTGCGTATCCCACATTATAACAGCTCTGGAACACATCTTCTATCCAGTCTTGAGCGTTCGTTGAAACTCCTTCAAACGGATTATGTGGATGTTTTTCTAGTAGATAATCTGGATCCGATTTCTGATCTGGAAGAAACAGCCAGAACTTTAGAAAAGATCAAAGCATCGGGTAAAGCAAAAAATATAGGGATTGTAAATTTTTCGGTTTTTCAGCATCAGTTGTTGAGTTCATACCTGCGTATACCGATTGTAACCAATCATATAGAATTGAACCTGCTAAATACAACAGCTCTTGAAAACGGTCAGATTGATTACAGCAAGCAGCGGTATATGCGTCCGCTTGCCACCTCTCCGCTCGCAGAGGGGAGGATTGCAGAGGGAACAGATCGGATTCCATTGCGGGTACGTGGAAAACTGGAAGAGCTATCTCGTAAATACAAGGTGCACTTTGAGTCACTGGCAATTGCTTGGCTGGTGAAATTAGGAGCCCTGCCGTTGATCGGTACTTCTAATGAAGATCGTATCAGGAATATTGTTGCGGGGATTGATATCAATCTGGAGCATCAGGACTGGTATGATCTGTATAATTGTTCGAAAGAGGTGTTTTAAGATGTTTTTATTTCTCATCGCAGTTGGTATCGAATTTTCGCTATGGCTATTTCATAAATTCAAACTTAATGAAGTGTTGTAATTCAAAAAATATTCTATAATCATATTCGGTTTATCTGTTTTCGGCATGCATTGTACGCTGTAATTACTTGTATTTCAATTAGTTTTAGATCCTTATTCTGCAATACACGTTTCTTATAATGTGCCTGTCAGTACCGGGGTTGGAAAATAAATGAGAAGATTATACTTTCGCCCCAAATAAATCATTTTTTCTGATGAATAGGATTCTAAAGCCGCTCTGTTTACTGTTTTTATTTACTCTGATGGCTCATATCAGCAAGGCTCAGGGAGATTTCAATATTAAGAAGTTTCAGGAACAGGTTGAGATGATTGACGGACAGGTAAATAAACTTTTCCAGCAGATTGATCGTCCACTTTACAGTAATTATCAGTACAGATCAAAATATGAGAAGTATGCCCAGGAAGCGCGTGAAATGTTGTCTGATCTTGATAAATTGGAAAAAATTGTAAAACAAATCAGCAGTGAATACAGCTCCGATCGAGACTTCTATATTCGTTGGGCTAATCTGAATATCTGTCAGTTAAAAATCCGGCGTCACAAAGAAACGCTTCTATCGCATCTGAAATTCAACAATGATCCTCAGGTTTATGAAGATAGTATAGTTGTTTGGACCAAAGAGGAAGGATTAAATCTGAAAGAGCTCAAACGCCAGATAGAACGACTGAAGGCAATTGATTCAGGTAATATATATGCTACCATCATAGAAGGTATCGCTGCTTTTTTTGAAGGTCAGTATGATTTAGCTTCTTCCAAAATTGAATCGGCACTCAAGGTTGCTGTTAATAAGACTAACTCGAAAATGAGTGATGATGAACTCGACCAGCTGTTTGGTTTCTGCAGCTCGTGGAAGGCCTATTTGAGTTTTATCAACAAGGATTTTTCTGCGTTTACCGAAAATCTTACGAATTGTATAGCTTCCAAAGGGCCAACTTCTTCTATAAGCTGGGCTATTGATTCAAAAAGAGCATTGGATGAGCAGAAAAAAGAAGGTACCGATTTGTTTATCCGAGACTTTATGCCAATGACGGGTAATATCAACCGAAATTATTACACTCAGGAAATCAGATTTGACGTTAAAGGAAAGGTATCCTATCATAAAGTAAACGAAATTACTTTGAAAGATTTTCCGGCACCTGAACAGATTTCTGGTCAGGTGGAGGGCTTATTCAAACGCCTTTCAGATCTCGAAAAGAGTTTATGGACGGATGTACAGAATCAATTTAATAAAGATGCCAAATCCAGTAAAAATCTTTATAAAAATAAGACTGAGGTTTTTTATGAAATTAATCCCGGTAAGAAAACTAAAATTTCTTATTCAACTGCAAATATTCAGCGACACATGTTGCTGATTGATCAGTACAATGCGATACTCATAAAGCTTCAGCAGTGCAGGGTGGTTTGGAGTTCTCTGATTAAATCAAATCCTGATATTCCGTATTTCAGATTGTATCGGGTAAAGACAGATCTCCTGATTCAGAAAATCACCAGGGAATCGCCCCGTTACATGAAAGCATTTAACTATATTTCCTATGCTAAGAAGGCAGAAAAGCCATTAAACACAGCGTTTACGGAATATAAAACTCAGCTACAGGAAGATGTATCCGGAGAGATTCGGGGAGATTTAATGCATCTGGAAAAGCTTATTCCCGGCTCGCCCGAACTGGCTGTTGCAAAACTGGAAGTGAATCTTGTACTCGATGAGCCCAATGTAGCCATCAGTCAGGCACAGACTTTTATGAAATCTTTTGGTCCTGAATATCTGATTGAAAACATGAAGCCCGAGGCTTTTTTTCAAGCAGCTAAAATAGATGCTTATTTTAATTCCCGTCAGACTGAAACAAGCGAATTTAAAGAGAGTAAAAATTCACTTTCAGATTACAATTATCAGCTAACGGTTGATTTTCTAAATAATATTCGTTCAAAGTCAGCCTTTTTGCAGGAGGAAAAAGAAGTAACTTCTAAGTTTAAAAAGCAGCCCTTGTATAATCGTTTTTTGCCGGAGCGTAATCTCCCGATGATCCATTTTCCGAAAGACGTAGTATGTAATTATATTTTTGTGCCTCCGGTATTTATGTCCAAGAACGTACTTCTTACCCTATCCGGGGTAAAATCGCAATACTTCCGCATAGCCATTTTGCCTGCGCTGGATATGACCAATCGTGCTGAAAGCTATAAAAATTCAATTACGGATATGTTTTATACGGCACTCTTTGATACCAAACGTTTTAGTTTAATGGATCGGATGGAAGTTACAAGGGTGCAGAACGAATTATCAAAAAAAGTACAAGAAAAACTGGTTGACCGGATCGGGTCCAGCCAGTTGAGTGATACCAGCAAGGTGAAACAAAAAGAAATCGAATTATTTAGTCAGATGCTGGAGAAAGATGATGAGAGTTCGGAGCAGTATAAAGGAATTGCTGAAAATCTCCAGAATAATTCAGACGGGGTTATGCTTATATATATCACAAATGACCTAAAGGGTGTTGATGGCTATGGAGGTAAAATCGGAATTGATTACAGGATTATTTCAAACCGATACAAAGATGTCTTATATGCTGGATCGCGGAATGTGGGATATCAATACGACAGGAAGACAGAGACCCTGCTATTTGAACGCAGTGACGTCGCTAAAGTTGCAGAAGAGATCAAGATTAAGTTTCCAAATCCTGATTTGTTAAGTGATGTGAAAGTGATCGCCAGAAGAGATAAGCGGATCACAATCAATATTGGCAAAAATGCGAATGTTACTGCCGGAATGGAAGGTTTCGTGATAAAGGTTGAGTCCGATCTGTCAGGAAATAAACTAATACGTTATCGTTCTGAATTCGTTGTTCGGGATGTTTTCGCAGAAACCTGTACAGCTGAACTTGTAGGCGGAGATAATTTACGCAATGCGATCAATGAAACTATTGATATCGGAGAGCCAATCAAAATGAAATAGATTCCTGCAGCTTGTTTTTAATCATGACTTAGATTTTTCAGAAGTCTTTTCATTAAAACGATTG
>Ga0315902_10013119_pt1 | contig 10737 bp, 6 predicted proteins | sample LakEriMetagenome_9_FD_203523 | JGI IMG/M metagenome (GOLD analysis project Ga0315902, IMG submission 203523) | Freshwater fungal communities from buoy surface, Lake Erie, Ohio, United States - Buoy 12 MA117 | ecosystem: Environmental > Aquatic > Freshwater > Lake > Lake biofilm | place: USA...
TACGGTGGTCCGGCGATCGTCGACCTTCACGCTCTCGCGCAGGTTGGCGAGGAACTCATCAACCCGCTGCTGACGCAGCTGTTGCGTGAGCTGTGCACGCTGGATCGACTTCTCGGCCTCGAACGTCGCACGGTTGGCCTCGGTGCGGGCATCCACACGCAGGACGATCATCGCATCGCTGCCCTTGAAGGGGCCGCTCACCTGACCAACCGGTACGGCGAAGGCCGCGCCGATGGCCTGCGAGAACTGTCCCAGACCCGCCACGGCATCAACGCGCGAAAACGGTGTCGGCGCCTTGTCGACCGACAGGTTGCGCTGTGCGGAGGCGGCCTCGAGGGTCCCCTGCCGGGCGGACGCTACGAGTTGCTCGCCGATCGGCCGCAGCTTCTCGAGACGCTTTTCACGCGTGAGGCGGCGGATAATGTCCCCCTTCACTTCGGATAGGGGCTGCGGCCCGCCGGGCACGATCGAATCGAGGCGCGCGAGGTAATACGCCTCCGGGGAATCGAATAGATCGCTGGATTCTCCCGGGCGTGCCCCCGAGAAGGCCCATGCGCTCACGCTCGGCACATAGCGGCCGGCGAAAGACAGCGGTTCCTTATCCACGACGACCACGGACGCGGCCGTCAAACCGAGCGTGCGAGCCGCGTCGTCAAACGCCTTCGGATCTTCGACACTAGCCGCCTTGCTGGCAAGCGAGTCCGCCCGACGATCGGTCCGCGTCGCACTGGAGTCGCTCTGCGCGATCGACACCAGAATGTGGCGCACGTCGAGCGTATCGCCCTTCTTCTCGTCGACGCGGATGAGGTGCCAACCGAACGGCGTAAGCACCGGCTGCGACAGTTCCCCGACCTTCAGGGCGTAGGCTGCGTCTTCGAACTTCGGGGTGAAGCGGCCCTTGCCGCCCTTACCCAAGGCCCCACCCTGCGCGCCAGACACGCTGTCGGTCGATTCCCGCTTGGCGACATCCTCGAACTTCGCACCAGCAGTGATTTCGGCGCGCAGCTTCTCGATGCGGGCACGTGCGGCTGCCGAGTCGGACGTCGTCACCGTGCGGGGAACGGTCAGGAGGGAAACGACGGCGCGCCCCGGCCGATCAAACCGCTTCTTGTTGCGATCGTAGAACGCGCGGATCTCGGCGTCGCTGATCGTCACCGAAGAATCGGTCAGCAGTTCAGGACGCAGCGCGACGAAGCTGACCGAGGCACTGTCGTGCCGATCCTTGTAGATCTGCCACAAGCGCTCGTCGGACACGTACGCCAGGCTGGCCACCTGATCGAACAGCTTCTGCTTCGGAATTTCGTTGCGATAGTACGCCTCGAGCCCGGCAAGCATCCCCGACTGCTTGGCCATCGGGCTAGCCAACAGGCGCTGGTACTTCGTGATATCGAACCGGCCCTCGGTCTGGAGGTCGGGCGACTGCATGGCCTGCGGCGGCGGTGCCATACGGGCGGCCTGCAGGATCTCGTCATCCGAGACACTGATGCCGCGACGCTTGTACTCCTGCTGGAGGAGGATATCGGTGACCAGCTCATCGAACGCCCGATCTTCGATCGTCCGGCGTTCATCAAGCGTCAGCCCACGGCCCAGCTGCTCCGTCTGCTGCTGCTCGAGCTGACTCACCGCATTCTGCCACGTGGTGAGGAGCAGTTCCTCGCCGTTGACGGTGGCGATCGAGGTGGTCGTGGTGACCGGGGCGCGGCCGGCGAGACCGGACGTCTCGTACAGCAGGAAGCTGCCGACGAACGCCACGATCAGGACGATCCAGATGTACTTCGCGGCGCTCCGCATCGATTGCAGCACGGGGCGAGACTCCTTCAGAGCAGGAAAGACGGCAAACGGAACGGCACACGGACCTCCCTTGAAGAAGGGCGTGTGCCAGAGAGTCCGGAAAGCTAGCGGTCGCGTTCCGCTAAAGGCAAGACAGGCCATGACTTCGGGTCACGATTCACATTGACATCTCACCGGAGGAGCGCGATAAGTTGGATTAGACTGTTCGAAGCTCTGGCTCTTCCTGCGGATCGGTCGGTTCCGCGCCACACCTGAGGCCTATCACGAATGAGTACTGCGGCCCGGATCGACGATCTCCGCCTTCGGTTCCAGGACAACCCGCGTCGGTACTTCGTGTCCTACGCGAACGAGCTGCGAAAGCTCGGCGCCCTCGAGGACGCCATTGCCCTGTGTGCCGAGTATCTCCCGCAGGTCCCGGGTCACATGAGTGGGCACATCGTGTATGGCCAGGCGCTCTTCGAGGCGAATCGCCTCGGAGAGGCGCGGGGCGTATTCGAACAGGCGTTGGCGCAGGATCCCGAGAACCTGATTGCGCTGCGTCATTTGGGGGACATCGACCGGCGGCGCGGCGATGCGGCCTCCGCTCGGCGCTGGTACGAGCGGGTGTTGGAGGCGGATCCGCGCAATGACGACATCGCGGCGCAACTCGCGACACTGTCGACGGCGGCTGCACTTCGGGTCGTGTCGCCGAGCGCGCCGAACGAGGCAGCGACGCCCACGATGCAGGATTCGGATTTTGCGGCGGTGTTGGCCGGCGCGACCGAGGCCGCCTCGGATTGGTCGGCGCCTGTCGATCCTGCGGATCCGTTTCGCTTCGGCGCCGTCTCGGAGGCGGCTGTCGATGCGGCGGGCGAAGGAAACACCGGCATACTGCCGGATGATGCGCCGTTCGAAGAGGGACTCGTCGCTCAGGAATGGCCGGACGTCACCGCGCTGTCCGACCGGGTGGCCGGTTCGCGCCGGTCCGATACCCCACCGGCTGCCACGGTGGTGGATGACGCCACGGCGGCCGCCTTCGGTGGCGGCGCGGCGTCCGACGCGGTGGCGTTTGACGCCGCCGACGATGTGCCGGCGTGGCTCCGCACCCCGGTTGAGGCCATTCCGAAGGTCGCGGCACCTGTCGAGCAAATCGAGGCGGAGGTGACGCCGATTGATTGGGGCGCCAGCGATCCTGTGGGGCAGGAATCTGCGTCGGTGTCGTTCGCCGATGTGCATCCCGATGCGCCCATCATCCCTATATCAGCCCTTGCGCCTACGCCGGTGTTCTCCGCGGCGAGCGTAACGCCACCGATCGCGGCAACTCCGATTGCGGCGACTCCGATCGCGGCGACTCCGATCGCGGCGACTCCGGTGAATACGCCAGCGTTCGTAACGGCGACGATGGGAGAACTGTTTGTCGCCCAGGGGTTCCTGGATCGTGCCGTCGCCGTGTACGAGGAGCTGGTTCGGCAGCGCCCCGAGGAGGCGGCGCTGTCCCATCGCTTGGCCGACTTGCGGCGGCAGATGACGGCGCCACCGGAGCGCGCTGCGGCTCCGCGTACGGTGCGTCAGCGATTCGCGGCGTTGGCTGCCCGACGGGTTGGCGGCGCCTCGGCTTCGTCTGGTCCGCGCCCCGAACCCGCGGTGATCGCTCTTCGAGATGACGTCTCGCTGGAGGCGCTGTTCGGCAGCGGGGGCTCCGACGCGGATCTTCGTGCGGCGCAGCTCTTTGCCGAGGCCTTCAAGCCCGTGGCGGAGGCTCCGTCAGACTTTCTCTCGGCGATGGATCGCCTCCCGTCGCAGCCGCTCCTGACCTCGGTGGCGACGCCGGTGGTGGCCCCGGTCGTTTCCGGTATCGGGACGGCTGAGCCGACGGCGTCCTTCGATCGCTACTTCACCGACCCAATGGCGCGAGACGCCGACTCGCCCCCGGCGCGGGCACAGGAGTCTGCCAGCGCCAAGGCGGCGGATGATCTGGCGGAGTTCTCCGCGTGGCTCAAGGGATTGGGCAATCCGTGATCATCGGACTCTTGAACGGCCCGAACCTCAATCTTCTGGGCGTTCGTGAACCGACCATCTACGGGAGCACGACCCTGGAGGAGATCCTCGCACGATGCGGCGAGGTGGCAACCTCCTTGGACGCGACCGTCCGCCATGCGCAGGCGAATGGCGAAGGCGCGCTGATCGATACCCTGCACGCATGGCGTGGAGAGGTCGACGGCGTGGTCGTCAACGCGGGGGCGTACACGCATTCGAGCCTTGCCCTGCGTGATGCGTTCGCGGCGACGGCGTTGCCGTTTGTCGAAGTGCATCTGTCGAATATCTACGCGCGCGAGCCCGAACGGAGGCATTCGGTGTTGGCATCGGCGGCGGTCGGCCTAGTGTGCGGCTTGGGGGCGGACGGGTACGAATACGCCCTTCGTGCGTTGATCCGCCACCTGCGCGCGCGTGGCTGAGGGGACCGGCCCCCTCGCCGATTTCCGTCCATTGCGACTCGCGGCACTTCGCGAGGCCTTGGGGAGGGCAGATCTGGACGGCATGCTCGTCACGGCGCCGGCCAATGTGCGCTACCTGACCGGATTCTCCGGGAGTAGCGCTCTGGTTTTGGTCACGGCTCTCGAAGTGTGGTTGTGGACCGACTTCCGGTATGCGACGCAAGTTGAGGAGGAGGTCGGGGGGGCGGCGACCGTTCGTATCGAGCCTGCCAACCTGTGGACTGGCTTGTGGACCGCCTTGGCCGGGATGCCGTCGATCGGCCGGATCGGGTTTGAGTCGGCGCACCTGTTGCACCGGGACTTTGCCCGCCTCCTCGAGCAGGGGGCGCGTTGGCAGTGGCGCCCAACGGTGGACCTGATCGAGACGCTGCGGGCCACGAAGGACGCCGGAGAGATCGACGCCATCCGGCGCGCCGTCGGGATGGCCGAGGTCGCGCTCGAACAGACCCTCGCATCGCTCCGGCCAGGGATAACCGAGCAACAGGTGGCGGGCATGCTGGAAGGGCATCTGCGTGAGGTCGGCAGCGAAGCCTTTCCGTTTCCCACTATTGTCGCGTCCGGCCCACGGTCGGCCCTGCCTCACGCTCGGGCCTCCGAGCGACGGTTGGCCCCCGGGGATCTTGTCCTCATCGATTTCGGGGCGGTCGCCGATGGCTATTGCTCAGATATCACCCGAACCGTGGTCTTGGGGGCGGCGGCCAGCTGGCAGCGGGAGATCTATGCCATCGTACTCGAGGCAAACCGACGCGCTTCGGGTGCGGTTCGGGTCGGAATGACGGGAAAGGCTGCCGATGCCGTCGCGCGCGACTACATTGACGCGTGCGGGTTCGGTGAGGCGTTCGGGCATTCCCTCGGCCACGGTATTGGCCTGGATGTGCACGAGGCGCCGCGTCTGGCCCGGTCTATCGACGCTTCACTTGGCCCCGATATGGTGGTCACCATTGAGCCCGGGATCTATCGGCCCGGGTTGGGTGGGGTGAGGATCGAGGACGACGTCCGGATCACGGCGGAGGGTGGGGAACGGCTCACCCACTTCCGTCGCGAATTGCTCGAACTTTGACGAGTGGATCGACCATCCGCTCGACTCGTGGTTGCCGCTTCGGCGGATGACCCGTTCTCCAGCCCCATTCTGCCATGATCGACCTGCGCTACGTGAAGAAGCTGATCGATATGCTCGACGGCTCCACGGTGGACTCAATCGAGATCTCCTCGGACAAGGGGATGAAGCTCCGTATCGCCAAGAGTCCCAATCAGCGTGCCGCCGTGGCGATGGCGCCGGCGCTTCAGGCCCCCGTCCAGGTCGCGGCCCCTGTGTTGCCGGCTGCCGCACCGGCGCGTCATGCCGACGAGGCCGTTGTCGCGGCGCCGAAAGCCGAGGCGCCGAAGGCAGCCGGCCTCGAGATCAAGTCGCCGATGGTCGGAACGTTCTATGCGGCCCCGGAGCCTGGCGCCAAGCCGTATGTCGCCGTGGGTGATCGCATCAGCAAGGGGCAGATCGTCTGCATCATCGAAGCGATGAAGATCATGAATGAGCTCGAGTCCGAGTTCGACGGGGTGGTGCGCGAGATCGGAGTTTCCGACTCAAATCCCGTCGAGTACGGACAGGTGCTCTTCCGCATCGATCCGAACGGCTGAGAATCGACGTCATGACGATGGCTTCCGGCGCCCCTGCGGGCGCCGATGCTGGTTTGGGTGCGGTCAAGAGTTTTGACCTCCGCGCTGCGCTGCAACGCATGATCCGCGACGGGGCGTCCGACCTGCATCTCAAGGTCGGTCGGCCACCGACGCTCCGGTTGCATGGGGAGCTCTCACCGCTCGAGTTGCCGGCTCTCCGTCCGGAAGAGCTTCGGGATCTGGCCGAGCAGTTACTGCCGCCCGCCCAGTTGCGCGAATTCATCGAAGCGCGCGAGGCGGACTTCGCGATCAACGTGCCGGCGGTGGGCCGCTTCCGCGTCAACGTCTACCAGCAGAAGGGGACCGTGGCCTTCGCGCTGCGCGCGATCGCGCATGCTGCGGTGTCGTTGCAGGACCTCAACTTGCCACCGGTCCTCGAAACGATTGCCATGAAGCCCCGAGGGTTGGTGCTCTTCACGGGGATCACCGGGTCAGGGAAGAGTACGGCGCTCGCCGCCATGGTCCAGCACATCAACGAGCGGCGAACGGCCAACATCATCACGGTTGAGGACCCGATCGAGTTCGTGCACCGCGATCTCAGGTCGCACATCAACCAGCGCGAGGTCGGAACGGATACGGCCACGTTCGCGCAGGCCCTGCGACGGGTGCTCCGGCAGGATCCCGACGTCATCATGATCGGTGAAATCCGCGATCTGGAGACGCTGGACGTGGCGCTCAAGGCGGCCAGCACCGGGCATTTGGTCCTGAGCACCCTGCACACGATCGACGCGACGCTGACCATCAATCGCATCCTGTCCTTCTATCCCCCGCATCAGCAGGGAGAAGTCCGCTTCGCCCTGGCGAATGCCTTGCAGGCGGTGGTCTCGCTACGGTTGGTGCCGCGGTCGGATCGCCCGGGGCGAGTGCCGGCGTGTGAGGTGCTGGTCAACACGGATGCCGTGGCGGAACAGATTCGCGACCTGTCCCGGGCCATCAATATCCCGGACCTGATTCGAGAGGGTGGTTTGGCGTACGGAATGCAGAGCTTCGATCAGTCGCTGTTGGACTGGTTCACCCGCGGTGCCATTTCGTACGAGAGCGCGCTATTCAACGCCACCAATGCCGCCGAGTTCGCGCTGCGCGTGCAGGGGGTGGCAGGGGCGTCCGATGCGAGTTTCAGCGGCTTTGGTGGCGGCCTCAGTCTGACGTAACACCGCCCCGGATTGGTGGCGGACGGGACTGGCGGCAGGCGGGTGTCCTCGCCACCATACGGGATGTTCAAAAAGGTCCTGATCGCCAATCGCGGTGAGATTGCTCTCCGTGTCATCCGCGCCTGCCGCGAACTCGACATCCAGACGGTTGCGGTCTATTCCGAGGCCGATCGGGAGTCGCTGCATGTGCGTTTTGCCGACGATGACGTCTGCATCGGGCCGCCGTCGGGGCGCGATTCGTATCTCAAGATTCCCCGATTGATCGCGGCGGCGGAAATCACGGGCGCCGACGCCATCCATCCGGGGTACGGCTTCCTTGCGGAAAATGCGGAGTTCGCCGAGACGTGTCGTGCCTCGGGGATCACGTTCATCGGACCCACGCCAGAGCAGATTCGCGTGATGGGCGACAAGGCCTCGGCGCGTCGTGCAATGCAGGAGGTTGGGGTTCCCATTGTGCCGGGGACGCCAGGGCCGGTTGAGGATCCCGAGGAAGCGCTCGAGTTCGCCCGGAGCATTGGGTTCCCGGTGATCATCAAGGCGGCCGCCGGCGGTGGCGGCAAGGGGATGCGCGTGGCGCGCGACCCTGATGACTTCCTGCGCTCTTTCCAGTTGGCACGGTCCGAGGCGCTGTCGGCGTTCGGAAACGGCGACGTGTACGTCGAGAAGTTCCTCGAGCGTCCGCGTCACGTGGAGTTCCAGGTGATGGGGGATACGCACGGGAACGTGATGCACTTGGGGGAGCGCGATTGCTCTGTCCAGCGTCGGCACCAGAAGCTGATCGAAGAAGCGCCGTGTCCGGTCATGACTCCGGAATTGCGCGAGCGGATGGGTGAAGCGGCCGTTCGCGGTGCGAAGGCGATCAATTACGTCGGCGCCGGAACGATCGAGATGCTCCTCGATGAGGACGGGTCGTTCTTCTTCATGGAGATGAACACGCGCATTCAGGTCGAGCATCCGGTCACGGAACAGCTCACCGGTGTGGATCTCGTGAAGGAACAGATCCGCGTGGCGGCGGGACTCCCGCTCTCGGTGACGAGTCTGCCGCCGTTCCGTGGGCACGTGATCGAGTGCCGCGTCAACGCCGAGGATCCCGCGCGGAACTTCCAGCCGTCACCGGGGCGCCTCGACGTCTTCCATCAGCCTGGCGGCCCGGGAGTACGCATCGATACGCATGCGTATGCGGGCTACACCGTGCCGCCCTACTACGACTCGATGATCGCCAAGCTGATCGTCCAGGGCTCCACGCGTGAAGAGGCACTGAAGCGCATGCAGATCGCGCTGGAGAGCTTTGTCGTGGAAGGGGTCAAGACCACGATGCCGTTCCTGGCGCGCGTGATGCAGCATCCGGGGTTCCAGGCCGGGAAGGTCCACACCAAGTGGCTCGAATTCGAAGGAGCCGACTTGCTGAAGGAGCCGGGTTAAGAGGCACCGTGGACCGCCACCATCTGCGTCGGGAGCTGGCGGGCGTCGCCCTGACGCTGTTGGCGGTCTTCATTGTGGGGGCCTTGCTGTTTCAGCACGCCACGAGCGCCCGGTGTCTGGATGCCACCGGCCCGTTCGGACCGGCTGGCACGTTTCTCAAATGCGCGTTGGTCGTGACCGTGGGCGTTCCCGGTGCCGTCGTGATTGCGGTGGGGAGCCTGGCGGCGGCCTTCTACCTGTTTGGTAAGCTCGGCGCACCCGGCCAGGAGCGGCGGGGGATAGCGCTGTTGGCCGGTAGCGTGCTGCTGGTGCCTGTGGTGATCAGTCTGGCGATGGGCGCTTCGCCTGACACCTCCGACGCCACGGGGCTGTGGGGCGCGTTTGTCGCCCACTATCTGCGCAAGGGATTCGGGATAGCGGGCGCATGGGTGTTTCTGGCGCTGGTCACCAGTGTGTTGACGGTGGTGACGCTGCGATGGAACCCCGTGCGATCGGTCATTGATTTCGGCGCCCGAGCCGATCAGGGCGCGTCCCATGGGGCTGGTGCCACCTTGACGCTGGCGGAGCGGCTCGCTCCCGAGCCGGAGGAGCTTCCGGCCATTGATCCTGCGCTCGCGCAGGAAGTGCTTGGGCGCCCACTGGCGACCGCGCCGGCGGACGCCGATGAGGAACGGGCGCCGGCGGCGAGTACGCGCTCCGAACGGAAGCCCCGCCGGGCCAAAAGTGTACCCGTTCCGGATTTGGCCGCCGACCTCGTGGCAGAGCCCGCGCCCCATCCGGAAGGCGCCGCGTTCAGTGACGAGCTGCCCCCTACCTCGTTGCTCAGCCCACCGCCGGCGCGTAGCGCAGGGGACGCCAATCGCGAGCTAGATGCGGCCGGCGAGAAGCTGCTGGCCACGTTGCGCACCTTCAAGGTCGATGGCGAATTGGTGGGGCGCACCACGGGGCCCACCGTCACCCAGTTCGAAATCGAGCCCGCGGCGGGGGTGAAGGTGCGCCAGATTGCGGCACTCGCGGATGATCTGGCTCTGGCGATGCGTGCACCGAGTATCCGCATTGTGGCCCCGATCCCTGGGCGCGGGGCCGTGGGGGTTGAGGTGCCGAATCCATCGCCGGAAATGGTGGTATTGCGGGAGGTGCTGGAGGCTCCGGATTTTCGCCAGGCGCGCGCGGCGTTGCCCATCGCGCTGGGGAAGGACCTTGAGGGGCGCCCCGTCGTGGCCGATCTCGCGAAGATGCCGCACCTGCTCATCGCCGGCGCGACGGGCTCCGGCAAGTCGGTGTGCGTGAATACGATCATCACGAGCCTGGTCTATCGGCACACGCCGCGGACCCTGCGCTTCCTGATGGTCGATCCCAAGATGGTCGAACTGAGCGTGTACAATGCGCTGCCCCATCTGCGGCACAAGGTCATCACCGACAATCGCGATGCGGCGGCAGTGCTCAAGTGGGCGGTGATGGAGATGCAGGATCGGTATCGCCTGCTGGAGGCGAATGCGTGCCGCAACCTGCAGGAATTCAACAAACGGGTGACCCAATTCGCGGCGGGAGAGGGCCCGGCGCCGCAGAAGCCGCGCAATCCCGAGGTCGCCTTTGAGGACCGTACGTATACCGGCGATATCCTGCCGTACATCGTGGTGGTCATCGATGAAATGGCCGACCTCATGATGACGGTGCAGGCGGAGGTGGAGACGCCCATCGCCATGCTGGCGCAGAAGGCGCGCGCCATTGGCATTCACCTCATCCTGGCCACGCAGCGTCCCAGCGTGAATGTCATCACCGGGCTGATCAAGGCGAATTTCCCCTGCCGAATTGCCTTCCGGGTTGCGTCCCAGGTCGATAGCCGGACGATCATTGATGGTGCCGGGGCAGAGATGCTCTTGGGCAATGGCGACATGCTGTTCACGCCCCCCGGCAAGTCGGAGAGCTCCCGGCTCCAGGGGGCCTATCTGTCCAGCGAAGACACGGAACAGCTGCTGACATGGTATGCCGACGCCCGCGCGCGCCACGAAGCGGCCGCCAGCGCTCCAGTGGCGGGCGAGCCCGATATTCTGGAAACGGTTCGGGCGCGTGAGGCTGAGGCGGCAGGTGACGCACCGGATGACGGTGGTGACACGGACGAGCGCGATAGTCGGTTTCGGGAGGCTGCCGAGTGCGTGATCCAGCACCGGCAGGGGTCCACGTCACTCCTCCAGCGTCGGCTCAAGATCGGGTATGGCCGGGCG
>Ga0315902_10013120_pt1 | contig 10737 bp, 9 predicted proteins | sample LakEriMetagenome_9_FD_203523 | JGI IMG/M metagenome (GOLD analysis project Ga0315902, IMG submission 203523) | Freshwater fungal communities from buoy surface, Lake Erie, Ohio, United States - Buoy 12 MA117 | ecosystem: Environmental > Aquatic > Freshwater > Lake > Lake biofilm | place: USA...
TGCCGCCGGTGACGAGGGCGCGCTTGCCCTTGAGTTTCAGGTCCATGATGTCTCTCCGGATCTATCGGGCGCGTATGCCGCCGTCGACGGGCAGGGCCGCGCCAGTGATGAAGCTGGCCGTATCACCAGCCAGGAAGACGATGGCGTCGGCGACCTCGGCGGGTTGGCCGTAGCGGCCGAGCGGAATGCCCTTGGCGAAATCCCGCGAGAAGCCCTCCGGGTCTTCCGGGCGATACTGATTGGCCAGGGCGGCGGTCATGTCGGTTACGATAGGAGCGGGACAGACGGCGTTGACTCGCACGCCCCGGTCCGAAAACTCCATCGCGGCGAGCTTGGTCATGCCGATGACCGCGTGCTTGCTGGCGGTGTAGGCGATGGTGTTGCGGCCGCCGCCGATCCCCGAGATCGAGGACACGTTGACAATGGCGCCTCGCGTCGCAGCGAGCGCTTCGGCGCAGGTGCGGATACCGAGGAAGACGCCGCGGGTGTTCACCGCGTGAACCTGATCGAACGCTTCAACACTGCAGTCGACGAGTGGTCCGACCGGACCCGTGATGCCGGCGTTGTTGACGAGCACATTGAGCCGCCCGAACGCCTCCAGCGTAGCGCCGAGCGCCCGGGTCCAGTCGCTCTCGACCGAGACGTCGCCGCTGATGACAATGGAGCGCCTCCCATGGGCTGCGACAGCAGCGACGGCAGCGTTCATGTCCGCGCCTGGAAGGTCAAACAGCGCCACGTCAGCACCAGCCCGGGCGAGCGCATCTGACGCGGCCAGACCGATCCCCTTCGCCGCGCCCGTGACCAGAGCGACGCGCCCTTCCAGCTCCGAATGCGTCATTTCAGACATCCTGTTTCCGGTTGAGCTTCTGGTAATCGCGGCTAACCGCCTCGAGCACACGCGGGTGAGACAGCGCGCTGACGGACAGCGCTTCCGCCCCGGGCGCCCAGGTAATCAGCTCAAGGACGTTGCCGTCCGGATCGCGCAGATAAGCGGCCCGCGCGCGACCCAGATCCTCCGGCGGCCCATGCGGTCGGGCGCCAAGCTCCACGGCCCGGGAGAAGACGGCCTCCAGATCATCGACCTCGAACGCCACGTGCGAATAACCGAGGTCCGAGACCGGCCGGTCATCGGATCGGGCGACCGTTTCCGGGCTGAGATACTGCCAGAACTCGAGCGCCAGATTGCTGCCGCGGACCCAGGCCGCGAGCACGTCGACTCCCGTCAATCCGGTCACCCGGTCGTAGCGTTCGCTTCTGCGTAGACGCGGGCTGAACTGCGGCTCCACGCCGAGCAGTGCGGCGTAGAACCCGACGAGCCGTTCTAGGTCGTGGGTCGCGAACGCGACATGGCCCATCCAGCTGGCGGGTTCGGCCCGGGCGAACGGCGCGCCTTCGGTTTCGATCACCGCTCCGTCGCGCGATCGGCCGTAGGCGTAGAGGAAGCCCGTGCCGAGGTCGACCGGCGACTCGGGGAAGCTGAAGCCCTGAGGGATGAGGCTGGCGTACAGGTCGTCGATCGAGCGGCCCTGGGCGCAAACATGGGTGATGCCCGGCGCGTTGACCGGCGGGCTGGACGGAGCGCCCGGAGCGGGAAAGGCGAACTCGAACAGTTCCAGGCAGGCGTTGACGCCCTTGAGCAGCGCTACCTTCGCGGACACCGCGGGCAGGCCCATCAGACGGCGCGCCTGGTCCGTGTTCTCGACCGTGAAGCGGGCGATCTCGGTCAGCCCGGCCACTGCGCCGTAGTCCGCCACGGCCTGGTCCAGATTGCTGACCGACAGGCCGACGTGATGCACGCCCTTGATCATTGGAAACATCCTTTCCCCGTCGACCTACTGTTCTATTATACAAATAGTCAATAGCATCGATCCAGGTCGCCCGAGTCGGGTGGTGGTCCCAGTGGAGTCGGCATGGCGTGGTCAGGGTTGGGTCAGGAGAGGGCGGCGGTTCGCGACAGCCGGGCGTCGCTGGCTGGCCGGACGCGCCCGGGTTCGGAACGCCAGCCATGACCGTGGATTGCGTCGCAGACAGCCGCTGTGCGTTGGGTGAGGGCCCATGTTGGGATCCGCGGGACGGGCGGCTTTGGTGGGTCGATATCCGTGCGCGGCGGGTCCACTGGTTTGAACCCGCTTCTGGCGCTCTCGGGACGGTTCCGACAGCGGTGCAAATCACCGCGCTTGGCCTGCGGCGGGCGGGCGGCTTCGTCGCGGCCACCCCCGCCGGCGCGGGGGTGTTCGACCCCGCGTCCGGCGCGTTCACGCTGCGCTGGCCTACGCCCGATGAGCCTGCCGATAACCGCAGCAATGACGGAAACGTCGGGGTGGACGGCAGCTTCTGGTTCGGGACGATGCACGCCCTTGCGGCCCGCCGGTCGGGCGCGGTCTACCAGGTCCGGCCGGACTGGACCGGCCGTCGCGTCGTCGAGCGTTGGGGCATCGCCAATACCCTGCGCACCTCGCCGGACGGACGGCGGCTCTACCTGGCGGACTCGATGGATCAGCGAATTTTCGCGGTCGACATCACGCCCGATGGCCTCGGCCTCCGCCACGAGTTCGCAGGGACGATGGGTCAGGCCGCCACGCCTGATGGATCGGCTGTCGATTCAGAAGGCTTCCTTTGGAACGCCCAGTGGGACGGCTGGCGCGTCGTTCGCTATGCCCCCGATGGCCGACTGGACCGGGTGATCGATCTGCCGGTGCAGCGGCCGACCAGCTGCACGTTCGGAGGACCGGGCGGGACCACCCTGTTCATCACCAGCGCCTGCGACGACCTCACCGACGCCCAGCTGTCCACCCAGCCGCTGGCGGGCGGCGTGTTCGCGGTCGCGCTGGACGTCGCCGGCGCCGCGCCACTCTACTTTGAAGGATAGTGAGGGATGCAGCTCGGCGTTTGCTACTACCCCGAACAATGGCCGCGCGCCTGGTGGGCCGACGACGCCCAGCGCATGGTCGAGACCGGGATCTCCCTGGTCCGCATCGGCGAATTCGCCTGGAGCCGAATCGAGCCGCAGCCCGGCCGGTTCGACTGGGACTGGCTGGATGCGGCGGTCGAGACCCTGCACGCGGCCGGCCTGAAGGTCGTGATGGGCACGCCCACGGCGACCCCGCCCAAATGGCTGGTCGACCGGCTTCCCGACATGCTGGCCGTCGATGCGTCGGGCCGACCCCGCAGGTTCGGGTCCAGGCGGCACTACTGCTTCTCGCACGAGGGCTATCGGGCCGAATGCGCGCGCATCGTCGAGGCCATGGCCCGTCGCTATGGCGATCATCCGGCGGTGACGGCCTGGCAGACCGACAACGAGTACGGCTGCCATGACACCACGATCAGCTATTCCGCCCCCGCCGCGTGGCGCTTCCGGCTCTGGCTGGCGCGACGCTACGGCGATATCGCGACGCTGAACGCGGCGTGGGGCGGGGTGTTCTGGTCCCAGGACTACCGCGCCTTCGACGAGATCGACCCGCCCAACCTGACGGTAACTGAAGCCAACCCCAGCCACCGGCTGGACTACAACCGGTTCGCGTCGGACGAGGTGGTCAGCTTCAACCGTCTGCAGGTCGACATCCTGCGCCGGCATTCGCCGGGCCGGGACATCACCCACAATTTCATGGGCTTCTACACCGAGTTCGACCATTTCGCGGTCGGCCGGGACCTCGATGTCGCCACCTGGGACAGCTATCCGCTCGGCTTCCTCGAGCAGTTCTGGTTCAGCCCCGAGGACAAGGCGCGCTACCTGCGTCAGGGCCATCCGGATATCGCCGCCTTCCATCACGACCTGTACCGCGGCTGCGGCCGGGGGCGCTGGTGGGTCATGGAGCAGCAGCCGGGGCCGGTGAACTGGGCCGGGTTCAATCCGGCGCCGCTGCCCGGGATGGTTCGCGCCTGGACCTGGGAAGCCTTCGCGCATGGCGCGGAAGTCGTCTCCTATTTCCGCTGGCGCCAGGCGCCGTTCGCCCAGGAGCAGATGCACGCCGGCCTCAACCGGCCCGACCGCACGGAGGACACGGGCGGCAGCGAGGCGCGCCAGGTCTCGGCGGATCTCGCTCGCGTCGGTGATCCTGGTCCCCGGGGCCCATCCCCCGTCGCTCTGGTCTTCTCCTACGAGGGCGACTGGGTCACCGGGATCCAGCCGCAAGGCCAAGGCTTCCGTGCGCTGAAGGAGGCCTTCGCCTGGTACTCTGCGCTGCGTCGCCGGGGGCTGGATGTGGACATCGTCCCGCCGGGCGCCGAGCTGTCCGCCTACGCCCTGGTGGTCGCGCCCTGCCTGCCCATTGCGTCGCCCCAGGCGCTGGCCGCGTTCGAGGCCTGCGGCGCTGTCATTGTCTTCGGAGCCCGCGCGGGGTCGAAGACGCGTGACCTGCATATTCCCGCCGGCTTGCCGCCTGGCGACCTGTCGGCGCTCCTGCCGATGCGGGTGTTGCGCGTGGAAAGCCTGCGCCCCGGCACGCCCCTGCCGGTGACGACCGCGGCCGGGGTCTTCGCCGGCGAGGCCTGGCGCGAGGACGTTGAGACCGACGCGCTGGTCCTCGGCCGGTTCGATGAGGGCGGTTCGGCCTGGCTTCGGTCCGGCCGATGCGACTACCTCGCCTGTTCGCCGGACGCGGCTTTGCTGGACGTCGTCCTGGCGGATGCGGCGGATCGCGCGGGACTTGCGACGGCGCTCCTGGCCGAAGGCGTCCGCGTCAGTCGTCGGGGCGATCTCGTCCTTGCGGTCAACTACGCGCCCGAACTGCGCCTGGCCCCCGCCCCTGATGACGCGGTGTTCCTCGTCGGCGGTCGGGAGCTCCCGCCCGCCGGCGTTTCGATCTGGCGCCCGGGATGAGTGACGATGACGCGCTACGGGCCGTTGCGCCCGGCGCACATTGCGGGATGATGGCGGACTCTCGCCGGATGATCTGAATGACGCTCGCTGAACCCCGTAAACGCACCCGACTGGCCCCGGAAGTCCGTCGCTCCCAGATCCTGGATGACGCCGCGCAGCTGATTCTGGAGGAGGGGTTGTCAGCGGTGTCGATGGAACGGCTCGGGCGGGAAAGCGGGGTCAGCAAGGCGCTGGTCTACAACTACTTCCCGAGCAGGGAGGTCCTTCTGGCCTCGCTGCTGCACCGGGAGCAGGCCGACCTCGACAGCCGTGGGATAGAGCGGGCGCTTGAGGCGAAGTCCTACGAAGAGCTCATCCGGCAGACAACCCGGGTCTATCTTGAGCACACCAGCGAGCGCGGCGCCCTGATCCAGACCCTGCTGGCTGATCCGTCGGTGGCCCGACTGATGGAGGCCGAGTCCGCCGCGGGGCTTGAGCGCACCGTCCGCTACTTTGTCCGCGAGACGCGGCGTGAGTACGGGCTCAGCCGCGAGATGGCGTTACTAGCAGTGCAGATGCTGATGGCCATGACCGACCGCGCCGGGAAACTGGTGGCCGAAGGGCAGGTCGACATCCCCACGGCCGAGGAGATGTGCGTTCAGATCATTACCGGAGGCGCGAAGCAGCTGGCGGCGAGGCTTGGCCCATCTATTGACGAATAGTATAATAGAGGCCATTCCGGACGGGGCCAGGTTTCGGTCGCGCCCTTCAGGGAAGGCTCTCCATTGTCTCGCAAGCCGCTGCGAAGCGCCCGCACCTACGGAAAACTGGACCGCGACGGCTTCATCCACCGCAGCTGGATGAAAAGTCAGGGTCTGCCGGACGACGCGTTCGACGGCCGACCTGTCATCGGCATCTGCAACACATGGTCCGAGCTGACGCCCTGCAACGCAGGCCTGCGCGACCTGGCGGACCATGTGAAGCGCGGCGTCTGGGAGGCTGGCGGACTCCCGCTCGAGTTTCCGGCGATGTCGCTGGGCGAGACCCAAATGCGACCGACGGCGATGCTGTTCCGCAATCTGCTGGCGATGGAGGTGGAGGAGTCGATTCGCGGCAACCCGATCGACGGGGTCGTTCTGCTGGGCGGTTGTGACAAGACGACGCCCGGCCAGCTGATGGGCGCGGCCAGCGTCGACCTTCCGACCATGGTGGTTTCCTCGGGGCCGATGCTCAACGGCAAGTTCCGCGGCAAGGATATCGGCTCGGGCACCGACGTCTGGAAGTTCTCGGAAGCCGTCCGGGCCGGCGAAATGACGCTGGCCGATTTCATGGCCGCCGAGCGCGGCATGTCGCGTAGCCATGGCGTCTGCATGACCATGGGTACGGCCTCCACCATGGCCAGCCTGGTCGAGGCGCTGGGCCTCAGTCTGCCGGAAAACGCCGCCCTGCCGGCGGTGGACGGGCGCCGCTCGACCCTGGCCCACCTGACCGGCCGGCGGATCGTGTCACTGGTCCGCGAGGATGTGCGGATGTCGGCGATCGCCTCCCGCGCGGCGTTCGAGAACGCCATCCTGACGCACGCGGCGATCGGCGGCTCGACCAACGCAGTGCTGCACCTGATCGCCCTGGCCGGCCGGTTGGGCGTGCCACTGACGCAGGATGACTTCGATCTTCTGGGACGGGACATTCCCCTGCTCGTCGATCTGATGCCGTCCGGCCGCTTCCTGATGGAGGACTTCTGCTACGCGGGCGGCGTGCCGGCGGTGCTCAAGGCCCTCGGTTCGCACCTGCGCGGCGGGGCCGTCACGGTCGCCGGGGTCACCCAGGCGGAGATCGCGGACATGGCCCGTTGCGACAACCCCGACGTCATCCGGTCGCTGGAGGCGCCGGTCGCCGCAAACTCGGGGCTTTGGGTATTGCGCGGCAACCTCAGCCCTGGCGGGGCGATCATGAAGCCCAGCGCCGCTTCCCCGGAGCTGCTGGTCCATACCGGCCGCGCAGTCGTGTTCGAGTCGATCGAGGACTACAAGGCGCGCATCGACAGCCCGGATCTGGACGTCGACGAAACCTGCGTCCTGGTGCTCAAGGGCTGCGGGCCGAAGGGCTACCCGGGCATGCCGGAGGTCGGCAACATGGCCCTGCCGGCCAAGCTACTGGCGAAGGGCGTGCGCGACATGGTCCGGGTGTCTGACGCCCGGATGAGCGGCACCGCCTTTGGCACAGTGATCCTTCACGTCAATCCGGAGGCCGACGCGGGCGGTCCGTTGGGGCTGGTCCGCGACGGCGACCTGATCGCGCTCGACGGTCCGGGCCGCAGCCTCAATCTGCTGGTTGATGAGGCCGAGCTTGAGCGTCGTCGTGCTGATCCGGACCTCGCCCGTCCTGCCTCCCCCTATGTGCGGGGCTGGGCGAAGCTGTACGTCGACACGGTGCTGCAGGCCGATCGGGGCTGCGATCTTGATTTCCTTGTCGGCGCCAGCGGCGAGACGGTCAGCCGGGAGTCGCACTGATGTCCGTCTACGCCCACTACCCGAGCCTGAAGGGGCGACACGTCTTTATCACCGGCGGCGCGACGGGCATCGGCGCGTCGCTGGTCGAGGCCTTCGCCGGTCAGGGCGCCGTGGTGAGTTTCATCGACATCGCCCGCGAGGCGGGGGAAGCGCTCGCCCTGCGGCTGGGGGGCGACGTCGACTTCTCCCTGTGCGATGTAACCCGGGCGGACGCCCTTGAGGCGGCCATCGGCGACGCCGCCATCCGACGCGGGCCGATCAGGGTGCTGGTCAATAACGTGGCCAACGACCAGCGCCGTCCCGCCTCGGAGACCGACGTCGCCGCCTGGCGGGCGGGGCTGGCGGTCAATCTTGACCCGACGTTCCTGGCTGCGCGGGCAGTCCAGCCGGGCATGAAGGCCGCCGGCGGCGGGGCGATCATAAACTTCTCCTCGATCAACGCACTGCTGGGGCCTGCCGGTCTCAGCGCCTACACGGCGGCCAAGGCGGCGGTGATCGGACTCTCGAAGTCATTGGCGCGGGAGTGGGGCGTCGACGGCATCCGGGTCAACGCAGTCTCGCCCGGCTGGGTGGTCACCGAACGTCAGTTGGCCCTTTGGCTGACGCCCGAGACCGAGACAACCTGGATGGAGCAGGTCGCGCTCAAGCGGCGGATCCATCCGGACGACGTCGCCCGGCTGGTGCTGTTCCTGGCGGCCGACGATAGCGCCCTGATCACCGGCCAGAATCTGGTCATCGACGGCGGTCGGACGTGACGGCGTGGCTGCTCTGCGACTGGGGCACCACCAATGTCAGGGCCTGGCGGGTCGAGGACGGCGTCGCCCGCGCCATGGCCAGCTTCCCTCTCGGCGTGTCGCGCATCGGCTCCGGCCAGGTCGAGGCGCGGCTGGACGCCGAGGTTCGCCCCGCGCTGGAGGCTGAAGGCCTGCCGGTTCTCCTCGGCGGTATGGCGGGATCGAACCTCGGCTGGACGGCGGCGCCCTATGTCGATTGTCCGGCGACCCTCGGGTCTTTGGAAGCGGCTGTCATCAGGCCAGCCCCTGGCGTCTGGATCGCGCCGGGCGTTCGGACCGGCAGCGCGGATCACGGTCCGGATGTGATGCGCGGCGAGGAGCTCCAGGTGTTCGGCGCGCTGGCCCGGACGACGGAGCCGCGCCTGATGTGCCTGCCCGGCACGCATGCGAAATGGGTGTGCGTCGAGGACGGGCGGATCATCGATTTCGTCACCGTCATGACCGGCGAACTGTTCGCGGTGCTCAACACTCACAGCGTTCTTGCAGCCGAAGGCGATCCCGGCGATGCCGCCGGCTTCGCGGCCGGCCTGGCCGCGGCCGGGGAGGGGGACAACCTGTCCGCCCGCCTGTTCGGCGTTCGTACGCGACGGCTTACGGGCGATCTCCCGCCGGGGCAGGAACCCGCGTTCCTGTCGGGTCTGCTGATCGGCGCCGACGTGGCGGCCGGGCCCCGGCTGCTTGGCGCGACCACCGACATGCCGGTTACCCTGATCGGTGACACAGCCCTGTGCGCTGCCTATCGCCAGGCCCTGGCCGGAAGGGGGCGGGCCAGCGAGATTCTTGATGGCGACGCAACCGCGCTCACCGGCCTGATAGCGCTTGTGGAAAGAATCCGCCCATGATGATCGACGAAGCGCTCGATGCTCTGCCCCTGATCGCCATCGTCCGGGGCGTGACCCCCGACGAGGCTGTGGGGGTGGGCGAGGCCCTGTACGCCGGTGGCGTGCGAGCGATGGAAGTCCCGCTCAATTCGCCCGATCCGCTGGAGAGCATCAGTCGCCTGGTGCGCCGCTTCGGCAAGACGATGGCGGTCGGGGCCGGAACGGTGCTGACCGTCGATCAGGTCGAATCGCTGCATACGATCGGGGGGGGCTTCGTGGTCTCGCCCAACGCCGATGTCGCCGTCATCGCCCGGACTTTGGCGCTGGGTCTGGAGTCGTTGCCGGGCGTCGCTACCGCCACCGAGGCTTTCAGCGCCGTCGCCGCCGGCGCCCGGTTTCTCAAACTGTTTCCGGCGTCGACCTATGGACCGGGGCATCTCAGGGCCATGAAGGCCGTACTTCCCCGCGCCGTGAAGGTGCTCGCGGTCGGCGGTGTAGGCCCGACGCAGATGGCGGACTGGCGCGCTGCCGGGGCTGCGGGCTTCGGCCTGGGATCGGAGCTCTACACCCCGGGCCTGTCCCCCGACCTGGTCGCCGCCCGCCTGGCTGACTGCGCGGCCGCCGCCGGCTGATCCGTCCGCAATTCATTATTGACGAAACATATAATAGTTGACGGCGGTGGCGGGAGACAGCACCATGGCGACGTGGCCCGGAGGTGGGTTGACCACAGCGCCTCCACATCGCCTGTCCTCGATCCGCCTTGCGCAAAGGCTTCTCGCCCCGGCCTCGCGCCGGGGCTTTTTTTGACCAAGACAGCCCGGAGACGCCTTCCATGCACGGCCTGATATTGCCCCTTCTCGCGACGGTTCTCCTCTCCACCGCGACGCCGGCGCTCGCCTGTGGGGCCGCGGTCGACGCGCCGGAGCTGGCCCGCGCCGGCGCTGCGTCCGTCGGCGTCATGACCATCCCGGTGACGGTTGCGGGGCGACCGGACCTGCCGGCGTCAAACCTGCTGACAGGCCGTATCGTCAGGGCGGACCGGACGCTGAAGGTCACCCTCTGGTACCCGGCCGCCAGCGGCGCCGGAGTCGGCGCGGCCGCGCCGAAGGCTTATGAGGGCCGCGTCCGCCGCCCGGGTCAGCCGGACGCCGTGTTCGAGACTCACGGGTGTGCGTACCCGGGCGCGGCGCCGCTCAAAACTGCCGCACCACTGGTCGTCTTCTCCCACGGGTATGGCGGCTGGGCGACCTACACCGCCGATCTCGCCGAGAGCCTGTCGTCCCATGGCTACGTCGTCGCGGCGATTGATCATGAAGACCCGCCGTTCCAGGACGCTGGGGGCTTCGCCCTGTCCTTCGCTAACGTCGCGGCGAACCGCGCGCGCGATCAGCAGGCCGTCATCGCGCGGCTACGCGGGCTGGCCCATGACCCGGACTTCGCGTTGGCGGGGGCGTTCGATGCCGACCGTCTGGCGCTGATCGGCTATTCGATGGGCGGCTTTGGCGCGCTGGCCACGGCCGGAGCGGGGTACGATACCGCCAGCCCCTTCTACCGCCGCATCCCGGGCGACCTGCTAACCAATCAGGCCGAGGGCCAGGCGCAGCCGGCGGACGGCCTGAAGGCCTTGGTGCTGATCGCGCCGTGGGGCGGTCAGACGGCGAACCGGAGCTGGTCGACCGCGGCGCTGTCGCGCGTTGCTGCGCCGACGCTGCTGATCGTCGGCGATCAGGACGATGTCGCTGGCTATGCCGATGGCGCGCAGCGGATCTATGAAGGGCTGACCGGGGCGGACCGGCGGATGCTGGTCTTCGCCA
>Ga0315902_10013121_pt1 | contig 10736 bp, 14 predicted proteins | sample LakEriMetagenome_9_FD_203523 | JGI IMG/M metagenome (GOLD analysis project Ga0315902, IMG submission 203523) | Freshwater fungal communities from buoy surface, Lake Erie, Ohio, United States - Buoy 12 MA117 | ecosystem: Environmental > Aquatic > Freshwater > Lake > Lake biofilm | place: USA...
CAGGGTCTTTAACAGTGAAAACACTATGCGCGAATGCAAAAAATACAAAACTAGAAGCCACCGCAATTACCACTGTAATTACAGTTTCAAAAATAGCATCTTTCATGTGTTTTTTTCCTTTAGTTTGGCTTCAATGGCTCGGGCAAACGCGATCATTGCCTCGCCAACAATGACGATGCCGCGCTGATCTGCGGTCTGTCTGATCTCCTCCTCATCCGTCAGCCCTTGCCATTCGCGTCGCTCCTGCTCTGGCGGGGTAGTGTAGATAGGTATGTTGTTGTCTTTGTCCTGCTTTGTGCCGTAGGCCGTCCAGCATTTGCCTGCTTTAAGCGCCGCCAGTCCTTCCGGGTACAACCACGCCAACGACTCCTGCTCTGGCGGGGCGGTGTGGAGTTTCGCTCCAATATATTTGGACATATCGAAAGGATTTCCATCGGGCGTCTGCATAGTAATCTGGCCAGCTTCATTGCGCTTAATTACAGCCATTGGCTCCTGCTCTGGTGCTGGTAGCTCATGCGCCGGTTGAACTTTGGCAAACATTTCGAGGAAACGAGCAGCGCCTTGGTTAGCTGTATATCGGTCGCCGCCTGCGTCCACAAAAGCCATTGCAATGTTGCAATGCCAAGCCCAAGCATACCCAGGGTCGTCTTGCATGGCTTGAATCACCGTCTGCACAGCTTGGGCAATCTGTTCCTGCTCTGGTGCTAATGCGGCCTCTATCTCTTGCTGCACGTCAGTAAAACGCTGAAGTGGGTCTGGCTGCGCTAGTCGTTCACGTAGGTCTTTCCTTAATTTTCCGTAATTAGCGTACCCACTAATCCTATCTTCTTTATATAGCGCATCATGCGCTTGTTCTAAAAGTTCTCGGTCAGTCATTTTGCTCATGCGTTCCCGCTCTGGCTGCGCTAGTCGCTCGCGTAGAACGGCGCTGTGTTTGGCAATACACTCATGAAGCGCACGCTCAAAAATTGCATCTTCTTGTGAGTAAAAACCATAACCTCGCTTTGCTTGAGTAATGCCAAGCAGTCGGGCGTTTTCTATTAGCGCATCTAGCGCTTGCTGCATTATTTCTCGGTCAGTTTTGTCAGTCATTTCATTTCCTTCCTGCTTCTTGGTGCAATAAATAAAGGTTTTTCAATTGTGTAGAAGCGTTTGCCTGACGACGCGTACTTAGCCAGCAGTGTGGCGCTCATATCTGCTTCGGATGCGCTGGCGTAAATTGCTACCATTTCTTTTACTGTTTTTGGTGGGTCGTTTTGGTCAATATCAGTTTCCACCATGACTATGTATGCTGTTCTGACGCTCATAAGACCCCCGCGACGCCAAGGCCAACAATCACAGCAAATCCGATCAAACAGACAACCAGCACTATTCGGTCTGCTAATGAGTTTTCCTCACCTAGAAGAGCGCTCTGCAGGCGCTCCATGTCTGGGTCCGGCACGTATGCTTGTTTCCGCACGTATGCGGAGCCTATTTTTACTTTCATCTTAATTCCTTTACCCCGAATTCCGTCGGGCGGCGGTGCAACGGGCGTTGCGATAATCGCATCATGCCACAAAATTATAATTAGTCAACACATAGCCTTATTGCTTTGTGTGTTTATTTGCTGTGTTGCGCTGGCGCTACATTCACGGCTGGATCAGTAAGACGGGCGCTGCCCATTCCAGGCTGGCTTCGGTGATTCGACTCGACTGGTGTATTGCGTACTTTCCTTGGGCGTAGCCTAGGCGCGGGTATGCGACCGTCATCATTCCACCAGCCATGCGTTGCTGATGCCACATCTAGCGAGGCTTGGCAATCGTTGTTATAATCACAACACCTAAACTCTAATTTTAATCATGACCCCTGCTGACAAAGTGATCGAAGTTTTTGGTGGCATCCGTGCCGTAGCGAAGCTAGTCGGGCGAAATCCCTCGAGCATCCAGCGCTGGAAGAAGCCTCGCTCAGAGCGCGGGACGGGCGGCGCTGTGCCTACCGCGTGCCAGGGTAGGCTGCTGGCAATTGCGCGCGAGCGGGGTATCACGCTGACAGCTGACGACCTGATCATGACAACCGATACGCGCAACCACGTGGTTTGACGTATGACGATGGTAGAAATTACATGCAAGTGCTGTGTCTTGCAAAAGCCAGAGGACCAGTTCCATCTCAGGAAAGAAACTGGACGCCGCAGGACTACGTGCAAGCAGTGCTGGCGGGTCAAGACAGACGCTTGGGCTAAAGCCAATATTGAGCGACGTCGCGCCATTTCGCTGAAGTGGGCCAAGGCGAATCCTGAGTATTTGAAAAACAAGAAAACTGAGTACAGGGCAAAAGATCCTGTGCGTATGAGGAAGTGGGCGATTGAAAACCCCGAAAAAATGAAGGCGTGCCAAGATCGGTGGTATGAAAACAACAAGGAAAAAAAAGCGGAGCATGCCGCAAACCGTCGGGCGCGTATGCGGAATGCCGTTCCGTCGTGGGCGAACAGGTTTTTTGTTGAGGAAGCGTACCGCCTTGCAAAACTTCGGACGCAGATGTTCGGCTTCCGATGGGAAGTCGATCACATCGTCCCGTTGGCTGGCAAGTTGGTTTGCGGGTTGCACGTAGAGACGAACCTGCGGGTTATCCCTTACACCGAAAACAGAGTGAAAGGCCACCACCGATGGCCTGACATGCCATGAACCTCCGCCATCGCCAGATCAAAGCGGTGGAAGACGTCACCGCGGCATACCGTGCAGGCTATAGGGCGCCTGTCATGATCGCGCCTACTGGATTCGGCAAGACCCACACCAGCGTCACGATCATTCGCCGCGCGCTCGACAAGGGCAAGCGGGTTTGGTTCCTGGCGCACCTCAAAGAGATTCTGAACGCGACGTCTGAAAAACTGTTTGCCGAGGGCATCCAGCATGGGTGGATCGCTGCCGGCCGGATCGTTGATCGGAGACAGGCTGTGCAGGTTTGCATGGTGCAGACCTTGGTTCGGCGGCTTGATCGGTATGCGCCACCCGATCTGATGATCGTCGACGAGGCGCATTTGACCGTTGCCCAGACTTATCAGTCCATTTTCGAGTGGGCAAAAGCTGGTCCGAAATACGGTCGGCCTGGCGGCGCTCATCTGCTGCACCTGACTGCCACCCCCCAGCGGCTCGATGGGCGCGGCATGGGTGAGGTGGCCGACATTCTGATCCCGACCTGCACCACGGGCGAGCTGATCGAGGAAGGGTTGCTGTCGCCCATCCGGTATTTTGCCCCCAGCGCGCCGGATCTGCAGGCGGTTCGCAAGGTGGCCGGCGAGTTCAACCAGGGCGATCTGGCGGACGTGATGGACAAACCAAAAATCACCGGCTCGGCAGTCGCGCACTATCGCAAGCTGGCGCAGGGGCGGCCTGCTATCGCGTTCTGCGTTTCCATCCAGCACGCCGAGCATGTGGCCGCCGAGTTCCGTGCTGCCGGGTATCGCGCCGTTGCCATCTCGGGTGAGTCCGATGCCGTCGAGCGTGATGCAGCGCTGCGCGATGTGCAGGCTGGCCGGGTGGACGTGGTGTGCAACTGCGCGCTGTGGGTGGCCGGCGTCGATGCGCCAGCGGTGTCGTGCATCATCCTGTTGTCGCCCACCCATTCGGTGACGAAGTATCTCCAGTCGGTGGGCCGTGGTCTGCGGACGCACCCCGGAAAACATGACTGCGTGATCCTCGATCATGCCGGCAATGCGCTCCGGCACGGCTTACCAACCGATCCGCGCGAGTGGTCGCTGGAGGGTTCGGGCGCCAAGAAGACGGGGCAAAAATCCGAGGTGCCGGTGAAGGTGTGCCCGTCGTGTTTCGCCACAGTCCATTCGGCCACGACCCACTGTTCCTGTGGCCACCAGTTCGTCACCCAAGCCCGCGAGGTTGAACACGTCGATGGCGATCTTCAGGAAGTCGACCCGCGCCTGGTTCGGCGGCAGCAGCTGCACGAGCAGAGTAAGGCCAAAACCGAAGCCGACTTGGTGGCGATTGGACGCTCTCGCGGGATGAAGCGGCCTGAACTGTGGGCCCGGCACGTGATGCGCGCGCGCATGGCGAAGTATGGGGCGCGGGCATGACGTGCCTCGGCTGCCAGCGGTGCGAGACCGGGCCGATGGTCACTCTGATCTCTGGTCAGCAGGTCTGTAACTACTGCCCAGACTGGCGGGTTGAGTGCGAGGCGCGTCATGTCGCGTCGATGGAAACACTGCGCGAGCGGCGTGAATATTTACAGCACGTACATCAGAAGCGCGGCTCCGAGGCGTATCTCGAAATTGCTGGGCTGGTGAAGCAAATATGGGATCGGCGGTCGGATGCGTGAGTCTGACTTGATGCGCTCGATCATGCTTGCCTTGTCTGGCGCTGGTCACTTCGTCTTTCGCTGCAATGTTGGGCTTTTCTACACCAAGGATGGACGTCCGGTGAGGGCTGGGCTGCCTACCGGGTTCAGTGACTTGGCCGGACATCGTGCAGGCGATGCGCGTGCTTTTTACATCGAGGTCAAGTCGCAGAATGGGCACGTAAGCACCGAGCAGCGCGATTTTATCAACGCTATGCAAAAAAGAGGCGCTTTGTCCGGTGTGGCGCGGTCAGTGTCCGATGCCCTGGACATCGTATCTGGCCGGTCGATCTGATGCGTTTTTCGCACCATTTTCCTACATTCTGAGTTATACTCGAATCACACGGGATAGGGTCGCTCCCGAAAAGACGCTTCATCACCGTCCTGCCCGTGTACCACTAGTGATGCTTCTTTGATGGGGAAGATTTTGGATATTATTACTTTTGGTGATTGCCGTGACACTATGCGTCGCTGGGCGGCTGATGGTGTACGTGCTCAGACTTGTGTTACAAGCCCACCTTATTTCGGACTACGCGACTACGGTCATCCCGGTCAGATTGGCCTGGAAAAAACCCCAGAGGAATACATTGCGGCGATGGTCGAGGTGTTTCGATGCGTTAAGGATGTGCTGGCCGACGATGGAACGCTGTGGCTGAATCTTGGGGATAGTTATGCGAGCGGAGGTATGAGTGGCCCGCATGGTGGACTGGCAAAAGCAGCAGAACGGTCTGACGGAAAACCAAGAAACCGCAGCGGCGCACGGGCGGCATACACGGACAGCATCACCAGAAAAGTCCCTGACGGCCTAAAGCCCAAGGACCTGATCGGCATCCCTTGGATGCTGGCCTTCGCCCTTCGTGCTGATGGTTGGTATCTGCGCCAGGACATCATCTGGCACAAGCAGAACCCGATGCCTGAGTCGGTGCGCGACCGCTGCACCAAGGCGCACGAGTACATATTTCTGTTGTCGAAGTCGGAGCGGTATTTTTTCAACATCGAGGCGATCAAAGTGCCAGCCAAGCAGGACTGGGGTACGCGTGACCGTACAAACGGCAAGTACCACAACGAAGGCTCTGGTCTGGCGCCTCATTCTGGCCTTGATAAATCATATGAGACGGCCAACCGTCGCAGCGTTTGGACGGTCGCCACCCGGCCATACAAAGGCGCGCACTTCGCTACTTTCCCACCCGCGCTGATCGAGCCTTGCATTCTGGCTGGCAGTCGTCCTGGCGACATTGTGCTTGATCCATTCATGGGAAGCGGCACCACCGCAGCCGTGTCCGTGCAGCATGGGCGGCATTATCTTGGCTGTGAGTTGAATCCGGCATATGGCGACTTGCAGCGCGAGCGCATTGATGCGGTTTCCGCATCGCGCCATCAGCTTGGTCTGAATCTGGAGGCTGTATGAGCCATGCGGACCAATTCAGGGCAGCTATTGCTGCAGCTGGGCTGACGCCACCGGATCAAATCATCGGCGACGGCAAGCTGCACAGATTCAGCACAAACGGCAAACCGCGCGACGAGGCTGGCTACTACATATTTCACGATGACGACCGTCCGGCTGGAGCTTTTGGCTGCTGGCGTTCTCAGATCAGCGGGAGTTGGAAGGCAGATTCCCATGTCGAGTTTACGCCAGAGCAGCGCAAGGAGTGGGCAGATCGCAAGCGTCAGATTGAGGAGCAGCGCGAGGCCGAGAGGCAGGCTGCTACTGCGCGTGCGGCTGAGACGGCGGCTAAGATGTGGGAGGCAGGTCATGACGCTGCGGATCGCGCGCACGACTACCTGTCGCGCAAGAAAATACCGGGCATCGGCGCACGTGTGCTGCGCGATATGCTCCTGATACCCATGCGTCTTGCGCCTGGTGCGTTGTGTGGCTTGCAGGTCATCCAGCCGGACGGCAGTCGTAAATTTCTGACCGGCACGCCTGCTGGTGGCGCATATACAACCATCGGCAGGCCGACTAAAACGGGGCCGATAGTGATCTGCGAGGGCTACGCCACCGGAGTGTCGATTCACATTGCCACAGGTTATTGTGTGGTGGTGGCGTTCTCGGCGGGTAATTTGTCGGCTGTGGCGGCTAAGATCAGGGCGGCTTTGCCTGACGCTGTGATGGTCATTGCGGCGGACGATGATTTTAAGACGGACGGCAATCCTGGGCTATCGCGCTCGCGTGAGGCATCTGTGGCCGTGTCTGGTCTGGTGGCCATACCGTACTGGTCTGGTGATCGTGGCGACGGCACCGATTTTAATGACCTGCACAGCATGGAGGGCGTCGAGGCCGTTCGTGCCTGCTTTGACGACCCGGCAGAGCCTGCGCCTGATACTATAGAGTCGGACAAGGCGCAGAGTGTCCAGGCCGGGCAGCCGAAAAACCGCGCCAGCAGCGCAGTCGCGTCGTCTCCTGCGTCGGGCGCTGCATCTCTCGTCGATTATTACGCACCGTTGCCGGACACCAACGACAAAGGGAAGCCACTCGCCACCATCGAAAACGTTGCCGAGATATGTCGTAGGCTGTCTGTCGTGGTGCGCTACAACGTCATCAGTAAACAAGAAGAGATACTCATACCGCGCGCCGGGTTTTCTATCGACAATCGCCAGAATGCCAGCCTTTCCTGGCTGCTGTCAGAGTGCGCGAAGTTCCGGCTGCCCGTCGACCGCGTGCCGGACTTCGTGACGTACCTGGCGGACAAAAATCAATATAACCCGGTAGCGCAGTGGATCACCAGCAAACCGTGGGATGGGCGCGACAGGCTGGCTGATTTGGTGGCCACGGTGCGTGCTCGGTCTGAATCTTCTGATGCGCGCGTCGTTGAGATGAAGCGGGTGTTCATTAAGCGCTGGATGATCTCGGCTGTGGCTGCTGCCTTCTGTCCGACCGGCGTGTCGGCGCACGGTGTGCTGGTGTTTCAGGGCGCTCAGTATGTCGGGAAGACGAAGTGGTTCAAGTCGCTAGTTCCAGCCGAGCTTGGTGTGCTCAAGGACGGGATGCTGCTGCGACCGGACGACCGTGACAGCGTCATGAAGTGCGTGTCGAATTGGCTGGTGGAGCTGGGCGAGATCGATGCGACATTCCGCAAATCAGACGTGGCGGCGCTGAAATCCTTTCTCACAAGCGACCGGGACGTGCTTCGGAAAGCATACGCTCGGCGCGAGTCAGAGTTTGCCCGGCGTACTGTGTTTTTTGCCAGTGTGAACCCTAAGAACTACCTACACGACGACACTGGAAACCGGCGCTACTGGACGATTGAGGTCGAGTCGTTGGACTATAACCACTCCATTGATATGCAGCAGTGCTGGGCGCAAATCTACGAGCAGCTGTACCTGCCTGGCGAGAGCTGGTTCTTGACGGCGCAGGAGTTGGAAACACTCAACAGCCACAACGAGGATTTCCTTGTGATCGACCCCATCGAGGATTTGATCACGAAAAAACTGCGATGGAACGACCCGAAGAGCGCCTGGAATTGGACGACAGCCACTGAGGTTTTAGTGACACTTGGTAGGCAGAACTGCACCAAGGCGGAGGTGACCAAGGCCGGGTTGGTGTTGCGAAAATTGAACGGGGATGCATGGAAGCGTACCGGAGCGGCTCGTTTACTGCTGGTTCCTGACACCTTTAAGGACACCTTTGGGCGATGTGTCAGTGATTCAGGGTATTGATTTTATTGGGATTTATGCACCTATACCACCTATGACACCTATATATATATATTATATAAATATAATGGGAAAGGGTAGGCGTAAGGGGCGCGCACGCGAAACGGGCGCGTAATAGGAAAAGCTGGTCATGGCGTCATTGGTCATTTTTTGTTTTTGTGACTAACTTGTTTGGTTTATTGTGTTTTTTATGTTATCGTGACTTCTTTTATTTGGGGTTATTGTGATTAACGAATTGACTAGTGATGTACCGTTACCTGAAAGCCGTGGTAAGTACCAATTCAAAAACATGAAAATTGGCGACAGTTTTTTTTCTGATAAGTTGTCGGCTCGAACCGCTGCAATGAATTTTCAAAAATTGCACGGCGTGAAGTTTGTGAGTCGTAGGGAGGGTGATGGTATACGAATTTGGCGCGTGGCCTGACTGTTGTTTTTTTTACATCACTTGGGGTAACATCTGACTATGGAAACACTGGAGTACCTTCTGTACATGATCGCCGTGCCGGTTTGCTACGGGATCATCGTCGAGTTTATTGACCGTTGCGGGAGGCGGTGATGGGTACTGTTCCAAACCTCGGCTCTTATCAGGTTCGCGCTGTCTCAGTGCTTAAGCCTTACGATAAAAACGCGCGCACACATTCGGCGGAGCAGGTCGAGCAGATTGCCCGGTCGATTAAGGAGTTCGGCTTTACGAACCCGTTGCTGATTGACGAGCAGGATCGCATCATCGCTGGGCACGGTCGCTTGCAGGCGGCGCGGGCGCTTCAGATGTTTGACGTTCCTGTGATCGTGCTTGCTGGCCTGACTGACGCGCAACGGCGGGCGCTGATCCTGGCCGACAACAAGATCGCGCTTAACTCCGGCTGGGATTTTAAGCTGCTTTCGGATGAGCTGGCTGATCTCAAGCTTGAGGGCTACGATCTGACGCTGACCGGGTTTTCGCTTGAAGAGATCGACAACCTTACGCCTGTGGTGCTGGACGAGATCGACCCGGACGACGCGCCTGATCTGCCCGAAGAGCCGAAAACGAAACCCGGCGACGTGTATGTCCTCGGGCCGCATCGCCTTGTCTGCGGGGATTCCACTGACATAAATTCTTTGAATCGCTTGATGCGTGGCGAACTGGCCGACTGCTGCTGGACTGATCCGCCTTACAACGTGGCGTATGAGACCAAGGCCGGCAAGATTGCGAACGATGACCTGAACGATGCCGAGTTCCGCGACTTCCTGTCCGGCGCATTCGGTTGCGCTTTCGCTTCCATGAAGACTGGGGCTTCGATCTACGTTGCCCACGCTGACACCGAGGGTTTGAACTTCCGCGCCACCTTCACCGCGGCTGGGTTCAAGCTGTCCGGTTGCCTGATCTGGAGCAAGGATAGCCTTGTCCTCGGCCGCTCCGACTACCAATGGCAGCACGAGCCGGTCCTGTACGGGTGGAAGCCTGGCAGCCGTCATCGCTGGTACGGTGGGCGCAAACTCACGACCATGATCGATCTTGACCAGGATCGCATGCCGTTTAAGCGGCGCGACGATGGCAAGTACGAGATCCGAATGGGCGACACCGTGATGATCATCGACGGCACGGCCACCATCGAGGAGCTTGTGCCGTCCGTCATCAACGAGCCGAAACCGAAACGCTCGGACGGCCATCCGACCATGAAGCCGGTGGCGCTTATCGAGCGTATGCTTCGAAATTCTGCGCGCCCTGGTGACATTGTCCTCGATCTGTTTGGCGGCTCTGGTTCAACGCTGATGGCTGCCGAGCGTCTTGGGATGTGTGCGCGTCTGTCCGAGTTAGACCCGCGCTATTGCGATGTGATTGTCGAGCGCTGGGAAAATTACACAGGCAGGAAGGCTGTTTTGGAGGTGCAGGGTGACGGTTGATAAACGTAAACTCAAAAAGGACGGCACGCCTCGCAAGGTCGCGCCTAGCCGTGGTGGGCCTCGTGCTAACGCTGGTGGATCGCGTCCTGGCTCTGGGCGGCCTGCATTTGTGCCGACCGATGCTGACCGGAAGCAAGTCGAGGCGCTGTCTGGCTACGGGCTACCGGTGCATCAGATCGCCGCGCTGATTCAGGGCGGCATCTCGCTTGAGACGCTGTACGAGCATTTCCGGGAAGAGATGGTATCTGGCAAGGGCAAGGCAAACAGCCAGGTGGCGCAGACCCTGTTCAAAAAGGCGATGTCCGGTGATACCGCTGCTGCCATCTGGTGGTCAAAGTCTCAGATGCGCTGGTCTGAGCGTCACGAAATTGTCGGCGCTGATGGTGGCCCGATCAAGACGGAGTCAACCGTCACACTGGAACCGTCCGAGGCTTACAAGCGGATGCTCGGGGGTGGTGCGTGAGCCAGTCTCGCCTGATGTCCGTGGTGGAGTCCGTGACCAATGTGGCCGTGGGCTATGGCGTTGCTGTCGGCACTCAGATGGCTGTGTTCCCGTTTTTTGGCATCGAGGCCAGCCTGTCGGATAACCTCGCCATCGGCGCGATCTTCACGGTTGTTTCGCTGGTGCGTTCCTACGCGCTGCGTCGGCTGTTCAATCGGTGGACTCGTCGTGCCTGATCTTGACTGGCGTGCGCCTGACTACGCGCCCGTTTTTAAGCAGCGCATTGAGCGTCTGAGGCGCTTACGAGCTGACCCGTCCGTGCTGGCGGGCGTAAAAAAGCACTATGCAGACCATCCGGTCGACTTCATCAACGATTGGGGTATGACCTTTGATCCGCGCAACATCGAGCGCGACATCGAGGGCGTGACGCCAT
>Ga0315902_10013123_pt1 | contig 10736 bp, 19 predicted proteins | sample LakEriMetagenome_9_FD_203523 | JGI IMG/M metagenome (GOLD analysis project Ga0315902, IMG submission 203523) | Freshwater fungal communities from buoy surface, Lake Erie, Ohio, United States - Buoy 12 MA117 | ecosystem: Environmental > Aquatic > Freshwater > Lake > Lake biofilm | place: USA...
AGTCTTCGTCTCTAAAATCTTGAGGGTTTCTACCGCCCCCTTCTTTTTCAGAGTATTCAGAAATGCTTGGAATAGTTTGAATTCAATTTCTTGAACAACCTCCATATTAGTTTTTTTTCAAATTTATTGCAAATGCCTTAAATTTACAAAATTATCCGTTGTTATATTTTGCAAATTCAGCATTACCAATTCTTAATGATTGCTTTTAGCTTCTTTGAATTTTCAGAAAACCAAGTTTTGTCTATAACCCTTAAAACAAGGTCGGGATAGTATTTCGCCATCCTCTTTATCTTGGTTTTACTCTTAGCATCCATATAACCTTTGATTTCAAACCATTCTTCTTTCCCACTAGGAAATGTAACTTTAAAATCAGGTTTATAGTTCGTAGTTCCTCTTTTTATGCCCTCAAAGTAGAACACTTTCGGCTCATGCTCCCATTCGATTACATACTTATTCTGCTTCATCAGTTCTAGATAAAGAGCGTATCTATACTCCCATCTACTTCTGAAAAAGCATCTTTTACCACCTATTTCAGCCCATTCTTGTTTCCAAGTGGACTTCCCGTCTTTTAAATGTATTTGCATTAGATTTTGTATTTCGCCTTAAACTCTTTGTCTTTTATGATATTCTCAAAGCAAAGAATGGCAAAATCAACATCGGAAGGGTAGTGTATTCCCAAGTATTGACGAGAGTAACAAATATCATTCGCCAATGATTCAAAGTATTCAAAATGTTCGGGGATATGGTTTCCCAAAACATAGCATATAATTTTAGCCTGTAGAGCGTGTCCTGAAGGGTATGATGGGCTATCGGCAGACATAGACCTATAGGGGAATAACTTCAGTTTATAAGCATGAGCCAACTGATAAGGTCTTGGTCTTTGGAAATGCATTTTTAGCTTTATCAACAAAGGGTTGATGTCATCAAACAGGGAATCAATCAACTCAATGATGTCTTCGCCCATTTTCATATTGATTGCTAAGTTGGCAAAAGTCCTTTCTAATTCGTAGTCGTAGGACTGATACCTTTTCAATATTTCCGATTGCTTACTGATTTGGTCAACATAATCAACAAGCATATTTAACTCTTCACGAGTTGCTTTTGAACTATTTCTTGGAGGTGTGAACTTTGATAGAGAATCAAAGTGCTTGTCTAGAAATGAAGTTGATTCCAAATACGGCAAATATCCCCTTGAGGGATTGCCATATACGATTGAATCTAACATATTTTATGGTTTTTTGTTACATCGTAATCCTACGCCTTGCCCTTAAATTACCTGCTGCGTTTGCGTTCTTTTCCGCAGCCTTTCTCTTCTCATTATCACTTTCCACTTTTGAAATACGGGCATTTAGGTCTGCTATGCTAGTTTTTGACAAGTTCATCTCAAACTTGTAGTAGTAGATTGCATACATGAAAGCTGCCACCCCAAGAGCCAAGATACCTGCTTCAACCATATTGATGTCGGCAAAGAAATCCTTTAATGGGTTCTTTTTAGGTGCATCAACATTCCCGCCTTCTGCGTATGATTGACCACCCATTGGAGGCATACCACCTCCACCCATCATCGGAGGTTGAGCCATTGGGGGCATCCCACCTGCACCCATCATTGGAGGGGTTGTAGCAGGGGGCATAGAAGGGGCACTTGGGGGCATAGGTGAAGCAGATTGCATATCGAATTATTTTTTTCTTTTATAATAAATGTAGCCACCGACACCTGCCAAAACCAATAACCACCAATACTTCTGTAGCAATGATTTTTTAGGGGCAGCCTCTTCTTTCTTTGAACCGCCACCACCGCCACCGCCACCAACAGGGGCAGAGCCAAATGATATTGGGAGCAACGGTATTGTAGCTTTTTGTGGTTCAGGTGCAGGAGTGGGTGCAGGAGGAGGTGCTTCTTCTTTAGGGGCAGGAACCAATTTAGTTGGGTCTCCCAAACTTGGCAAAGTAGAGCCACCACCACCGCTACTTCCCAAAGGAAGTATAGTACCAATATTTGTTGTGGTAGGTGTTGGACTAGGCATTGGGTCATCAGGTTGCTTCGGAGGCTCAATAGGTTGCTCAAGACGAGGTTCATCTATTGGTGCAACGACATTCATCTCGCTTGGAACTTGATGTGTCATTCCCGTTTTCCTATCAACAATATGATTCTTGGGAGAAACAAATAGATGCTCTCCCTCAAATACAATGACTTGCTCTTTAGCCATAATTTAATTTTTGAGTTGGGCTGAAGCACGTTTAATTGCATCAGTCCATTTTTCTCCTTCTTTACGAATCTTCTTTGCAAGTTTTGCAATATCAGATACGCTAACCTTTTTGGTTGCCTTTGCCATATTATTTATTTTATTTTCCTGCTTTCCAACCCGAACTAATTACACGGACGGTAAGGTACAAAACACCAAGACCAACTGCAAGTCCGATTAGAGAGGGAACTAAACCTTTCTTTTCCATTTTCTTAGATTTTTAATTATTGAATTTTCAAATAAATTAAAGTAATATAAAGATATTATTTTTTCTTTATTCCTAATTTTTTTTCTTATTTAAAAGAAACTACCAAATTTGACCGTCTTTTGGCGTTCCGACAAAGCAATTATATGCTTCTACCCAATTGTCATCCCCACCGCCTGTGAATGATTGAAGTTCATCGCCTTCTGCCTTTTTAATTACGCTATCAACTGCTCCCTTTTTTGTTATCTCAATCCTATCATACACCCTTTGACCGTCACCTTTGTAAGTATATCCAAACTTAATTGCCCAATCATTGGCTATAAAGTAAGGGGAATCCCCCTTTATGGTTCTTTCCTTACCATTGATAATAACCTTGGCAACGCCATTCTTGAAATCAACACTTTTTACCTCAACTTTTGGATGCCAAATATTGCTCTTGTAATATGCATAAACATTAGTCAATGCAATAACCGCAGCACTTATACCCGCTACTTGTAGCAAGTATTTTTGACCCTGTGAGAAAGTAGAGTTTGCCATATATAATCAAAATTACGCTAATAATGAATTAAAAAGTTCAAATTTCTGCAATCTGTCATCCAATCCATGTGTCCCACCGTTTACTCTTTTAGTAACAGAAGTGACAACATCCTTACCTGCTCCTTTGTCACAAATGTCCCAAAGTTTGTTCTTGTGAAAGAAAAATGCTGCTGAAGAGAGAGAATATTTGCTCAACAAAAGGTCAGGGTTTGCTACGCAATCTTCCCCAATAAAGTCAGAAAACGCTTTATAATTGTCTTTCCCCGTAGTTTGAACTGCACCCCTGCCACGAAATTTATAGCCATCCCCACTAGCCTCATTCCCATTTCCCATCCTATTTGCATAGACCCTGTTGGCTATTTTTTCGGGTTTTCGGGCATAGGTTTCTGCCAACGCCCTATCAGGTGTTCCGTCTGCTTTTTTAAAATATTTTGAAAATATAGTCAACAGACGGTCAGTTGAGTAGTTTAAATTTTCCTGCATAACCTTGAAATTTCCGCTTTCATGGGCACATTGAGCAAGGAAATGAGCCATCCTCAAAGGGTTTGTTATGGAGAATTTCTGCATTACCAATGGTAATTCATCCATAATAACTTGAGGTATTTTGGTAGATAATTTTGCTGCGTTTATCATGCTTGTTCTTTAGGTGTTGAAATTTCCTTAGTAATGTCAGATTCAAAATCTACTACTTCGGGCTTTTTAAAAATACTCTTATCTCTAGAATAAATTTTTTCGTATGAGGTAAGACCCAACGAAACTGCTGACAAACTTGCTACTGAATAAACAAGTGCATCCGAAGGTGTTGTCTTTGTTACAAGTGCTACACATAAAAATGTTGCACACATTACGCCAACCAACCTCTTGCTAGAAGACTGCCCGTTTTCTGACAAAAATCCTTTCAACCAATCAATTACTTTTTTCATAAAATATATTTTTTACCATAAAATTTGGTCGGCATAAAATCCTGCACTACCCCGCTTATGTCTGTCCTTTTCATGCCTTGTTTTATAATTCTTTCTCTTCTTATCAGCAAACTCCTTCCCCGATTTCTCCATAAAAGTTGGATAATCGCCATACCCCAACGCTCCAATCGAAGCCAATTTCTTCCCCTCTTTATTAAATACATCAATCTTTTTACCCAAAACGTTTGACGGCTTTATGGTAACACCAAGTTTTTTGGCTCTACCGTAACTATACCTTTTTATCCTGTAGGGCATCTAAATAGTTTTTACCATTATATAAAAGGGTAGCCACCCCAAGTGCAACCACCCCAAAACGAAGTGTTTGCGGAAGCCCCTTTCTTGTCCCTACATAGAACAAAAATGGAGCGACCACAAACACATCCAATAATCTTACTTTTTGTACATCCATTTTAGCTTCGTTTCATTACAACCGCCCCAAGGGTAACGACTGCAACAAAACCTGCCAAAAGCCACCATCCCGTATTTGACGATTCCTCTTCAACTTTGCCCCCATCAGCATGGACGGCAGAAGCCATTTGAGGTTCATTTACAGGTTGGGAAACGGAGGTAGTGTTAGCCCCACTTTGAACGGTTGTAGTTCCTGATACAGGTAATGGAGCAGGTGCGGGTTCTGCACTAGCTTTAGCAGCCTTCCTAGCCCTACCTTCTGCCATTTTCCTTTTATTCTCTTCCCATTTGTCCTTATTCTTAACCCACTCATTAATCTTTTTCACCAATTCTTGGTCTGCCTCTTGCAAGTCAGCCTCAAATTCATTAATTTCTTCCATCAAAACCTCTTTCTCTGCTACATCTGTGCAACTCTTGTAGTTATCTAGGATTTCCAAATAACTAGACCAAGCCTCATCAAATACATTTTTAAGGTCTCTGATTTTCGTGGTTGTTTGTTCTGATGTTACGCCATGCTCATCAAGCATTTGGGCAAATTTTACTTCCATGTTCTTTTTTTGATTGTTATTGTTTGTAAATGGTTTTTTTATAGATTATCCAACTCATCCAATTTTTGGATGGCTTCGTCATAGGACACTACGGTTTCGTTGGCTTTTCTCCGCTTATATCTTTGGAAGAAATAGATTGCCCCGTAAACCATGGCTGCACCCAAAACTAAATATGTAGCTTTCTTTGTCATAATGTAAATTTTAAGAAATTCTTCCTAATCCTGTTAAATCCTGTGTTGCTTCAATTATGCCTTGCAAAGCAGCCAAATATTTTTGCGGAGGGGTAGTTGTATATCCCGCCTTCGCAATCATAAGAACCTGCTCTTCAGGGGTCTTTGCATTCATCCTTGCGTTCTTGTACCTATCAGCCATCAAGACTACAATTGTTGCCCTAACACCTGATTCAACATCTTTAAACGTGCTGAATTTCTGCTTCATTTTAACTTTCTTGCCCCTGATATACTCGGTAGTATCCCTCAAAACAAATCCTGTAACTCCCGAAAGGCTTGGATTGTATTTGATTCCCCCGAAATTATTAGCCTCTTTTGTCAGTTGAGATTCACCCCAACCGCTTTCAAGAGCCTTTTGTGCAATTACGGTAGGGAAGAAAAGACCTGTACCTTTTATAGCCAAGGCTACCCCCTTACCGTAGTTTTTCACGAACTGTTCAGTTCTATTTTTAACCGCTAGTGAATACATATTACTTTTTTTTGTTATAAAAGTACCATACCAACCCTGAAATAAGAAGGGCTAGTCCTAGTGTAAATTTACCTTTATTTTTCTTTACGATTTCAATAATGTTGATTTTTAGCAACTTCGCTTTCAGACCGTTTGCATAGTTTCTAACTTCTGAACCCCAAGTTTCGGGAGTTTTCATAAATCCGTAGTAACTACGCTTCTTCAGTTTCAATGCAAAGTCATCGGTATCGGTTGCATTTCTCAAGTCTGCGGGAGTAACCCCACCCATAGTCTTCATGTACAACCTCGTCATAACATCCTTCGCACTATCTGCGGGTGAGGCATATTTAGCGTAAAAGTCGCTATTCTTACAACCTGTTGGGCAACTACGCTCATTGGACGGGGCAAGACTACCCTTGGTTGCAAGTGGCTGACCAACATACTTCATCCCATACATATTGTTGTTTTTCTGAAAAACACCTGAAGTATAGTCTGAACTCTCAAAACGGGCTTGAGCGACAACTAGCTTGGCAGCAGTAGGCGTAAACCCCTGCTTTATAGCTTCCTCGTATATAAATTGGTCGTACATTACTTTTTCTTTTTGCTTTTCATCCTAGCCATGAGCCTTTCCCTAGCAGTTTGTGCCCCTACGATACGCTTTGCTGAATCTTCTGCTTCGGCAGGGCTAAAGGTCTTACCATAGTCTTTTTGAACTACTTTTGGAACTTTTTTACGCTCAAGTAGGCTTTTTTTAACGGATTCAACCTTGTCGGCAAATTTTACTTTACCGCCTTTAGCCATTTTACTTTCCTTTTCTTTAAGAATTTCTATTGCTCTTTTAGCAATTAGGATTCTTTCATTCAACCATTTATAGGCTAACTTTCTTGCATATTGAGACTTAAAGCCACTACCTATTATTTTAGAAGGTGAAATTTCTTTATTATCAAGTTTCTTTTTGAGTTCTTCCTTTTCACGAATCTCATCTTCAAATTTTGATATAGTTGGAGGTGTAGACCATTTGCTTTCGTCAGTGTAATATTTAGCAGATGATTCAATTTCATTCATGTCTATACCATCTACTTCTGCACCCTTTTCCATCATACCACCTGAAGCCATAGATTTTATCTCAGAATGCTTGAAGTCTCTTGTGCTATAAAACTTTTGACCTTTATTGCCATATTTGTCTTTTAGCTTAAAAAACGTTCCTGTTGATTCATAAACCTCACCCTCAATACCGCTTTTGCTTTTAACTTTATCTCCAACCTTAACACTAATCTCACCACCCTTTGCCATCATACCACCCGAAGCCATTGCATCAGATTCAAAATTGTTAGGTATTTTAACCTTTTCACCATACATATCCGTCACTTCCTTACTCACATCAATTTTTGAAAGTGGAATGAATGGAATATTACTTCCCCAAGCACCCTGTTTCATGTTCACAAGACCAACTACTCCATTTTTTTCTGTGATGAAGTGTGTTTCATCATCGTATATCACGGCATCACCTTTACCCATCAGTCTACCACCTTTTGCATACTCATCCTCGTCTTTGATGAACTTCAATTCAGAAGCATCATAGGTCTTTTCAGTTCCATCAGGAAATCTCAAATGAAACTTTCTTCCGTATGGCTTTACAACTAAACCTAATTTATTCTCCGAAACAACTAACGCACTATCTCCTCTATATACATCCTGCCATTTTATTTCACCGCCTTCAGCAAAAAGAGAATCTTGTCCTTCGATTTCATCATACCTTACCTTGAAAACACCATCGGCTTTATTCATAAAAGTACCTAATTCAGGGTCTGTAGAATCCCCCAAATACCTTACTTGCCTACCGTCTTTGGTTTTGTAGTAACGACCTACATCTAATTTGCCACCTCTAGCATAGGTGTCTCTTTGAACTGTAATATATTCAGCTTTTATTCCCCTCGTATCAAATACAGGATTTTTGTCATCCTCACTATTTGTATCAGACATGAAATAAAGCAGGGATTTATCTAAATTTATTTTGATAAGATATTGATACCCTTTAATCATTATATCAGTTCTGTATCTGAACAGATGCTCCCCATTTTTCAACTTTACATGAGAATAATACTCTTTGTCAAAATCTGAAAGAGAGTATAAAATCCCTTCGTTGTACTTTTTCTCATAAACCCAACCGAATGCACCTATGGCATTATTATATCTTCTAAAGTAGTAAGGCTTGTCATCTGTTTTATAATCGCCTACATAGGTAACACCACCTTTGGCATATTGTCCTTCCGAAATGTGTTCTGTAAGTTTTTCCTTTACGGCATCATTTAATTGCTCCCATGATTGATTTTCGGCAATACTTTTCCAAGACCCCTTTGGAGAATACCCTGCATTCTTTATGTCATCTGCATGGTCTTCTAAAAAGTGTCTTTTTTGACTTTTGTCCCATTCATTCCAAATTTCTTTTGGTGTCTTTGAAACGTAATTATTAGGAATTGAGCCACCACTTGCCATTTTTTCGGAACTCTCACCTTCAAGATAATGTGTAATATCAGCAAGGTCAGTAGCAGCCCTTTGTGCTTTTGTAATAACCCACGGCTCTACACCTTTGGTTTTAGACAAAACCTCTTCAAGTTCCTTTGCATGATGCTGAATGGACTTTGTTTGATTTTCCAACATTTCCTTGTTCTCACCGCCTTCAGTTTCACCGCCTTCGGCATATTGCTTACCTGCCAACAACCCACGATAAACTTCTTGAGCATTTTTAGGCTCAAAGCTAGTATCTCTCTCAAGACCAAGCCTGAAAGGAGGTACTTTAATTGTCTCTAAATCCATTCTACTAACGCTACCTACTTCTACTTCAAATAGGTCAACTATTGCCCACACATAGTCAGGGTCACTTGGGTCAGAGTTTATTATATACCAAGTACCCCTTCCGTATGGATTGAAAATCTTGGCTACAACTTTTTGATTAGCCAAATCAGCACCCATCGGATACTGTTTGAATAATTGCTCATCTATACTTTTAGTAAAAAGTTTCATCTTTATTATTTTGTGAGGTATTCATCAATCTTTTCAATGGAATTTTTCAACCCATCAAGTCCTATTTTTTGTGCAAATGCCTTTTTCATACCACCTTGACCTGTTTTGTCCAAATAGCCCATGGCAGCTTCAATATTATTCAAACCTTCATAAAGGTGTCCAAGACCCTCATCTAGTCCATCTTTGAAGCTACTTTCTTTGAAGGTCATCCCGCCTTGAGCATATTTGTCTTCTTCAGAACGATGCATTTCACCACCATTCGCCATGTAGCCACCTGAAGCCATTTTATCTATTTTTGATAGTACATTTTTTTTATGCACATGGGTAGTACCCTTTTTACCATCAAACATAAATGAATCATTTTCAACCTCAACAACATAATAAGAGCCCTCTTCTTTTAGTATTTTACCTTTATGTTTCAAATGAGATGTATCAGTTAGTCCTGATTTAAATGTAATGTAATCTCCCTTTTCTATCTCACCACCTTCAGCCATGTAGCCACCTGAAGCCATTTTGGGCTTTAATGTCCATTCTCCCTTTTTTATATAATTGTCTACCTTTTCTTTTGAAAATGGAGAAGGAGATGATTGACCAAAACCTACTAAATAGTATTCGTCTTCTGTGATTTTATCTACAATTAATTTTTTGCCAAGTGCATTCCAAACAAAATCTTCTTTTTTCAACAATCCACCTTTTTCCAATTTAGGATAACGCTTTGGAGGTTGCCTAATATCAAGCCTATTCAAACGATATTCGTAGTAAGTTTTTTTAGACTTTTTAGCAGTTCTCCTACCAATTGGCAATGCAGGTCTTTCAGCATCTTTTTTCAAGTCAACCCCGCTACCCTTGTATTTAGCACGAAGTTTATCAGCAGCAGACTGCTTCTTTTCAGCCTTTTTAGGTGCTTTTGTCGGCTTTTTGGAAGATTTTAATGCCTGAAGTTCATCTTTAGCCTTATCCAACTGTGACTTCAGTTTGGCTTTAAACTTTTCAGGAGTAGCCTTTGATTTTATTGCAGCCTCATACTTTTTGATGTCGCTACGAAGTTTTATTGCAGTTGCCATTATTTACAATTTTGAGATTTTAGTTTATTTTTAAGTTGTTTGATTATATCTTTTGCCTCATCGTCACCCATCTTTGCTAGTAAAGTTAAGCCAACTATTGCTTCTTTTATCTCTTCACAGGTCATTGGCTCATCTACGCTCTTGTGAGGAGACTTTGGCTCTTCAGGTGGTGGTGGAGGTGTTTCAGTCTTTGGTTGTGCCTTTTTCTTTTTCTCTTCAGGTTTCTTATCCTCTTCAGGTAGCTTTTTTTCTTCCTTTTTAATTTCAACCTCTTTTGATACATCCTTTTGATACGGCTGAACTTTAGCCAAAAGCAGTCTTACAGATTCAGAAATAGCCAAAGCCAACTGATTCTTTTTACCTGAATCAGGAGAAGATGCATATACCTTTTGAAGACCATCAATTAACTTCTCTCCCATGAGTACATCCTTGGGAAGTCTGTTTTGAACATCTTCAGAAACACCTAATATGGTCAATAATTTACCCATTATTCTATTATTTTCAATTGTTCAACATAAGATGCAACCTGACTTTTTGGAAAAACATCAGCAAGGTTTATTGCATTACCGTCAGCCTCAATCATTATATTCAATGTTGCTATAAATGGCTGATAATTGTCACTAATATCAGTTATTGTAGTCATCACAATTGTAATGTTTTGGTCATCGGGGTTATCGCTACCATAAACGTGAAAATTGCATATTCTATCACTACCAAACCCAACATTGCTAGTGCAATTACGCTTGTATTCCTCACGATAAACCTCTAGTTTTTTTTGTTGCTCTATGGTCATGTTTTAGATATTTGTCTTATTATATCATTGTATTGATTCTCTGCTTGAACCCTAGACAAAGCACCATTAAAAACAATCTTTGTATTAGGGTTTTTGGAAGCAGTAACATCTTCGGGGTTTGTTGACTTTTTTAAAGTGTCCATATAAGCATCTTTAATTTTTGTCGCATCAACAATAGCCCTTCCGATACCGCCAACAGAAATGTTTGCATCATATCCTGCATCGTACTGTACGGCATAAAAACCTCTAAATTGCTGATACCTGTAATACCTAC
>Ga0315902_10013124_pt1 | contig 10735 bp, 8 predicted proteins | sample LakEriMetagenome_9_FD_203523 | JGI IMG/M metagenome (GOLD analysis project Ga0315902, IMG submission 203523) | Freshwater fungal communities from buoy surface, Lake Erie, Ohio, United States - Buoy 12 MA117 | ecosystem: Environmental > Aquatic > Freshwater > Lake > Lake biofilm | place: USA...
GCGCACGGTGGAGGTGCTGCTGCAGATCCCGGTGGGGCAGCTGTCCGACGCCATGCGCCACGCACGATACGGCCGCAAGCCGCTGGTGGTGGCCGGGATCGTGCTGGGCAGCGTGGCCACCTGGTTCCTCTACGTGCCGCCCGAGGGCGCAGGGCTGGTCTACTTTGGCCTGTGGCTGTCGCTGGCCACGCTGGCGGGCTCGCTCACCGAGGTGGCATACGGGGCCTGGGCCACCGAGATCACGAGCGACTACCGCGAGCGTGCCCGCTGCGCCAGCTACCAGACCTGGGCCTCGATCGCCGGCAAGGAGATGTACGCCCTGGTGCCGCTGCTGTGGTTCCTGTCCTCCAACCGCATCACCTTCGAGTCATTGCAGGTGACGGCCTGGATCCTGGTGGCCGTCACGCCGCTGGTGCTGCTGTGCGCCTGGCGTTGGGCGCCCACAGGCGACACCCTGGTCCCCATCGACCGCGTCTCGCTGCGGCAGATGCTCGACCTGGTGCTGCGCAATGGGCCTCTGCAGCGCGTGATGGTCGTGCTGGTCCTGTGGGAACTGGGCACGGGCTTCCTGTTCGGGCTGGACTTCATGCGCATCGACTCGTACCTCAAGGCGGGCGAGGCGGTGCCGCTGCAGAGCCTGTTCGGTGTGTGGGCGGCAATGGCGGGACTGGCGGCGCTGCAATGGGTGCTCAAGCGCCATGAGAAGCACCACGTGTGGGCGGTGTCGATGAGCTGCCTGGCTTGCGTGCTGCTGGCACAGTTGGCACTCGCCCCGGGCATGGCGCACCTCGTGCCCATCATCGTGGGCGCGTGGATGCTGGTGGCGGCCACCGTGGCCGGCTCACTGGTGGTGCCGATGTCGCTCGTGGGCGACCTGGCCGACTACGAGGCCTTGCGCTCCGGCCACCGCGCGGCCGGCCCGCTGGTGGCCATCACGCAGATGACGCTGAAGCTCTTCGGCGGCGGGGCGGCTGCTGCTGCGCTGTGGGTGGTGAGCCTGTTCGGCTTCAAGCCCGGCCAGGACAGCTACGACGCGACGGCCGCCTTCGGCATCCAGTTCGTGTGCCTGGCCCTGCCAGCGATGTTCATCATCGCCGCCGCGATCGTGGCCTGGCGCTATCCGATCACATCGCGCCGCCACCAAGCCATCGTGCGCGCGCTCGACCGGCGCGTCGCGAGGCAGCCCGCAGCACAGGAGTCCTGAGCATGGTCGACGTTCCCTGGCTGCGCCCCCTGCGCGTGCTCGCCTTCGGCGACTCGAACACCTGGGGCTTCGTTGCCGATCCCTCGGGCGGTGCGCCTGCGCGCCTGCCGGACGACCGGCGCTGGCCCGGCGTGATGCAGGCGGCACTCGGGTCCGACGTGACCGTGCTGGTGGACGCGATCTGCGGCCGCCGCACCGACGTCGATGCCGAACCCGGTACCGAGCAGAACCCGCCGAGCCTGCGCGTCGTCGCCCCATCCTCCTTCAACGGCTGGGCGCACGCCGAGGTGGCCGGCCTGGCCTGCGCGCCGCTGGATCTGGCCATGGTCATGTTGGGCACCAACGACTTCGCCATCCAGCCCGCACGGCCGGTGGCGGACATCGCGCAGGCCTGCGTGCGGGTGGGCCAGGCGCTGGTTCGCGGAGCGGCGGGTTTCACGCCGGGCCGCGTGCCGCGGGTGCTGCTGCTGTGCCCGCCGCCGCTCGGGGGGGATGGCACGGCGCCTGAGGGCATGCCGGCCTGGCCCGCCTTCTGGCAGGCCTCCCGGCAGCTGGCTCCGGCGCTGGCGCAGGCGGCAGATTGCGCCGGCATGGCCTTCATGGACGGCGCTGCGGCCACCGTGACGACCGGCGCCGACCGGATCCACCTCGACGCGGCGGACCACCACCGGCTCGGGCAGGCCGTCGCGTGCCGGGTGCGCGCGCTGCTGGAGTTCGCCCCATGACTTCAACCATCGACTGGCACGCGCGTGCCCGCTCGCTCGAGCCGGACGCGAGGCCGTTCATCGGCGAGGCGCGTGTCGAGCTCGAAGGTGGGGACACCTTCGCCGAGCACCACCCGCACGATGGCCGTCTTGTCGCCCGGGTGCCGGAGTGCCTGCCGCAGCCCGTCGACCGGGCCGTGGACCACGCGCGTCGCGCCGCCCAGGAGGGGGTGTGGTCGGCACGCGCCCCGTCGCAACGCGCGGCCGTGCTCCACGACTTCGCTGACCGAGTGGCAGCGCACGCGCAGGATCTCGCCCTCCTGGACAGCCTAGAGATGGGCATCCCGATCAGCCTGGGAGTGGCCGACCTCCAGGAGGCTGCCGCCCTGGCCCACGCCACGGCAAGCCTGGCCGAGTCGGTGGACAGCCCTGTGTTGCCCAGCGCTCCCACGACGCTCGCGATGGCCTGCCGTGTGCCGCACGGCGTGGTGGCGGCCATCACGCCCTGGAACTTCCCCGTGTACGTGGCCCTGTCGAAGGTGGTGCCCGCGCTGGCGATGGGCAACTCGGTGGTGCTCAAGCCCTCGGAGGTGGCCTCGCTCGGTTGCCTGCGCCTGGCCGACCTCGCCCGCGAGGCCGGTGTCCCCCCGGGGGTGTTCCAGGTCGTGACCGGTCGCGGTGCGACGACCGGTCGCGCGCTGGCCCTGCATCCCGACGTCGACTGCCTGAGCTTCACCGGCAGCACGGCCACGGGCCAGCGGCTGATGGGCTACGCGGGCGAGTCCAACCTCAAGGCCCTGCTGCTGGAGTGCGGTGGCAAGTCGCCGCAGATCGTCTTCGACGACATGGCCGACCCCGAAGAACTGGACGCTTTGGCCGGTGAGCTGGTCCACTCCTTCACCTGGAACGCCGGCCAGCTGTGCGTGGCGGGCACGCGCATCCTGGTGGCCCGGTCGCTGCACGAGCCGCTGTGGCAGCGCATGGCCGAGCACGTGCGGGCGCTTTCGACCGGTGACCCGCTGGATCCGCACACGACCATCGGCCCGCTCGCCAGCCGCACGCAGCTGGAACGCGTGCAGGCCTGGGTGGAGCTTGCACAGCGCGAGTTGCTGCCCATGGTCAGAGGCCAGGCCTGGCCGGGCGGCTGCCACCTGGCGCCCACCCTGATCCGCGAGGTGCCCAACGGGCACCGCCTGATGCAGGAGGAGATCTTCGGGCCGGTGGCCGGCATGGTCCCCTTCGACGACGAGGCGCAGGCGCTGCAGCTGGCCAACCAGAGCCGCTACGGCCTGCAGGCCACTGTCTGGACACGGGACATCGCGCGCGCCCAGCGGCTGTCGCGGCGCCTGCAGGCCGGCACGGTCCTGGTCAATGCCGCGGCGTCACCTGCCCCCGGCCTGGTCAGCGGCGCCGGGGCCGAACCGGTGAAGATGTCCGGATTCGGCGCAGAGGGGGGCCGCGCCGGGCTCCTCGCCTATACGCGCCTGCGAAACGTACAGTTCAACCTGGGATGAGACCCTCGGCCTGCCGGCCGAGCCTTCGAGAAAGACACCGATGCCTGACCCTCAAGACAACCCCATGGGCCTGTGCGGCTTCGAGTTCGTCGAGTTCGCCTCGCCGGTGCCTGGCCTGATCGAGCCGCTGTTCGAGAAGATGGGCTTCAGCCTCGTGGCGCGTCACCGCAGCAAGGACGTGCTGCTGTACCGGCAGGGCGGCATCAACTTCATCGTCAACCGCGAGCCGCGCAGCCTCGCCGGCTACTTTGCCGCAGAGCACGGGCCGAGCGCCTGCGCCCTGGCCTTTCGCGTGCAGGACTCGCACAAGGCCTACGCGCGGGCTCTGGAGCTGGGCGCTCAGCCGGTGGACGTGCCCACCGGGCCGATGGAGCTGAAGCTGCCGGCCATCAAGGGCATCGGCGGTGCGCCGCTGTACCTGATCGACCGCTTCGAGGACGGCCGCTCGATCTACGACATCGATTTCGAGTGGATCGAGGGCGCCGAGCGCCGCCCCCGCGGCCATGGCCTGCAGGTCATCGATCACCTCACGCACAACGTCTACCGCGGCCGGATGGCCTACTGGGCCGGCTTCTATGAGAGGCTGTTCGGCTTTCGCGAGATCCGCTACTTCGACATCAAGGGCGAGTACACCGGGCTGACCAGCAAGGCCATGACCGCGCCCGACGGGCTGATCCGCATCCCGCTCAACGAGGAGTCGGGCAAGGGCGGCACCGGGCAGATCGAGGAGTTCCTGATGCAGTTCAACGGCGAGGGCATCCAGCACATCGCCTTGCTGACGGAGGACCTGCCCGCCACGGTGGACGCGCTGCAGATGGCCGGCATCCCGCTCATGACCGCGCCCAACGACGTGTACTACGAGATGCTGGAGGAGCGCCTGCCCGGCCACGGCGAGCCGGTGGCCGAGCTGCGCAGCCGCGGCATCCTGATGGACGGCAGCACCACCGGCGGCGACCGCCGCCTGCTGCTGCAGATCTTCAGCCAGACCCTGCTCGGGCCGGTGTTCTTCGAGTTCATCCAGCGCAAGCGCGACGAGGGTTTCGGCGAGGGCAACTTCAAGGCCCTGTTCGAGTCCATGGAGCGCGACCAGATCCGCCGCGGGGTGATACAGGCCGAGCCGGCGGGGGCTTGACGGTGGGGCCGCACATGTTCATCCGCAACGCCACCCTCCCCGACGGCCGCACCGGCATCGACCTGCTGGTGCAGGACGGCCGCATCGCCGCCGTCGGCCCGCAGCTGCCTGCCCCCGAGGGTGTGGAGGTCATCGATGCCCAGGGCTTCCTGCTCACGCCGCCCTTTGTCGACTCGCACTTCCACATGGACGCCACGCTGTCCTACGGCCTGCCGCGCGTCAACCGCAGCGGCACGCTGCTGGAGGGCATCGCGCTGTGGGGCGAGCTGAAACCCCTGCTGACGCAGGAGGCCCTGGTGGAGCGGGCCCTGGCCTACTGCGACTGGGCGGTGGCCAAGGGCTTGCTGGCCATCCGCTCGCACGTGGACGTGTGCGATGACCGCCTGCTGGCGGTGGAGGCGCTGCTGCATGTGAAGGAGCGGGTCAAGCCCTACCTGGACCTGCAACTCGTCGCCTTTCCGCAGGACGGTGTGCTGCGCAGCCCGAACGCGCTGGCCAACCTGGAGCGGGCGCTGGACATGGGGGTGGAGGTCGTGGGCGGCATCCCGCACTTCGAGCGCACCATGGCCGACGGGGCCGAGAGCGTGCGCATCCTGTGCGAGATCGCCGCCGCGCGCGGCCTCCTCGTGGACATGCACTGCGACGAGACCGACGATCCGATGTCGCGCCACGTCGAGACCCTGGCCTTCCACACCCAGCGGCTGAAGCTGCACGGCCGGGTCAACGGCTCGCACCTCACGTCCATGCACTCCATGGACAACTACTACGTCAGCAAGCTCATCCCGCTGATGGCTGAGGCGGGCCTGAGCGCGGTGGCCAACCCGCTCATCAACATCACCATCCAGGGCCGCCACGACCCCTACCCCAAGCGCCGCGGCATGACGCGTGTGCCTGAGTTGATGGCCGCTGGCATCGACGTCGCCTTCGGCAACGACTGCGTGATGGACCCGTGGTACTCGCTGGGCTCGGCCGACCTGCTGGAAGTGGCCTCCATGGGCCTGCACGTGGCCCAGATGACCTCGCAGGACGGCATGAAAGCCTGCTTCGACGCGGTGACCGTGAACCCTGCGCGCATCCTGGGTCTGCAGGGCTACGGGCTGGACGTGGGCTGCCGGGCCGACTTCGTGCTGCTGCAGGCGCGTTCGCCTGTCGAGGCGATCCGCCTGCGGGCTCGGCGCCTCAAAGTGGTGCGCGGCGGCCAGGTGATCGCGACGAGCCCCCCTGACCAGGTGGCCCTGCACCTGCCGGGGCGGCCCCTTTCCGTGGACTTCACGCGACAACCCTGAGGCCCGTGCGCCGATAAACTTGTCGCTTCAGGGATGCGGCAGCACAAGACCATGAAACTGATTGGCTCGTTGACCAGCCCTTACGTGCGCAAGGTGCGCATCGTGATGGCAGAGAAGAAGCTTGACTTCCAGCTGGTGCTGGAGGATGTGTGGAACAGCGACGACATCCTGCGGGCCAATCCGCTGGGCAAGGTGCCTTGCCTGGTGATGGAAGGCGGCGAGGCGGTGTTCGACTCGCGCGTCATCGTCGAGTACCTGGACACTCTCTCCCCCGTGGGCAGGCTGATCCCGCCCTCGGGCCGTGCGCGCGCCGAGGTGCGCACCTGGGAGGCGCTGGCCGATGGCCTGCTGGACGCCAGCATCGGCGCGCGCATGGAAGCCATCTGGGGCGGCCGCACCGAGGCGCAGCGCTCGCAGGCCTGGATCTCGCGCCAGATGAGCCGTGTGGATTCGGCTCTGTCGGCCATGTCCTCCGGCCTGGCCGACCGCACCTGGTGCCACGGCAACCAGATGTCGCTGGCCGACATCGCCGTGGGCTGCGCCGTGGGCTACCTGGACTTCCGCTACCCGCAGGTCGACTGGCGTGGCCGCCACGGCAACCTGGCGCGCCTGTGGGAGCGTCTGGCCACTCGGCCCTCGTTCACCGAGACTGCGCCACCCGCCTGAGTCCCTGGCTCGGGTTTCGCCTCAGGCCAGGCTCCAGCGGTCGGCCGATGAGGCCTGCCAGAAGCGACCGAAGATCTCGTAGGGCCATGGCGCCTCGCCCCTCTGCGCGGCGAGCAGTTCTCCGGGCCCCACCGTCGACAGCGACTGCGCCAGCATGGTCACGCCGCGCGGGCCGCGCCGCACGATGTGCGAGGCCTGGAATTGCGACGGGTGGTGCAGCCCGGCGGCCTGCGTCAGCTCCTTCAGCGCCTCCAGCGTGCCCTGGTGGTAGCGGTACACGCGCTCGGCCTTGTCGGGCACCACCAGCGCGCGCTGTCGCGCAGGGTCCTGGGTGGTCACGCCGGTGGGGCAGGTGCCGGTGTGGCAGGTCTGGGCCTGGATGCAGCCCAGGGCGAACATGAAGCCGCGCGCCGAGTTGCACCAGTCCGCACCGATGGCACGCATGCGCGCGATGTCGAAGGCGCTGATCACCTTGCCGGCACTGCCCAGCCGGATGTGGGGCCGCAGGTCCAGCCCCACCAGGGTGTTGTGCACCAGGCGCAAGCCTTCCTGCACCGGCGAGCCGATGTGGTCGGTGAACTCCAGCGGCGCTGCGCCGGTGCCGCCCTCGGCACCGTCCACCACGATGAAGTCCGGTCGCAGGCCGGTCTCGAGCATGGCCTTGCACAGCGCGAACCACTCCCAGGTGTGGCCGATGCACAGCTTGAAGCCCACCGGCTTGCCGCCGGACAGCTCGCGCAGCCGCTCGATGAAGAGCATCATCTCGCGCGGCGTGCCGAAGGCCGAGTGCGCCGCCGGGCTCACGCAGTCCACGCCTACCGGCACGCCGCGCGCCGCCGCGATCTCCGGCGTCACTTTCGGCCCAGGCAGCACGCCGCCATGCCCCGGCTTGGCGCCCTGGCTGAGCTTGAGCTCGATCATCCTCACCTGCGGGTCGCGCGCGTTGTCGACGAAGCGCTCCTCGCTGAAGCGGCCGCTCTCGTCGCGGCAGCCGAAGTAGCCCGAGCCGATCTCCCAGATGAGGTCGCCGCCGTGCACGCGGTGGTGCACGCTGATCGACCCCTCGCCGGTGTCGTGCGCGAAGCCGCCCTTCTTCGCCCCGGCGTTCAGCGCCAGGATGGCGTTGGCCGACAGCGCCCCGAAGCTCATCGCCGAGATGTTGAACACGCTGGCCGAGTACGGCTGCGAGCAGCTGCTGCCGCCGTCGCCGATGGTGACGCGAAAGTCGTGGCCGTCGATCACCGTGGGCTGCATCGAGTGGTTGATCCACTCGTAGCCATCGGCCTGAACATCGAGCTGCGTGCCGAAGGGCCGCTTGTCGCTCTCTCCCTTGGCCCGCTGGTACACCAGCGAGCGCTGCTGCCGCGAGAACGGCGCGGCCTCGCGGTCGCCCTCGATGAAGTACTGGCGCATCTCGGGCCGGATGAACTCCAGCAGGAAGCGCAGGTGGCCGATGACCGGGTAGTTGCGCAGGATGGAGTGGCGCGACTGGCGGCTGTCGGCCCAGCCCAGCGCCGTGGCCGCGCCGAACACCAGTGCGGCCACTGCGCCCACCCCGAACGCCGCCCAGGCGAACAGCGACAGGCCGAAGGCCACTGCGCAGGCGAGCCACGCCAGATAGCGCACAGGCAGATGTGGGTCGATGCGGTGCAGCCAGGCGTGCATGGGGTCTCCTCGCGCGGCGGCGTGCCCGTCTCCCCTGGCGGGCCATCCCTTCGCGAGGGCATCGTAGACAGGCCGGCGGGGAGCCGGCAAGGCGGCTTACCCGCAGCCCTCAGGGCAGCAGGAAGTCCTGCAGCGCCTGGGCCGTGGGCCCGGGAAGCTCCTCGGGGATGAAGTGCCCGGCGGGCATGGCCTGCCCCTGCACCTGCGCGCTGCACTGCGCGCGCCACAGCGCCAGCGGGTCGAACAGGCGGTGCACCACGCCGCGCTCGCCCCACAGCAGCAGCAACTCGCAGGCGATGCGCTCGCCCCGCTCGCGCGAGGCCTGATCGTGCGCCAGGTCGATGCCGGCGGCGGCGCGGTAGTCCTCGCAGGCCGAGTGGATGGCCTCGGGGCGGCAGAAGCAGCGCTCGTACTCGGCCAGCGCCTGCGGCTCCAGGTGGGCCAGGCCGCCCGTGCCCCAGCCACCGAGCTTGGCGTGCAGGTACTCGCGCGCGTTGCCCCCGATCATGGTCTCGGGCAGCGGCGCGGGCTGGATGAGGTGGAACCAGTGGTAGTAGGCCCGGGCGAAGGTCATGTCGGTGGCGGCGTACATGTCCAGCGTGGGCGCGATGTCGATCAGGCACATCCGCGTCACCGCCTGCGGCTGGTCCAGCGCCAGGCGGTGCGCGACGCGGCCGCCGCGGTCGTGGCCGCATACCGCATAGCGGGTGTGCCCGAGATGCTGCATCAGCGCATGCACATCGGCTGCCATCGCCCGCTTGCTGTAGGCCGCGTGGTCGGGCCCGCCAGGAGGACGGTCGGAGTCACCGTAGCCGCGCAGGTCGGGCAGCACCAGCGCGAAGTCGTCCGCCAGCTCCTGCGCGACGCGCTGCCACATCACGTGCGTCTGCGGAAACCCGTGCAGCAGCACCAGCGGCGGGCCATCTGGCCGCCCGCCGGTGCGCACCCGAAGGTGCACCTCCCCGGCCTGCAGTCGCTGCTCGGTGAAGCCCACAAACCAGGGTGACGAGGCGGCGTTCAGCGGGGGCTCCATGCGGGCTTCAAGTGCGTGCCAAAGGCCAGAGGTGCCGTTGGGGTGGCTGTGTGCTGGCCAATCCCGAACGCCGTCAGTCTGCCGCTGGTCGGTCGGAGCGCATCCACGTCCACTGCAGGCCCACACCGGCGCTGTACCCAGTGGTGCGTGACACCAGCGGGCTGTCGGCATTGGCCGCCCCCGCCACACTGTCCAGGCGACCGAAGCCGAAGACCCGCCAGTCGCGCGTGAGCCGGTGCGAGGCGGTCAGCCCCAGGCGCCAGGCGATCAGGCCGGCCTTGGCCTCATACGCCGGTCGAAGTGCGGTCGCATAGGTCGGTGCGACGTCGTAGAGGGTACCGGCCAGCTGACGGTCCCCCATCAGGGCGCCCGCGCTGGCGGTCAGGCGCCAGCCGGCCAGGCCGGGGTGGTTCCACTGGATCTCGGGCTCGAGGGCCACGCCGCGAGAGGCGAACCGGTCACTCACATCGAAGACGCCGCGCAGCGGCAACTCCACGCGCCATTGGCCGCCTCCCGGGGCGCTGCCCAGTTCCCACCGTCCGCGCGGGCCGAACTCCACCAGGGTGCCCAACTCGGGCATGCCCCGGCGCGCCACGGTGTCCTTGGCGCTCGAACCCAGCGAGCCGGAAAAGCCGATGTCAAGCTCGAAGTCAGACTTCTTCACCGCGCGCAAGCCGAAGGCACCGCGGTCGATGCGCAGCCAGGGCCCGCGGTACAGCACATAGGGCAGGGCGATGGCACGCTTCACGTCCTCTGACGCGCCGGGCCAGGCCTGCTGCGTCAGGCCGAAGGCCACGCCGCCCACCTCCCAAAGGGGGTCGATCGAGGGGGTGGCAGTTGCAGACTGCGCCGTGGCCGGAACTGCCAGTCCGGTGGCAAGCGTCAGGGCAAGCAGGTTCAGAAGACGGAGGCGGAAGGTCGGATGCAAGGTGCGCATGATGTCGATTGTCCGGCACGACCCCGCTGGCCCTAGGGGCCGAATTCCTCTCGCAAGGCCCGCCCGTGGGCGTTCAAGGCCGGCGCTTCGTCAAAGGTCGCCCCCTCCCACTCGGTGCTCCAGGGCAGGTTGGGCACTTCCACGTCGCGACCGTTGACGACCATGCGCCGCGTGCGCAACTGCGGGTGTTCGATCAGGTCGTGCACCGAATTCACGCTGCCAAAGGCTGTCTGCGCGGCGGCCAGTCGATCGATCACCGTGGCACTGGGCAGGCTGGCAAACGTTTGAGCCACGGCCCCGTCGACGAAGTCCCGGTGGGCCACGCGGGCGGCGTTGCCGGCGCAGCGCGGGTCGTCCAGCAGTTCAGGCCGCTGCAGCACGGTGCGGCAGAACTCGGCCCACTCGCGCTCGTTCTGGATCGAGATCACGATGTCGCGCCCGTCGGCGCAGGTGAAGGCGCCGTAGGGCGCGATCGTGGGGTGCTTCAGGCCCACACGCTCAGGGGCCTTGCCGCCGTAGCGCGCCTGCAGGTAGGGCACGCTCATCAGCTCAGCCGCCGAGCCGAACAGCGACACCTTCACCGCCGAGCCGCCG
>Ga0315902_10013125_pt1 | contig 10735 bp, 9 predicted proteins | sample LakEriMetagenome_9_FD_203523 | JGI IMG/M metagenome (GOLD analysis project Ga0315902, IMG submission 203523) | Freshwater fungal communities from buoy surface, Lake Erie, Ohio, United States - Buoy 12 MA117 | ecosystem: Environmental > Aquatic > Freshwater > Lake > Lake biofilm | place: USA...
AGTTGTCTTGGGACAAGAAATTAATCTTATGGAGAAGTATCCAAAGACTCCACGAAACCTCGAAATTAGAAGTTCTTTAAAGTCACCGATAGACCAAGCTATTGCAAGACAGTTTGGAAGAGAGTTTTTTGACGGTGACAGACGACATGGGTACGGAGGGTTTAATTATAATCCGAAGTTTTGGTCTGGAGTAGTTCGTGACATAGCTGAGTATTGGAATATAAAGTTAGATGAATCATTGCTAGATGTTGGTTGTGCTAAAGGTTTCATGCTATTCGATTTCTTAGAAATGAAGCTAAATTTGAAACTGTGTGGTCTTGATATTTCAGAATATGCAATTAGAAACTCCAAGATCGAGGTGAAGGATTCCTTAATTATGGGTAATGCGGCAATGCTCCCCTTTGCTGAAAAGAGTTTTGATTATGTAATTTCGATCAATACGATACATAATCTTCCAATTGAACAATGTATTGTTGCAATCAAGGAAATTCAAAGAGTTTGTAAATCCCGAAGTTTTATAGTGGTTGACGCATATGAAAGTGAAATTGAGCGAGAAAGGATGTTCGCTTGGAACTTAACTGCTCAAACAATTTTAAGTAAGAGTGACTGGAAGGATGTTTTTGAGTACGCAGGATATACCGGCGATTACTATTGGTTTACTCCATGACCACAAGATCTGAATCACTTGCGATTATTGAAAACTATTTTGCAATTCGACTTATTGAAAAAAGAATTGCAGCTGAGTATCCAAGTGGGGAAATTCGTTGCCCAACGCACTTATCGTTGGGCCAGGAGGTCCTTCCTGCGCTACTTGGAAGTCTTATGAGAGTTTCGGACTTAGCAATAAGTTCCCATAGGAGCCATTCTCACTATTTGGCTAAAGGTGGCAATAGGTACCGCTTAGTGGCTGAGCTATACGGTAAGTCTACTGGGTGTTCAAAGGGTCGAGGAGGATCTATGCACTTAATTGACCTGTCAGTAAACTTTCTTGGATCAACTGCAATCGTGGCAAATTCTATTCCAGTAGGCGTCGGAGCTGCTGCAGCTTTGAAATTACGAGAAGACGCCAGAAAAGATCTTTGCTTTGTGTTTTTTGGAGACGGAGCTGTCGAAGAAGGGGCTTTCGCTGAGTCTCTGAATATTGCGGTCTTACAGGACCTTCCAGTTGTATTCATTTGTGAGAATAATGCATTTTCAGTATATACGCACCAGAACGAAAGACAACCACAAAATCGAAAAATTTATGATTGGGCTCGAGGCTTTGGAATAAGATCCGAACTGGTACAAGTCAACAACGACAACTTGGAGCACCCTCTTACGCAACTTCGAGAGGCATTAAATTGGGCCCGCGAAAACAGCAAACCTGTATTCTTTGAAGTCCCCAGTTGGAGAGAAGTTGAACATTGCGGACCGAATAATGATGACCACTTGGCATATCGAGACTTGCACCAAATTGCGCGCTGGGGAGAAAAAAATCAAGACTTAAATGTTGCGCGGATGGGAATTCGAGCAGGTGTTTTGCAGAACGAAATCGACGAAATTCGTGAATCTCTTCTAAAATCAATAGACGACATTTTCTGCAAAGTAAAACAAGACCCCTATGAACTTAGCAAGGATGTTTTAGGGTCAATTTATGCGTGAAAAAATTGTTACTAACTCGAAGGATTTATTTTCAGTCTCGCAAGCAATTAATTTAGCGACTCATGATCTCATGAAATTTGATAACAATTTGGTAACTTTTGGCCTTGGAATAAACGACCCCAAAAGAATTTTCGGAACAACGTCGGGACTTGTGGAAACATTTGGAAGAAAAAGAGTTTTCGATTTTCCAACCTCTGAGAATTCCATGACTGGATATGCGATTGGGTTGGCAATTAATGGAATCCCATCAATCACAATTCACCAAAGGTTTGAGTTCTTTTTACTCGCGATGGATCAGGTAGTTAATAACGCAGCAAAGTGGTATTTTATGTTTGGTTCCCAGGCCTCGGTCCCAATCGTAATTCGCCTTGTGGTTGGAAAAGGTTGGGGACAAGGTCCAACTCACTCCCAATCCCTTCACTCTTGGCTAGCCCACGTTCCCGGGTTGAAGATCGTTATGCCCCACGACCCTCAAAGCGCATATGATTTATTAATCGATTCAGTTCGAGACCCCAATCCGGTGATTTACATTGAACATAGATGGATTCATGAACAGGTAGGGACATTAGTAAGAAGGCAAATGAGTTCTTCCCAGCAATCAGGTTTATCTGTAAAATTTCGAAAGGAATTTCAGGGACATCCTCAAGTAACTATTGTGAGCTTTTCATATTTATCTTCTCGTGTAAAAACGCTATATGAAATTTTGCAAATTTTGAAAATTGGCTTTGAGCACTTAACAATCGAGACTATACAGCCGTATGCACTCCAATCAATAAAAGAATCAGTAAAGAAATCGGGACGATTACTTGTCTTGGATTTTGCAGCAAGAACAGGTTCTTTTGCAAAAGAGATTGTGGGCGAAATATCTATGTCTCAAGATTCAGGACTCATATGTCCGGCGAAAATCTTGACATACCCTGATTCTATTGAGCCAACTAGCCACTATTCGACGAAAAATCTGTATTATGACGATTCAGAAATATTTCGTGCTATATTGACGTTACTTGATAAAGATATAGATGTTCCTGAGATACAAAGTCTGTTCAATGAAATTTCGAATCGAATCAACTTAACGCCTCATGATGTACCAAACATCTATTTTAAGGGCCCCTTTTAATGCAAGTCGCTACTCACCAATTTGAAGAAGTTTCACTTAATTGTTTGGAGAAAGTCACTTCAAGCTATCGAGATTTATCGCTTCTGCACCCAAAGGCATGGACTAAATGACAGTAGGCGAGATACCAAAAGGAAGATTTCTAGGCGCTTGTCTTGAGAAAAGTCATATGCCGTTGGAGATAATCAAGTTGGATTTCCCAGAATTTCTAACTGAGAAACAAGTACTCGTTAAGAATATTTTCTCTTCAATTTGCGGATCTCAAATTGGCGAAATTGACGCAAAGAAGGGACCTGATCAATTTTTGCCACATCTTCTCGGTCATGAAGCTGTTTCAAAGGTTGTAGCTATAGGCAGTGAAGTGAGTGAAGTTAAAATTGGAGACACGGTCATTTTACATTGGATGAAAGGTAAGGGAGGTCAAGCGCTCGATCACTTTCTATTTAGCGGAAAGAGAAAGATAAATGCAGGACCAATAACGACCTTTTCAGAATATTCGCTGGTTTCAGAGAATCGATGTACTCGAATTCAAACGACTCTTAAGTTAGAGAATTTGCCTCTGTTTGGATGTTCTGTAACGACGGCATATGGTTCACTAATAAATGATGCAAAAGTTAACAGCAATGACGTACTAGTTGTCCTTGGCCTTGGGGCAATTGGAATGTGGGTTCTAGAAATGTCAAAAATGTTCAAAGTTTCTTCAGTTCTAGGAATTGACACGTTAGAAAATCGAGTATTTCGTGCTCGGGAATTGGGGTTTGCTTGCGAACGATGGAATTTCTCTGGAGACGAACCTGAGGTTATTAGACTTTTCAAAGGAAGAAACTCAAGTAAAAGGCTTATTTTAATGGATACCACTGGAAGAGTTGAAGTAATCAATAAAGCCTTTGAGTGGATACAAGGGGAAGGTGTTATGGTTTTAATTGGTGTAACGCCAAATCTCCAAAAGATTACAATTGATCCCATGCCACTTCACTTTGGTGCGAAAATTGTGGGTAGTTTTGGAGGATCAATCTTGCCACAAAGTGATATTCCCTATCTGGTGAGAATGGCTGAAGAAGAGCAATTTCAGATGGAAATTATGGAAAAGAGTTTTTTTGACTTATCAGAGATAAATCAGGCTATTGAATTGCTTCGTTCAGGTTCTACAAATAAAATGATTTTAAAGTTCTGAGGTGATTGGAATCAATAGAAATATTAAACGAGCTTCCAAGAATCTGAGCTTTTGGAATGTCATGAAGAACGCCAGCTAATTCTTAGATTCAAGAAATTAGTTCAAGATTTACCTTGCTACTTGAGCTCAGCTGTTTTTGGCGATACTAGTTGTACTTAAGTGTGTTTAACATCAGTTGACTTGTCTCAAAAACGCTACTCTTGATTCAATGTTCAAATAAGTCTCTAGATCGGTGCCAATGTCCACATGAATCCCCTCAATTAAATAACTAATTGCCCTACCCAGCAGTTTAGGCAAAATGTCTTGGCTAATATCTCTAAATGGACTGCTATTTTCATGAAGCTCATGCAATATAGAGATGGGGAGATAAAATATTCCTGCATTGGCTAAATTTAAGTCAGAGCATTCTGGCTTATGGTGGTATTCAACGATGAGACCACTAGGCTTAACCTTGACCATTCCACTATTTTGAAAATCTGCAGTCTTGAAAGTTGCTATTACACACTGGTCCTGATTGTAGATTTCTGCGAATTTCACAAAATCACGAAGATTTATACTTGAATAGTTGTCAACATGAATGGCTAGAATACCTTTTTTGCTTTTCTCAAATAGTTGCAAAAGTGTTCTTGCAGTGCCAAGAAGTTTTGGTTCGTAAAGAACCTTTATGCGTTCTTGGTTTGGATAGTTGTCCTCAATATAATTTGCTACCTCACCACTTAGATGATGAACATTAATATAGATATTAGAGTTCTCTATCTCTAGCGCTTGGTCGAGCCAATACTTAAGAATAGGTTTTTGAAAAACAGGTAATAAACATTTGGGAGTCTTATCGGTTAGGGGTCTTAGTCTTGTTCCCAACCCAGCTGCCAGAAGCAAAGTATCAATTGTCACGCTAGCGCATATATTTCTTCTGCAGTTATAGGTACATTTCCAATTCGTCCAACTTGAATAGCGGCCACTATCGAGCCAAAAATCGATGCTTCACGCAATGTGGCGCCAGTGGAAAGCGCTAGGGATGAAGTAGCCAATAAACTATCACCAGCGCCAGCAACGTCCAAAGGATTTGAATTGAGAGCCGATATAGCTCCAGTTATTGGATTTTTACCTTCATGTTGGCTCTCATAAATCAAACCATCTTTACCAAGCTTAAGAATTACATTATTTATTTTGAGGTGCGACCTTAATTGTGAAATTAATTTTGCTAAGCCCAGCTCTCTTGCGTTCATAGAAACCCTTGCCTCAAATTCGGTTGCTGACAAGAAATCAATTCCTGAAAACTTTGATAAGTCTCCAATTTGAGACGATATTTGACTATCGGCAGTAAAGAATGCCTGTGAAGTATTTTCCTTAATTAGTCTTTCTGGCAAAGAGAGTGGAATTGCTCCATAGTTAAAATCCGAAAAGATTACTAAGTTGGAAGCTTTAGTCAATCTGTGTGCATTCTTTGATATTTCTCGCTCGGCACTTTGCGAGAGCGCACCACCACTACCCTCAGTGATCCGAAATCGGGAAGTACCATCAACACGAAATCTCTTCTTTACTATTTGGTCTCGACTTTTATCTAGAACTACTTCAAGCTCAAGATCTTCCTTTTCTAGCACATTTTCAAGTTCTGCTGAGTACTTGCTTGACTCTGTGAGGGTTGTCAAAAATGTGACCTTCGCGCCTAGCCCTCGCGCGTGACGAGCAACAATAGAAGCACCTCCCAAAAATACAGCACTATCAATTGGTTTCAAAACAACGTTGGCATCTTCCTGAGACAAACCTAACGGTTCACAATTTATGTATTCATCGACAATAAAGTCTCCAATTACTGTAACTTTCAGGCGACTTACACAATCTAAAATTTCATTAATTCTTTCTTTGCTTAGTCCACTTTTTAATATTGATTCTGAAAATTTTGCGGAATTACTAAATTTAGAATTGGATTTATGTACTAAATCTCTCTCGGAAAAGAGTGGATCACCATCACTATAAATAATAGTTATATTGTTTCTTTTGGCGTACTCTACTTCTTCATTGTGCTTGCCTTCAAACTCTGTACCCTTTAAAATGATGTCCGGATTTACTAATTCAAGAACATTTAGAAGTGGTTTATCAATTAGCACTACTTCATTTACGAGAGAATTACGGCTCACTGCGTCTAGCCGCTCGCTGTCTGGAAAAAGTTTAGCTCCAGGTGAGATTGAAGAGCTGATTACACCTATTACGAGAGTTGAGCCTAGCTCCCGAGCCTTCTTAAATAGGCGAATGTGTCCTGGGTGAACAACATTGAAGTTTCCCGAAATGAAGACTTTCACAACACCTACCTTTTCGCACCGGTACAATACTATTGGATAGGTTACCGCAGGTTTCGAGAAATTGAGGATTCCTCTGTCCAAAGTACTGGTTCTAGGGTCTAATTCATTTGGAGCAAGTCATCTCATCGATGACTTATTGCGTGAGGATTTCCGGGTTATTGGTGTTAGTCGATCAAAGTTGAAGTCTCCTCTATCTTTGATCTATCTAGAGAACAAAAACTTGCAGAACTTTTCCTTTCACCAAATTGACTTACTGAAACAATATGAACGATTATTCAATTTAATTGAGAAGGAGAGACCCGAATTTATTATTGACTTTGCCGGTCAGGGCATGGTTGCTGAAAGCTGGGAAGACCCTGAATCTTGGTATCAAACAAATATAATCAGTAAGGTAAAGCTCCTAGAGTTTTTAAGAAATCAGAGTGCGATTGAGAGATATATTCGAATATCCACTCCTGAGGTTTATGGAAGTTCGGAAAAAGAAATCTATGAATCGACACCTCTTAATCCCTCAACTCCTTATGCGCTCTCTCATGCAACTATTGATCGACATTTGCAATTACTAAACTCTCGATACGGGTTTCCCTCAGTAGTTGGTAGATTTGCAAATTTCTATGGACGAGGGCAACAGCTATACAGAATAGTGCCAAAAACATTTATTAAGTTTAAAAATAGAGAGGAGTTACACCTGCATGGTGGAGGTCTGTCAAAACGTGCATTTATTTATGGAACTGACGTTTCTTCAGGCATCTTAAAAATGATGAATCTTGGTGGCTTTGGGAATATCTATCACTTTTCCACTCCAGAATTATTCTCAATCAAAGATGTTGTCCAGCTAATTGGAGACGAACTAGGAATTGATTGGCAAAGTTTGATTAAAAGTACGGAAGAGAGACCCGGCAAAGACCAACAGTATTTTATGAGTATCTCAAAGTCTGTGGATGAATTAGATTGGACCCCAAGGGTAAATTTCAAAGAAGGTTTAACATACGTTCACTCTTGGATAGAGGCTAACTTCGACACTTTCTCGAAGAGTTCGTTAGAATATATACATGCACAATGAGCCCAGTCAGCTAATTGGCAATTTCCTGCCAGAACAGTACAAAAAGGACGCGCTGTTAGAGATCAACCATAATTATCTCACTTCACAATTTTTTGACTATAAAGAGATTTTTAAACGAATTGAGGGAGTTGTCCTAGAGAACGATTTTACGCTAGGAAAGGCAGTAGATGATTTCGAGAAGCGATTTGCAGGTATTCACAAAGCTGAATATGCAATAGGAGTTGGAAGTGGTACTGACGCGATATTCCTATCGCTGAAAGCCCTTGGAATAGGCCCAGGAGACGAAGTTATAACTCCTCCCTTTACTTTCTTTGCAACCGTCGGGGCCATCGCCACTACAGGTGCAACTCCAGTTTTTGTTGATATAGAGATTGATGGATTTAATTTAAACTTAGATTTGATCGAGGGTGCAATCACTCCGCGAACTCGCGCAATAGTTCCCGTGCATTGGGCAGGTCGTATTTGCGATATGAGAAAATTAAGACAAATTGCGGATAAGTATCAACTTAAAATTGTTGAAGACGCATGTCACGCTGTAAGTGCAACTCGAGATGGAGAATTCGCTGGTGCGCTTAGCGAAACTGCCTGTTTTTCTTTTCATCCGCTAAAAAATTTGAATGTATGGGGCGATGGAGGGATCATTCTCACTAATTCTCTTGAACTATCAAAGCGCCTCAAATTATTGCGCAATCATGGACTAGTTAGCAGAAACGAATGTCATGAATTTGCCTATAATTCGAGGCTCGATACCGTCCAAGCAGTAATTGCTGATTATCTTTGTGATAAATTATCCGGAATAACTAATGCAAGAATCAATAATTCAAAATATCTAGATTCTCATCTTAAGGACGTACCGCAAATCCAACTACACACCAGAATGGAGAATCTAAAAGAGGTGTATCACCTCTACTCGTTTCTCTGTGAGAAACGTGACGATTTATCAATATTTTTAAGGTCCAAAGGAATAGACGCCAAGATTCACTACCCAACCCCACTTCATCTCCAACCGGCCGCCAGTCACCTAGGATATAAGAGAGGCGATTTCCCAATATCTGAAAGGGTTTCGAATCAGGTGTTATCTCTTCCCGTGCATGAGTTTATATCAATAGAACAATTGGATTTCATGGTTCAGTCTATTAAAGAATTTTACGATGCCTAAAGTGATCAATGTTCCCTTTGTAGATTTAGGTGCTCAATACCTTGAGATCAGAGATGATTTATTAAATCGCATTGATGAAATAGGAAAAAGTGGACAATATATTTTGGGTGAAGAGTGTCGCCAATTTGAATTAGAATTATCAGAATTTTGTGGATCCAGTTTTGCAATTAGTGTTGCAAACGGATCAGATGCTCTTTTTCTAGTTTTGAAAGCTTTAGGAATAGGTCCAGGAGATGAAGTGATCACAGCTCCGAATTCCTTTTTGGCTTCGGCGTGGGTCATAGTGGCGACAGGTGCTACCCCAAAATATTGTGATGTAGACAGCTATTATAATTTGGATCCTCTCAGCTTTAAGCAGGCGATCACCAGCCGCACAAAAGCAGTGATTCCAGTCCACTTGGCTGGCGTGCCATGTGACATTGAAAAGATTGTTGATATTGCGAATAAAAGCAATATTCACGTTATTGAAGATTGCGCCCAGGCAATCGGAGCAACTTTCAATGGAAGACATGTTGGCAATTTTGGGATCGCTGGCGGCTTTAGTCTGCACCCCCTGAAGAATCTTGGTGTAATGGGCGACGGGGGCTTTATTACAACCAATAATGAGAATTTAGCCCAAAAACTTCTGCTGCTCCGAAATCATGGCCTTAAGAATCGTGACGAGATGTTAATTTGGGGTTACAACTCAAGACTGGATGAGGTGCAAGCGGCTGTAGGGAGACTGAAGCTGCAATTGTTAAAAAAGTGGAATGAGCGAGTAGTCGAAATCGCTCACATATATAAGGAAGCTTTTTCGGGCCGAATCGATTTACTTAGTTTTCCTACTCAATCTAAGCCGGTTTGGCACAACTTTCTACTGTTTTCAAAAAAGCGGAATGAAATGCGTGAATATCTCCTAAAAAATGGAATTGATACGCGAATTCACTATCCAATCCCTATTCACTTGCAGATTGGCCACAATAATGAATTTAATGTTGGGGACTTTCCAAAAGCTGAATACCAGTCAACACATTCATTGAGCTTGCCAATCTATCCCACTATGAATAATGAACAAGTTCAGCACGTCGTCACTAATGTTCTTGAGTTTTGCAAAGCTAACTTAACCTAATCCTAATTTCTTCATCGTCGCTACTGTCATCCACTCATCTCTTTCGAAAAGTAATCCTAAATCATATTTTTCCTTTAGCTCATTCACAGCGTCCGCAATACCTTTTTGTGGATTAAAACCAGTTTTAATCAATTTGCTTGAATCAAGTCGGTAAGATCTATTATCGTTTGATTCCCTATAATTCACATTCGCAGGAATTATCGACTGAATTCTCTCTGCGATTTCCTCGATGGTTAAATTCTCAAAACCTGCATTATAGTTTCCAGACTCTAGATAATTAAAATTCTCAATAAAATGTAGGTAAACACCAATCATGTCTTGTATGTGAATGTTGGGCCTAAATTGCTTTCCGCCAAGAATAGAGATTTCTCCCTTGGATAGGGCTTGGTATGTGAGTAAGTTGACTGCCAAGTCCAATCTCATTCGACGCGAATAGCCACAAATAGTCGCAGGTCGAACATTGAAAACCTTGATCTTTGAGGCACATGCCAAAACTACTTGCTCTGCAATCATTTTGGTCTTGTTATATGCTGAAATCGGTACGAGAGACGTCTCTTCGTTTACATTCTCCAACTCGCTGACACCATAAACACTTCCTGAACTCGCATAAACAAATGCCTTAACACCTGCCAGAATTGCTTTTTGAAGAAGCTGATATGTTGCAAGTACATTCACTTCCCAGGAAAGCGTTTGGTTTAACTCCACTCCAGGATCATTGGCAATGTTTGCTAAGTGAATTATCGCATCGAATCCCTCTAGCGATAAAGAGAAATTCCTGATGTCTCCCTTGACTATTGTTAGGTTAGGCTGTTCTACAATGTATTGGCCAAACCAGCCTGTATCAAAAATCGCAACTTCGTGACCTACCTTAAGCAATCTGTGTGAAAGTTCTGTACCAACATAACCCAAACCGCCAGTGACGAGAATCCGCATTTATCATCCTTCGCTTTCAAATTGTCGTAGCACAAGATGTCCAAGAATTAACTGCAAATCCTCAGAAATTTGCATGTCATTAACAGGAAAGTGAATAGGCACGTCTGCTAAGGCTTTTGCTGCTCCACCGTCGAAACCTAATACTGCACAGGTGCGGACACCAATTTTCCTTGCCTCCTCTAAGACCTTCAAAATATTTGTTGAATTGCCACTACCTGAGAAGGCAAACAAAATATCCCCTGG
>Ga0315902_10013127_pt1 | contig 10734 bp, 5 predicted proteins | sample LakEriMetagenome_9_FD_203523 | JGI IMG/M metagenome (GOLD analysis project Ga0315902, IMG submission 203523) | Freshwater fungal communities from buoy surface, Lake Erie, Ohio, United States - Buoy 12 MA117 | ecosystem: Environmental > Aquatic > Freshwater > Lake > Lake biofilm | place: USA...
GCGCGCCTGCGCCCCACCCTCGTGGCGGCCGCCGTCGCAGCCTTGCTGACCCCGCTCCAAGGCCTGGCGCAGCAGCAGGCCGCGCCATCAACCGGAGCCGCCGCCGAGCAGCCCGTGCTGGAAAGCGTCACCATCACCGCTCGTAAGCGTGCTGAAGCCGCACAGTCCGTGCCCATCTCCATCAGCACGTTCAGCGCAGACACCCTTGAGCGCGCCAAGATCACTGGGGCCGCTGACCTGCAGTTCTCGATCCCCAATGCGGTGTTGACGGGCAATGACCGCTTCACCATCCGGGGCATTGGCAACAACTCGTTGGGCGGTGACAACGGCGTGGGGCTGGCCATCAACGGCGCCTCCATCGCGGTCTATCCGCAAAACGAGCTCTACGACATGGAGCGCATCGAAGTGCTGCGTGGCCCTCAAGGCACGCTGTTCGGCCGCAACACCACGGGCGGCGCCCTGGCCCTGTTCACCAAGCGCCCCACCGCCAACCGGGAAGGCAGCCTGTCGCTGGAGGTGGGCAACTACAGCCAGCGCCGCGTCGGCGGCATGCTGAACATCCCGTTGAGTGACAACGTTCGGCAGCGATTTGCCGGCTACACCCTCAAGCGCGACGGCTTTACCCGCAATGAGTTCACCGGGAACAACATCGATGGCCGAGACCAGTACAGCATGCGCAGTTCCACCCGCATGTTCCTGGGCGACAAGACGGAAATCAACCTGGTGCTGTCGGCCTATGACGAGAACAGCTCACGCACACGCGAGAGCAAGCGGATGTGCAAGGCCATTGCGGTACTCGGCTGCAGCCCGAACGAACTGGCCTTCGACTCCCCCGACTACAACTCGACACTGTTCAGATCGCTGGCTGGGCCGCTGACCGGGCTCGGCTTTGTCCCTGCAGGCAGCAACATCTACGCCGGAGCTCCCAACCCGACCGACCTGCGCGCCGTGGCCGCCGACTTCGACGCCACCTTCAGGCTCAAGCAGGAGTCCGCCACGCTGGAGGTCGTGCGAGACATGGACTGGGCCTCCCTGACCTACACGGGCGGCTTCTCGAGGTCCAGCTCGGAGCAGAACACCGACTGGGACAACTCGGCGCTGCCGTTCCGCTTCACGAGGCCGATCACCTACAACATGTCGCGCAGCATGACGGTGACCACCGACAAGCTGCTCACCACCGACAGCTTCACCTCTCGCGAGAAGACCTCCACACATGAAGTGCGCTTGGCCTCCAAGGGCAAGGGACCCTTCTCCTACACCACAGGTCTGTTCCATCTGGAAAGCGAAGGCGGCGGCGGCTTCTTCATCTGGCATCCGTACTTCGAGCTGATCCAGAAGGTACAGAGCAGGCCGGCCGAGACCTGGTTCGCCAACACCGAGACCCAGAAGTCCACCACCACGGCCAGCGCCTGGTTTGGTGAAGGCCAATGGCGCCTGTCGGACCAGCTGCGCGCGACCCTGGGCGCACGCTGGACGCAGGAGGAGAAGACCACCGTGTCGCGCTCGATCGTGCTCACCAATACCGTGCCCTTCACCGAGAAACCGGCCCTGGACTGGAGCTGGTGGACGGGCCGCACCTCGATCGACTACGCCCCGCGCAAGGACCTGCTCTTCTACGGCAGCCTGGCCACCGGCTACAAGGGCGGCGGCTTCAACGTGGGCAACAACATCAAGCCCACCTTCGAGCCCGAGACCGTCACCGCCTACGAGATGGGCATGAAGAGTGAGATGCTCAACGGCACCCTCAGAGCCAACGTGTCTGCGTTCTACAACGACTACAAGAACATGCAGTTGGCCCAGCGGATCTCGGCTTCGGCCGTGACCGCCAACGCAGACGCGACGACATCGGGGGTGGAGGCGGAACTGCTGTTCGCCCCCAGCCGCGCCTGGTTGTTCGATGCCAACGTCTCGCTGCTGCGCACCAAAATCGGCAACTTCCTCACGGAGGATGCCGCCAACCCAGGCCAGAGCCTGACCACCAAGACCCCGACGGTGCAGGTGAACCTCTCTGGCAAGAAGCTGCCGCACTCGCCTGAGGCCAAGATCAAGCTGGGGGCCCAGTACACCATGGGCCTGCTGAAGACCGGCTGGACCGCCACCACCCGCATCGACCATGTGTGGCAGGACAAGTACTTCGCCCGCGAGTTCAACACCCCCACCGACCTGATCAAGTCCTGGAGCGTCACGAATCTGCAACTGCGTCTGGCCAATCCCAAGGGGACGGTGCAGATCAAGGGTTACATCAAGAACCTGAGCGACGCCGACAACATCACCAACATCATCATCGAAGACGCCCTGGTCGGGAACTACCGGAATGTGCGCCTGCTGGATCCACGGACCTACGGCGTGCAGGTCGAGTACAAGTTCTGACGGGCTGAACCGGCCGCGCAGTGAACTTCGACCTGTCTGACGAGCAGCGCCTGCTGCAGGACAGCGCTGCGCGTTACGTGCAGGAGCGCTGCAGCTTCGAGCAGTGGCAGCAGTGGCGGCGTGACGGCCGCCAGCCCGGCCTGGAGTTGTGGCCGGCCATGGCGCAGATGGGCTGGCTGTCCCTGCCCTTTGCGGCAGCCGACGGCGGGCTGGACGGCGGGGCCGTGGAGACCATGCTGCTCATGCAGGCCCTGGGCACCGGTCTGGTGGCTGAGCCGTATCTCCAGACGGTGGTCATGGGGGGCGAAGTGCTCAAGCGCAGCCCAGCCGGGATGGCGCGGTCGTCCCGGCTGACGGCGCTGCAGGAAGGGCGTTGCCGAATCGCCCTGGCCTGCGACGAAGCCGTCGCCCGGTATGACCGCTCGGTGGTGCAAACCACCGCCCAGCCCGTGGGCGACGGCTGGCGCCTGACGGGTGAGAAGTCCGTGGTCATCGGCGGCCATGACGCGCAGGCCTTCGTCGTGTCGGCCCGCACACCCGATGGCGTCGCCCTGTTCTGGGTGTCTGGCGACGCCCAGGGCTTGACTCGCAGGCCGTACCCGCTTGTGGACGCCGGCCGCGGCGCAGACATCAAACTCGACGGGGTGGTGGCCGATGAATCGGCCCGATTGAGCGGTCATGACAGCGCAGGGGCTGTCCTGGAGGCCGCCAACGCCGCCGGCCTGGCCGCCATGGGCGCGGAGGCGGTGGGCCTGGTGGATCTGCTGCTGAGACAGACCATCGCCTACACCAGCCAGCGCCGGCAATTCGGCGAGGTGGTGGCGCGCTTCCAGAGTCTGCGCCACCGCATGGTCGACATGTTCATGCAGGCCGAGCAGCTGCGGTCCATCGTGGTGCTGGCCACCCTGCGGCTCGCCGAAGGCCACCCGGACCTGCCCCGCGCCCTGTCGGCACTGAAGGTCCAGCTGGGCAAGGTCGGACGCTTCGTCAGCCAGCAGGCGGTGCAGCTGCACGGAGGCATGGGCATGACTGACGACATCGTCATCGGCCACGCCTTCAAGCGCCTGCTCGTACTGGACGCACAACTGGGCAACGTGGACCATCATCTGCAGCGCTTTGCAGCCCTGAGTGCGTGAAGCACGCCGAGCCTGGAATTCCTGGGCTGGTGACCAGCCATCGCCACGGTACCGTGGCCGTGCTGCGGCTGAACCGTCCCCCCGTCAATGCCCTCTCGCCTGAGCTGGCTGGAGCTTTACGGAGCGCCGTGGAGGAGGCGCTGGCCGACCCTGGGGTGCAGGCCCTGGTGCTGGCCGCCGAGGGGCGATGCTTCAGTGCAGGCGCGGACCTCCACGCCTTCGGCCGCCCCGGTGGCGACCCCCACGCGCTGACGGCCCGACTGGAATCCTGCGGCAAGCCCGTGGTGGCTGCCCTGCACGGTGATGTATTGGGCGCCGGCCTGGAGCTGGCCTTGGGATGTCAGGCTCGCGTGGCTCAGGCCGAAGCACAGCTGGGCCTGCCTGAGATCACCTTGGGCCTCCTGCCCGGCGCTGGTGGTACGCAACGGCTGCCGCGGCTGGTGGGGCCGCAAGCGGCGCAGGCACTCATGCTCAGCGGCCGAGCTGTCGCTGCCGATCAAGCCCTGGCTGCAGGCCTGGTCGATGTCGTGACGCAGGACCCTCCGGTGCCGGAGGCCTGCCGTCTGGCCTTGCAGATGGCGCAGGGCGCCTGGCGGCGCCCGACCCGACAGGCCTCGACGTGGACCTTGGCGCCCGCCCTGCGCCGGCCGCCCGAGCCGGCTGCCTCGGCCATCCAGGCCTGCGTGGCTGCCGCATCCGAGCTGAGCCTGTCGGAGGGTCTGTCCCTGGAGTCCAGGTGGTTTGCGCAATGCCTGCGCTCGCCTGAGGCGGCCGCCTTGCAGCATGCCTTCGCTGCAGAGCGCCGGGCACGGCGCGTCCCCGGTGTGCCGCGCGACATGGCGGTGCGTCCGGTCCACAGGGCCACGGTCATCGGTGCAGGCACCATGGGGAATGGCATCGCCATCTGCCTGGCCGACGCCGGCATCACGGTGGATCTGGTCGATCCCGATGCCGCTGCGCGCCAGCGCGCACGGCAAGCCATTCAGGCCTACCAAACCAGCGCGTATGTGAAGGGGCGCATCAGCGCCGAGGAGTCTGCTCTTCGCGTCCAGCGCGTGCGCCTGCAGGCCGACCTGTCCTGCGCCGCCGAGGCCGACCTGGTGGTGGAGGCGGTCTTCGAGAACATGGCCCTCAAGTGCGAGGTGTTCGAGCGCCTGGACGGGCTGTGTCGTCCTGGCGCCCTGCTGGCAACCAACACCTCATCGCTGAACATTGACCACATCGCTTCGGCAACCGGGCGGCCGCACGATGTGCTTGGCCTGCACTTCTTCAGCCCCGCACCCTCCATGCGGCTCCTGGAACTGGTGCGCGGCGCCCACACCTCTGTTCAAGCCTTGGCCGATGGCATGGCCTTGGCCCGCCGCATGAACAAGGTGCCCGTCGTGGCCCGGGTGGGCCCGGGCTTCATCGGCAACCGCATGGTGGGGCCATACGGCCGGCAGGCAGAGCGACTGCTGCTCGAAGGCGCCTCACCGCAGCAGGTGGACCGCGCCCTGGTGAACTTCGGCCTTCCCATGGGACCCCACGCCGTGGGCGACCTGGTGGGCCTGGACGTGGGTGTGCGCGCCGCCGCCGAGGCGCCAGCCAGCACCGACCCGCGCGACGGCGCCATCGCAAGGCGCCTGGTGGCTGAGGGACGACTCGGCTGCAAGACGGGTGCAGGCCTGTACCGCTACGAGCCGGGCTCTCGCCAAGGCGTGCCCGACCCTGCGGTGCAGACGATCATCCGCGAAGAAGCCCGGCGGCTCGGCATGGCGCCACGGGAGATCAGCGACGAGGAGATCGTGCAGCGCTGCCTGCTGGCCCTGATCAACGAGGGAGCTGCCCTGCTGAACGAGGGCATCGCCCTGAGGGCGGGGGACATCGACACGGTCTGGCTCAACGGCTACGGCTTTCCGCGCTGGAAGGGCGGACCCATGCACCACGCCGACACCCTGGGGTTGCAAAGGGTGCTGGAACTGTTGGCTCATTGGGCTTGGCAGTGCCCGGATGACCGGGACTTGTGGCAACCGGCCCCGCTGTTGGCGAACCTGGCGCAACAGGGGCGCCGATTTGCCGACCTGGACGCCGACCTGGGCGCTAGCCTGGTCAACTAGCCGTCAGGCTACACCCAGAGGACGGCCTCGGCCCCGCGCTGCCAGCACGTCCACGAACGCCTCGACACGGGCGATTCAGGCCACTGCTCTTTCCTGCCTGCGTTGCAGTGCCAAGCGCAGGCGTTCGTGCCGCGCGGCCGTCAGCCCGTAGCGCAGACAGATCAGCAGCGCGATGGCCAGCACCACGCTGGGAACGAGTGCGTACAGCACGCGAATGGACGACAGCGCTGCCTCGCTGGTCTCGCCTGCGGCGCGGTAGCCCACCCACGACAGGGCATTCAGCGACAAGCCCTGACCCACGGCCTGGCCCAGGTTGGTGACCACGCCCAAGACGGCGAACAGCAGTCCCACACGGGACTTGCGGGTGATCGCGCTGTCCACGTCCGCTGCATCAGCCAGCATCGCCGCTGGCAGCAGGTCCAGGGCGCCGAAGCAAAAGCCCTTGATGATGAACATGGTGGTGAACAACGCCACATCGCCAGGACCCAGCGTGTACAGCCCCAAGTTGGTGGCAATGGCGATCACCATGCCTGCGCACAGCGCGTGGTGCTTGCTGGTGCGCTTGGCAAACCATCGCCAGGCCGGCACGCCCACGAAGGCACTGATGAAGTAGTAGACGTAGATCAGGCCCAGGTTCTTGAGTCCGATCACGTCACGGGCGTAGAAGACGGTCAGTGTCTGGCGGAAGGTCTCGGCACTGAAGCCGATGAACAGCACCAGCAGGATGCAGCGCAAGGGCCCGTTGCGGCGCAGAGCGCGCCACAGACCCTTCCAGTCGATGGGCTGGCGGGGCTGCAGCGGTCCGGCTGGCGGCTCAGGCGTGAGCCAGAGGTTCAGCGCCACTGTCAGTGGCAGCACGATGAGCATCATCAGGCTCAAGGAAGTCAGCACATCGGAGGACTTGGCACCGGCCTGCGACAGGACCAGGGCCGGCACCAGCGTGGAGACAATGAGCCCGCCCGTGGAGAAGAACTGCCGCACCGACGAGATGTTCGTGCGCTCGTGATAGTGGGGTGACAGCTCGGCCCCCCAGGCTCGGTGTGTCACCTGAACGATGGAGAACCCCGCGTACATCACGGCCAGCCAGCCCAGGAAGTACGCCAGGCTCACGCCCTTGGGCGGATTGAAGAGCTGCACCATGCCCAGGATGACCACCACCGCGCCCAGCACGAGAAAGGGCTTGCGGCGCCCGAAGCGGCTGCGCATGCGGTCGCTGGCCACGCCGATGAACGGGTCCACCGCGATGTCAACCACCCTGGCCAGCATCATGGCCGTGCCCAGCGCCGCCAGCGACAGGCCCATTTCGGCAGAGTAGAAAGGCGCCAGGTAGATGGTCAGCGGCAGGCCGATGGTGGACAAGGGCAGCGCGACCAGACCAAAGGCCCAGATGGCGGAGCGCGAAAGCGCAGAAGAAGGGGGCTGGTTCATGTCCGGCTTCCGTTGGACTGCTCCCGCCTGCAGGCCAGGAGCCTGCCTTATTGAATCATTCGTCAATAAAAAGCCCGCTAGGTGTTTGCACCAAAGAGGCCGCCTCGGCGGTCACCAGGCCAGCTCCCGGCCCAGCCGCGCACACGAAGATCTGGGCCTCCAGCCCCTGGGGGGATCGGTAGTGCTGCCGGACCGCCGCCTGCACCAAGGCCACGCACGCGGCCGGCATCACCGCCACCACGCAGCCGCCGAACCCGCCACCCGTCATTCGGCAGCCCCCGGCGCCGCCGAGGGCCGTGCTGATGATCTCCACGAGGCGGTCCACCGCAGGCACCGTGATCTCGAAGTCGTCCCGCATCGAGGCATGAGACTCGGCCATGAGCTTGGCCAAGTCAGGAAGCCTGCCTTGCTCCAGCGCCTGGGCGGCTTGCAAGGTGCGGTCATTCTCAGTGACCACGTGACGGGCGCGGCGCAGGGTGAGCGGATCCAGCGTGCTGACCGAAAGTTGCTCGGCCGTGACGTCACGCAGCGCTGGCACCTCAAAGTGTCGGGCTGCTCTTTCACAGGCCAGTCTTCGCTCGTTGTACTGGCTGTCCACCAGCCCGCGCTCCACCCTGGAATGCGCGATCAAGACGGAGACACCTTCCGGCAGCGCAACGGGTCGGGCTTCCAGGCTGCGACAGTCGATCAGCAGTGCGTGTCCGTCACGGCCTCGGGCTGAAACCAGCTGGTCCATGATGCCGCACTGGCACCCCACGAAGAGGTTCTCGGCACGCTGCGCCATGAGCGCCAGTTGGGTCGCGTCGGCGTCCTGCAACGCACCTGCAGCGCGAAAGGCCGTTCCCACGGCCACCGTGAGCGAGGCCGAGGAGGACAGGCCGGCCCCTTGGGGGACGTCCCCGGTGATCACCATATCCAGGCCGGGCAAGGCAGGGTCGGCCTGCAGCAACTGCTGCACCATGCCCCGTACATAGGCCGTCCAGGGCTCACTAGGCCGGTGAACCACGGGCTCGTCAAGATTGAACTCGTCGCCCGCCGCAGACATGTCGAGCGCCCGCACGCGCACGCGGCGGTCGCTGCGCCTTCCGAGCGCGATGACGGTACGGCGGTCGATGGCGCAGGGCAGCACGAAGCCGGCGTTGTAGTCGGTGTGCTCGCCTATCAGGTTGACCCGCCCGGGGGCCTGCACCGAGGCCTGGGCGGCCGCCCCGAACGCCGCCTCGAAGGCCGCTTCGGCACGGGCCCTCAACTGCGCCAGGCTCATGGTGTGGGCACGCCCATCGCGCGGTAGTGCACAGCCGGCACAGCCCGCAGCGCGGCCGCCGCCTGCTCTGGCGTGAGATCGCGCTGTGCCTCGGCCAACATCTCGTAGCCCACCATGAACTTGCGAATCTGCGCAGAGCGCAGCAGCGGAGGGTAGAAGTGGGCGTGCAGCTGCCAGGGCCGGGTGTCGTCACCGTTGAAGGGCGCTCCATGCCAGCCCATGGAGTAGGGAAAGCTGCAACCGAAGAGGTTGTCGTAGCGGGCGGTGAGTTCGCCCAACAGGTCCGCCAGACTGTCCTGCTGGTCGGGCAACAGCGCGGGCAGGCGGGCCACGGCCTGGCGCGGCAGCACCAGGGTCTCGAAAGGCCAGGTGGCCCACCACGGCACCACCGCGAGCCAATGTGCATTGCTGCAGACGGTCCTCTCCTGGGCGGCCCCTTCACGCAGCGCATAGTCGAGTAACAAGGCCGTGCCTCGCTGGGTGAACCAGGCACGCTGCGCCTTGTCTTCCGCGGCCGCTTCGTCGGGCAAGCGATCGGTCGCCCAGATCTGGCCGTGGGGGTGGGGGTTGGAGCAACCCATCATCGCCCCCTTGTTCTCGAACACCTGCACCCAGGGCCAGCGTCGGCCCAGCTCGTCCACCTGGGAGCACCAGGTCTGCACCACGGCGCGCCGCGCCGCGCTTGACAGTTCGGGCAGGGTCAGCGAGTGATCGTGCGAGAAGCACAGCACGCGACTGACACCGCGCGCGGGTGCAGCGCGAAGCAGCGGGTCATCAGCCACCTCAGGCTCGGGGGCCTGTGCCCACAGCGCAGGGAAATCGTTGTCGAAGACGTGGGGCCCGCGATAGTCGGGGTTGCGCTCGCCCTGTGCCCGGGCGTTACCAGGACACAGGTGGCAATGCGGGTCGTGGGCCAGCGTGGGCGCGCGGTCGGGCGCGTCCTGCTGCCCCTGCCAGGGGCGCAGGTTGCGCTGCGGCGACACCAGCACCCAGCGGTCGGTCAAGGGGTTGCGACGCCGGTGCGGGTGCAGCGCAGGATCGAACGCCGGGCTCATGGGTTACGCCGCCGTGCGATGGCCAGACCGTGGGCTGGCACTGTCGGCCCACCCACCAGCCACTGGGCCTGGGGCACGTCCAGGGTTTGCGGCCGATCCAGGTAATTGAAAGCGAAGAGCAACTCGCCGCGCCGGCGAATCCGCAGGCCTTCGGGAAGGCGCACGGGGGTCAGGCCCGCATCCACGGCTGCCATCTCCAGCACGCGGCGTTGCAGCGCAAGGCTGAACCAGCCCGCCAGGTAGCGCGTGCGACCCTGGCGCACCAGGGCGGCTGCCCCGTCGCCGTAGTGGGCCAGTACCTGCACGCCGGAGCCGATCTCCAGCGTCTCGCGCCAGCGCGCAGACACGTGGCGCTCTCGTTGCCCGACGAGGCGCACGGTGTCTTGCAACCCAGGGCGCAGGGATTCGACCCGCGGCACCCGCAGTTCGATGAGCTGCCGTAACGTTCCAGGTGGAAGGCCGTCGGGAATGTGGACCGGGTCTTTCTTGGAGCCAGCGCGCGGGTACAGCACCACCTGTACCGCAGTGGCTTGAAGTCGGCGCAGCAGCGCGTCACTCACCAGCGCCACGGCAGGCAACACCACCAGTGCGTAGCCGCCCAGGTCGGTGTCGGGCGGGACGATGTCCAGGTCCAGGCCCAGCGAGCGCAAGGCCGAGTAGCACTCGAATGCGAGCTGAAGGCCGTTGTAATCGCCCCCCTGCGGCTGCACGCCCAGAAGCCAAAGGCTTTCATAGTCCAGCACCAGGGCGACCCGGGCGCGGCCCGTCTGCAACGGAGGCAGGCGCCGCAGTTCGGCCGCCACCTGCGCGGCCTCGGCCCCGCCCACATCCCGTTGGCGGTCAGGCGTTTGCAAGCCGGCATGCATCTGCTCCTGCCCGAAAGGCGCCTGGCGCCAGCGGAAGTAGCTCACCACCTCGGCACCATGGGCGAAGGCCTCCCAGGTCCACACCCGCACCATGCCTGCGGCGGGCGCGGGGTTCCAGGTGGCCCAGTTGACTGGGCCAGGCTGCTGTTCCATCACCCAGAAGGGCTGGCGCGACATGCCTCGGTACAGATCGTGGTGGAAGGCGGTGAAGTCCGGGTGTCCGGTACGCAGCCAGCGGCGCTTGTCCTGCTCGGAGAACCAGAACATCTCCAGCGCCCCGATGGGGTAGCTGTCCCAGCTGGCCACATCCAGATCGGCCGCCACCTGGTGGTGGTCAAAGCCCGTGAACAGTTGCATGAAGTTGTGCACCAGGGCACGCCCTGGCGACAGACTGCGCAAGATCTCGCACTGGGCCCGGTTGAAGCGGCGGACCTCGTCGGAAGCGAAGCGCTGGTAGTCGAGCCGATGCGCGGGGTTGGCCTCGGTGACCGTGCCCACGGGTGCGTCCACCTCGTCGAA
>Ga0315902_10013128_pt1 | contig 10734 bp, 8 predicted proteins | sample LakEriMetagenome_9_FD_203523 | JGI IMG/M metagenome (GOLD analysis project Ga0315902, IMG submission 203523) | Freshwater fungal communities from buoy surface, Lake Erie, Ohio, United States - Buoy 12 MA117 | ecosystem: Environmental > Aquatic > Freshwater > Lake > Lake biofilm | place: USA...
CCCGATGCAAGATCGACACCGCCAGAGGTAGCAACTACCCTAATAATTCCACTAGCATTGTTATAAATGGCTAAACCATTAACACCAGCGTTTGTGGTATTGGCAGATGAATTTAAAATAATACCTGCAATACCTGCACCGCCATCACTTCCCATTAACATACTACACGATGCACTAGCTCCGCTGCTATTATTGTGAAGCATTGTGGTTGTAGCATTGTCATTAGCATCACGACGCATATGCAATGTATATCCTGGAGATATTCCAATGCCTACCCGACCAAAACTGTCGTATCTAACCCGCTCAACGCCACCAGTAGAAACTGCCAATTCATTAGCAGCAGGAGAGAAAATACCAGTGTCAACATCGTTGCCAGCACAAATAGCAGGTGCCGCAGCAGTACCAGAAGCAACATTAGTAACTCTATTGCCACCAATATTTAAGTTGCCAGTCATAGAATTCTGGCCGGTCTTGTTAAGGCACTGGTCAATACCTGTAGCTAAGTCATTATCCTGGGCATCATGCAAACCTGGCTCAATGCCTAACCCTAGCGCCGCATCATCCTGCCACTCAGTAGAGCCGTTAGCTCTTGTAAAGTTTCCTGCGTTCCAAGCCATAAATGCTCCTTATGCTTCTACTTCTCTATTCTTTAATACCTTGTAAAGCGTTTAATTCTTGCCTAGCGGCTTCTATTGCTGCGTCTATATCAGCAGGTGCTTCTGTTGCTGCTGCCATCTCGGTGGCTCTTGCGCCTTTTGCGGCTAAACCACCACGCTGTAATGTTTGTCCTATATCAATTAGCTTGCGGATATTTGCTTCCGTAGGCGGTGCAGCCGCAAACTTAATCAAACTAGGATTAGCTAGTATCTCAGCTACAAACTTATCCATCTGTAACTCTCTGGCTTGGCCTGTTTTGCGTAAAGCTGCTCCCGCTGCTAAACCTGCTGTAGCTCCCAGCCAGCCACCTCCAAATCCACCTACTATACTACTTGGCAAGGCTCCTTGCTTCATTACTCCAATAACACCACGACTAGCAGCGATAGCCCCTAGCGATGTTAGACTCTGGCTTGTAATTGATTGGCCTTTGCTGGCAGCTTTAGCTAACTGGCTAGGCGCTTTAGAAAGTTCTAAATCATTAATAACTTTTTGCAAATCACCGTAATCAGCGCCAAACAAGCGTTGAGCTATTTTCTTATTAGCATCTAAATTAGCTACGGCATTACCTGACTTTGTTAGTTTTGTTTTTATAAACTTGGCACGAGCGTATTGCTCAAGCTCGGTACCCTGAAATCGTTCCATAAACGCATTGGCTTGCTTAACGTCGGCAAATATCTTGTTAGGTATTTGCGTATCAGTAATGCGCTCAAACTGCTCTAGTCCTGTGCCACGTCCTTTTTGTTGAGCAAACTTATTTAATTCAGTGTAGTCACTACCAAAGATAGCTTTGAGCGTGTCTTTATTGCGGCCTAAAAAGTCTGTTGGATTAGTCGCCTTGTCTAATCGCCCTAGCATTTCAAGTCGAAGCTCAGTTGCTTCAACGGAATCTTTACCAAACTTTCCAACAATCTCAGAAGCATTTTCTGGATTTTTTAATGCTCTATCAATTACTGAACTTGTTTTTAGTTTTGGTTTGAAACGGCGCAAAGCTGTAATCTCACCAACTACACCCTCGTTAAAGATTTGCTTTGCTTCACGAGTTTTATCAATAGCAGTGCTTAATTTTTGCAATGCGTTCAAGTCTGTCGCTGTAGCAGCTGTTCCAGGCAATCCTCCTGAAGTACCAACAGTTTGATCGTAAAAATATTTTAATCCTGTTGTTTCTAAGTTTTCTCTAAAGTCGCCCATTAAACGACCAGCAGTTGTATTTTTACCGCTTGCTTCTGTCATTGCCCTACCAGCCGCTCGTCGCAAGCCTTGTAGTTGACCAACAGTAATAATACCTTCATTTTGTTGAAGGTACTTTTCTGTTTGATTTAACACTCTAGCAAGTTTGGGAACATCGCTTATAGCATCAGCTCTATCTAGTTCATCAAAGTTATTAAAATCAGTTAGTATCTTTTTTAATGTATCGGTTGCATTAAGTTTTGTTTCTTTAGGAACAGCTCGCCATGCTTCTGACGCAAGATTGTCTGCATCATCCATTTTAGTTGATATTGCTTCTCGCAGCGTTGCACCACGTTCGGTTTTAGTAACTGCTGCGGCTTCTTCAGTAAGACCAAGCGACCGTAATATACTACCTTCACTTGCAGCTTTCTTTTTCGCAGCCTGTTCTGCTGCATCTCGCAAAGCAATACCGAAGTCCCCTGTTTCTGGAGTTATGCCCAGTCTTTCTAAAGCAGCTTGCAACTCTACGCCACGGGCTTCTCGTGCTGCTCCTAATATGTCAGTAGCCCCTGCTTTTTTTGCTATTTCCTGTTGATATTGAGCAAGGCTAGGTGTTTGCACTATTTCAGCAGCGGTTAATGGTACTCCACCTGTGCCTGTTGCCAGCTTAGGCATTTCCTGTGCCAAGCGTAATCGCTCAACACCTTCCGTTCCTGCTTGCCGTAATACTTCAGCTTGTGCTGCTGCTTGCAATGCTTCATTACTACCAGCAGCAATACCTACGGCTGGCGATACTGCCCTAACGCCAGCGCCAGCAAGTTTACCTGCACCTGTAGCTACCCCAGGTCCTGCCAATGCGCCTACCAATCCAGCATACTGCGATTCGGGCATCGCTTTTTCAGCACCTTTCATGCCAAGGTAGGAAGCCAATCCTGTGCCAGCCTGACTAAGCAATTTAGCCTTTGATAAAGGCGAAGGAGTGAGAAAGCTGACTATTTCTTGTGTCGGCGTTTCAGGCCCAGCAGCTTCTGTGAGTAGCTTACTTAGCCCAAAGGTTTCTACTGGCGCGCCGGCGTATTCTAAACTTTTAACAACTGGATAAGACAACACATCAGCAAGACCAGCTCCAGCACGAGCCACGCCTACAGGCACGTCAAAAGCAAATTGACCAAGCATAGAAGGCTCTGATTCTGCTCGTAATGCAGCCAACTCAGCTCTAGCCGCTTCTATCTGTGCGTCAATCTCATCCATTAACGTCCTCGCTTGGCTCTTTCTGCTGCTATCTCTGCTTGTAATTGTTTAAGGATTTGTAGTTTTTCATCTTGCACCGGCCCTACAATAGCAGGCTCAGGAGCCATGCCACGCTCACTAAGCCAACTAGCCCAATCAGCGCGCATAGGATTGTATTTGCCTTCTGGGAATACTTGCTCGCTTTTGTATTGTCGCCATAAAGCATCTGCGCCAACGGAAGAACCTTTTTCAGTAATGTATGCTTCTACAAAATCAGCATAATCTGATTCAAGGTTAGCGATTGTCTCCATACCTTCAATTAATTTTTTATTTTCAGTAGGCGTATTTACTGAACTTGGCCCTGAACCCATCAACAAGTTGCTTTCAAAATCAGAAACAGCACCAGGCGATTTAAGCATGTTAATAACATTTGGCCGTACAGAATCTAAAATCTTTTGATAATCTCGTTGCTCTTGTTCTGAAGGACTAACAAAGGCGTATGCTTTAGAAGCAAATTCTCTAATGCCACCTTCTACTCCACCAGTTAATCCAGCGCCCTCAACTCCAGCACGAGCTGTTGTAGCTACTTGCTCTAATTTGCCAGCTCTTTGCCTACTTTCATCAATAACTTTTTGAGCTGCATCAGTAGCCTTTCTATCAACTCGTATATTCTTTTCAGCATATTGTGCTGCTTGATTTGGAGTCATCCCCATCTGAATACCACGAGCAATTAAAGCGTCCAGTTTTGCTTGTAATGCGTTTCCACCTTCTAATAACGGTAATGCCCCAAATGGTTTTGTTGTTTGGCTACTACTACCACCCCTACCAGCACCACCGCCTGTAGGCGCTCGTAATGCCAACGCTCTATTTAGTAAAGCATTTTGCTCACGCTCAAAAACTTTTGTCCCCTCCACGCCTAATTGCGCTTCATATCCAGCCGTCATTTCAGCTAACTTTTCTGCTGCTTTAGCTTTTCTTGCAGTTTCCTGCTGATTAAGCGCCGTAGCTAACGTAAGTAATCGCTCCCGTGGGTCAAGAAAGCCGCCGGATGGAAGTTGCTCAATAAAGCCAGTTCTTTGTTCTGGCGTTTCAAACGTCATAAGCTGGTTAGCCAACCGATTAGTCTCTAGGCTCTGCTGTACGGCCTCTTGACGCGCCTGGTAGCCCAATAATGACTGAAGGAGTATCGAACCTAAGCCTATACCTACCGCCCTTCCTGTAGAGGTATAAGGCGTTATAATCTGTGGGGTAAGTTGGTTAAGTGCACCACCAGCAATACCATAAGCAGTTTCCTGTGGTGTATAGTTTAACCCTGCTAGTGCGCCAGCTAATCCATCTGCCATAATTTACCTTTGTCGTTGAATACCAGACCCTACGCCCTGCACAAACCCTATTGTTCCCGATGCAATCGGATTAGGTTGTGGCTGATTACCAAATCCTAATCCTGGCATTTGACGGTCATAAAACGAATCTGTTGGATCGCCACCGCCACCGCCTCCACCGCGATTCATACCAGCTATTCGCATTTGTGTCTGACGATTTAACTGATTTTGCTTAGCCTCAAATTCTTGCTGCTGCTGTAGTTGTTGTTGTTGATAGTATGCTTGAGTGCCATAAGCATAGGGTTGTTGAATAGCCTCATGCATCTGGTAAGGTAGCATCTGCTGCTTGTAAGCCTGTCCAAACGCTTGCTCTTGTATGCCATAAGCGCCTGTTTCTGCTGCTGACATAGCTTCTTGACGAGCTAAATCTTGTCGTTGCGTATTTTGTTTCATTAACGCCTGAGCAGCAGGGCTATTGGGATCTAATCCACGCTCTGCAATCTGTTGCTGAGTCGCTATATTCTGTCGCTCAAATTCTTCAGCATTGCGTCTTTCAAACTGCCCCATAATGTTTTGACGATACCTGTCCATTTCCTGTTGAAATTGAGGCTCATATTGCGCTTGCATCTGGCTAGGGTCAAAGCCTCTAAACCTATTGACTATATCGTTATAAGCCTGGCCTCCCTGTTCAAAGCCTTGTTCAATTTGCTGCTCTCTAGTCATCTGGTCATAAGGCAATGGGCCAGTAGCAGGTTTTTGAGCCCTTCTTTGCAAAAATGAGTTGGCTATTTTAACGCCCTTAGTTTTGCGTATCTCCTGATACTTTTTTTGCTGCTCAGGTGTAAGCGTATTAAACATAGCCAAGTTTTCTGGCCTAGTAGGAGTAAGGCTTTGCTGTTTATTTGTTGGTGTTTTATTTAATGCACCTTTTTGTTGCGTTGCCATAATTATACCTGCCCACCCATATCATAACGTATTTCAAACCCAAGCAGTTGTAGGGATGTATTCTTTATGGAACCACCAAACCGCACCGCCGCGCAATGGCCTTGTCCTTTAACTGCGAACCTATCAAATACATATTCAACATCTGATGACCACGGCGATCCCCAAGGACTGCCCCAAGGTGTATAAACTCCGGTTGGTGTAGTAACTGCTGTAACTGTAGGTTGCCGTCTAAAATCGGTATCAAGCCCCAGATTTAACGTTACCCCACGCTTTACCTTCATTATAGGTCTAATATCTTTAAAGGCTTTATAGTTGCCACGGGAGCCGTAAAAGCTAAATGCAGTACGTCCCGAATAGGTTATTGCTTGTCCAGAACCACTAACAACGGCGTCAGCCTGGCCAGTCTCTCCAGTCCAGACAATGCCGGTAGCCGAGCCGTAAAAAGGCTTACGATTAAACAAACACGATGATAAACAATGCTCGCCATTAAATAACCTAAATTCAGTCCAACCTTTAGTATCAATGCTATAAACTAAAAAGTGGCAAGCATTTCCAGCATCAGGAATAGTAATATACACTCGCCTACCCTGTGGCCAAAAGAATCCATGCCATTGATGATCAAACGGTACGCTACTAGCTGCTGTAGAAATAAGCGGATTAACCTTTTGGCTAACTATGTTTAAAGCTGCTTCTGGATCGGCTTGGAATACGCCCGACATTGGTACAATGCCCTGCTCGGTGATTATCCAGACGTCGTTATTAACCCTAACAAAAGCGCGTCTACCTAACGGCTTGCCAATATAAAATCGAGCGACTAGGCCCCATGTAGCAAAATCTCCAGCGTAACTACCAGAGTAGAAAACTAGCTCACCCTCCGAGCTACAGGCCCAGAAATACTCCTGCACGTTGTTAGCGTTACTGTTACTAAAGCTACCAATACCTACCAGGTAGCCACCACGCTGCATAACGTATGACAAATCAAAACTTGTTAGCGCTGGAGTACCGCCTGTGCCTGTAACTTGTAAGCCACCGTACCAAACTTTAAGACTGTTATTCTCAATAAAATATAACCGCTCCTTGTGAGCAGTTACTCCTATCATGCTAGTCAGTGCTAGGCCGGTAAATGTAAGATTGCTTGTAGTAGCAGAAATGCCATCCCAATACCTAGCGTTATCAGTGCCGTTACAAAGATAGATTCTGTTATTATAGGTTGTGGATTGCCACTCTCCAGATGTAATAGCAGAGCCAGTAATAGTGCTAACTGTCCCGCCAGAAGTAATGCCGTAAATGGCTGAATCATTTGAAGCAATTAAAACATTTGAACCATTAGTTAAATTTAGCGAATCTAAAAACTTTAACGGCCCTGTAGAACCTACATTTGCAAACTGTTGATACCCCTGCCTAACAGTTGGAGCACCCGCTCCAGGAAACACATTTACCAATTCCAACGCATAGGTTGGCTCCATATTGTCAATCGGACTAACTAAGTCCAATCCACCATAGGGAGGTGGCATAGTAAATCCCTGAAACGGCATTGCCTACCCTCTACGCTGTCCTTGTCCACCACCAGGTCCAAAATAATTTAATAATGCGGGCATTTGTTCGTAGTTTGTATATGCAGGTTGCACACCAGCATCTAACATCTGTCGGTTGTACTGCTGCATAGCCTGTTCACGAGTGCCGTATACACCAGGACTCAAACGATATTGACCGCCCTGATTTGCTGAAGCCTGTGGCATTTGTGGCAGCTGACCAAACATAGCGCCTACATTCCCTGGCTGGCCAGGTAGTGTGCGATACATTAAATCATTGATAGGCATATTGTTTCCAAACTGATTGCCAACAAAACCGGCCTGGCCTGTTGACTGCTGCGCAAGTTGCTGAGTTTGATTAGCAACAGAATTGAGTTGGCCAGGAAGATTCTGAAAAGCGTCTCCAGCCATTTGACCAACTTGGCCAGCTACTCCACCCATTCCTCGTGCAGCAGCTTCGCCAGCAGCTTGAGCAGCCATCCCAGGCGATTGCTGACGCTGAATTGGTCGACCACTCTGCGTTACTAAGCCTCCACTAGCGCTACGATAAACTCCAGGAGAAAGTCTTTCTCTAGGAGCGTTACTAGCTGCACGACTAGCAGCGCGACGAGTTCGCTCGGTTATCTTGCCTTCATCCATATCACCACGACGAGATGGATTTGAAGCTAATGCCCCTTTAAGTGCTTTGCCTTTCTCTGCCATTATTTCTTTTCCTTTTCTTTAGTTTTCTTATAATTTTTTTCCAATGACTCCCTAACTGTTTTTGCTGGTCCTACATGTCCTTTATCATTTACATACATTCCTGGCGAAACTCGCACTACTTGTCCTTTTGGTGCTTTTGTTGGAGCAACGGGAGCAGTTCCTACTCCGGCCTCTTGTGCAAATTTAGACTTGCCTAAAACTGCTTCTATATTTGCTAAAACATCTTGTTCGCTTTGGGCATTGGAGGTAACAGCATTAACCAACATGCCAGTATATTGACTAGGAAAAAATTTAGCCTTGGCGTTATCTTCTCCGTATAATCTGCGAATCATTGGATCTATCTTATCGCTTGCTAATTTAGCTAATGGGTTTGACCAGTCTACATCCCAAGCATTTCTTGTCTTTTTGCCATCTACGTTTTCTCCAACATTGGTATATTTAGTTTTTCCATCTAATCCAATGTTAAATTTAGAACCATCGGCTAAAGTTACATGATAATTATCGTCAGCTACTCCAGTTTCTTTTAAATCTCCTCTAAAGTCATCTCGAATAAGTTGAGCATCAGATTTACCAGTAGTCATTTTGCGACCTAAAGAAGGTTTGCCCATCCAGCGCAATACGATATTTGGCGCTACTCCACCAGCAGCGTTAATTCCAAAATTTGTCCAATCTTGCCTGTTGCCCCTTCCGCGCAATATATCTTTCATGCCGCCTTCCCACATTTCAGAAGCGCCCATGACTACTGCTGCAACTGGTCCCGCCATGCTTAAAGAAGCTCCTATTCCACTACCCGCACTTGCACCAGCACTACCCGCACCTGCACCGGCTCCCGCACTAGCCCCAGCACCAGCCCCAGCACCAGCACCAGCAGTGCCTGCACCAACAGCACTTCCTGCGCCTACAGTGGCACCAGTCCCTGCGCCTACAGCTCCTGTTGCTGCTCCTGTTGTAGCTGCTGTAGTTGCCGCCGGTGCAAAAATTTGATTAGCTAAATACGCAGTACCTAGAGTCCCAGCTACTGCGCCACCTGCTTGAGCTAAACCAGCATTTTCTGCTGCTTTTTGTCGTTCTGCTGCTAAATCACCTTGGCTTTTTGGCTCACCAAATCGCTGAACTACCATTTGATAGGCTTGTGCGCCTGGAATACGCTGAGAGCGTAACCACTGGTAATATGCTTGCGCATCTCTTTTAACAATATCTGGCTCTTGCATTATATCCACGTCCCAAACGCTGCTACTCCACTTCTTGCAAATTGTAACGGCCTGTATTCACCAGCAGCATAAATAACTTGCCCTGCCTTAGTGCGGCTAAATTCTTCATGCAACTGCTGGTCAAATAATGGCCTAACCCCTTCTAAACCATGTATCTGTGCAAACCTTTCTAGGATCCCCTGCTCTACTAACTTCTCGTTAAAAATGCTGGTATCTGTATTGGCTAAAAACGAGCTATAGGGCCCGTTGTAATACGCCCATGTTACGCCACCATCTGACACACTTCCGCTTGTATGCGTTGGTGCTGTGGCCCCTGTAGTGCCTCCAGCGGTCGTCTGGTAGTAGTTGCCGTTATTAAAACAATAGGCATTAGCTGCAAAAGGCGTAGAAGCGGTCCAATTAACCGGCTTTACGCTTCTATCAGCTATATACTCAAATATAAGAATTTGACCGGCATTAGCTGCTGTAGGAGTAGGGTTAATTAGCAACTCGTTATTGGACATACCTCGGATTTGAAACCGCTGGTATATTGTTGGCATTAAACCGTAGCCTTGAATCTGTGCCCAATCCTGCTCGGAGATAGGCCCAATAACTCGCCATCTAGTGCTCTGATTCCAAAAAGTGTCGTATTGATAATGGCTAAAAGCTGCTGGTAGGGCATAAGTGGCCTGACCTGCTACCAGCGTTATTGAGCCTGAAGCGTAACATTTAGGCCACGGATACGCTTCAAATATGTCACGGTTAATACGTTGAGCTATAGCAAGCAGTTGCTTGGTTGTCGTTTCTGTAGAAGTAAAAATGTTAGATTCTACAGTGTACCCTGCTTCATCAGCTACGTTCTGTATAACCGTGGCTATGCTCATACCTTTCTAGGTCGCCCCCTTCTTTTAGGCTCATCGTCGGTAAAACTATCCTCCCCTTCGGCCTCGGTGAACGGGATCACCTCCTTTCGTTCTGAGCGCAAGTCTGTGCCTTCATTGGCTTCGACACGCTGAAGAAGTAGCTCTACTTTATGTTCTAGTTTTGCTGTCCTCTCCTGTTCGCGCTCAAGAAGGTGCTTTAATTTAGCTACCTCGTTTTGGCTAGAATTGGCAGCATCTAGCCATTCCTTAGCCAACTTAGCGAACCTAGACAAAGTACCTAGCTTGCGTTTAGCCTCATCAGAAGCATTAGCAAGCTGCTCTACCGTCTTAAATCCAAGGTATTGAAGCTCTCGCATAGCGGAGCCGGTCATCATTGGCCATTCTGCCAATGGAGTACCCTCTGTTACTGGCTCAGAACCAGCTTTAAATCTAGCGTAAAGCTCAGGGTATTCGTTAATATCTTGCTGCTCTATACGCCTAACAGTCTCATCCCCACCAGGCCACTGAATACTAATTGAAGGTATTTCATCAAATATCGGACGCCCTTCTCTTAGGGATTTTTCTTCATTTTCATTGTAAGCATAAAAAAAGCGAACATTAGCTCCTGCGTAGCGCTTTTTGGGTTGAGATGCCCCATTTATTATACTATTCCAATCGATTTGCGGCATAAATTATCTCCTTATAGGATTAAGGTTATAAACAACTTATAACACTACAATCCTATATTTAGCACCTTTATTCCGGCGGTACTGGTATCGGTTCTGGATGCTGTACCGGCGGCGGTAGTACTGGCGTAACGCTTATACTTATTCCCATATAGTCCCTAATACAAAGCTACAATGTTAGTGGCACTGGTTCCCGTTGCCATAATTCGCTTAGCAAACACGGGAAGCATAGTTCCCGATGGAACAGTAAAAGTTACAGCAGCCGAATCATCTACTGCCATAATGGCAATATCTCCCGCACCGCCTACCCATACGGCCCTAACGCCAGTTAATACGGTAGAATTGCTTGGCGTAACTGCGGTTAGTTTTGAAGCTGGGAATAATGCGCCTGGGTTGGTTGGGGTAAAATCTGGCATAAATCACCTAAAAAATGGGGGGGG
>Ga0315902_10013129_pt1 | contig 10733 bp, 5 predicted proteins | sample LakEriMetagenome_9_FD_203523 | JGI IMG/M metagenome (GOLD analysis project Ga0315902, IMG submission 203523) | Freshwater fungal communities from buoy surface, Lake Erie, Ohio, United States - Buoy 12 MA117 | ecosystem: Environmental > Aquatic > Freshwater > Lake > Lake biofilm | place: USA...
ACGAGATCAAATATCCCCTGAAAATGACACCCTTCGGCACAACAGATGAAAAGGTGATCTGGCCGGAAGAAAATGAATTGAATTTTGATCTGCTCGAACTGATCAAACTGAAGAATGAAAGAAATCTGAATACATCCAACACAACATCCGTATACCGTAAAAATATCAACGGTAAATATTTTTCGATTGTAGGAAATCCAAACCTTGGAGAAGTCAAAGGCATCTTGGTTGGCGTAGAAAACCCTAAAGATGCTTCAGGCGGCAGGGAAGTAAATGTAGAAGTATGGATCAATGAGTTGAGACTCTCCGGTTTAGACGAAAAAGGAGGTTGGGCTGCAGTAGGACAGTTGAATCTTCAGTTATCAGACCTCGGAAGTATATCCATGTCGGCCAATATCCATACCATCGGCTTCGGACAACTTGAGCAAAGGGTGAATGACCGATATCGCGACGACTTAAAACAATTCGATCTTTCGGCAAACATGCAATTGGGTAAATTACTGCCCAAAAAGCTCGGACTTGAAATTCCATTTTTTGCCAATCTATCTCAAATCATCAGCTCGCCACAATATGATCCTTACGACAAAGACATCACGCTCAAAGAGAAGCTGAATCTATTTAAGGATAAGAGAGACTCTATACGGAATGAATCTGTTGATTTTACTGGTATCAAAACCTTCAATTTTACAAATGTTCGCTTTGCTCAAAATCCAGATAAAAAGCTCAGACTTTGGAGCATCTCAAATTTTGATTTCAGTTACTCATTTACAGAAACTGTTCAGCATAATCCATTGATAGAAAATAATGAAGTGAGCAAAACACAGGGGGGCATCGGATACAACTTCAATGCCCAACCCAAATACATCGAACCCTTCAAAAAAATGATCAAGTCAAAAACACCCTGGCTTGATTTCATCAGAAATGTAAATTTCAATCCAACCCCTTCTCTGATCGGCATGCGCATGGACAGCCGCAGACAATTTGGCGCCATAAGACCCAGAAATATTGGTGGAGGAAAATTCAAGATACCGGAAACATACGATAAGTATTTTGTGGTAGACAGGAACTATAACATGCGATGGGATCTTACCAAATCCATGAATGTTGATTTTAAAGCTGTGAACAATTCCAGGATAGATGAACCTTTTGGCAGGCTGGATACCAAAGAAAAAAGAGACTCCGTGATGCGAAATCTTTTCAAGGGTGGGAGAAATACCATCTATACGCAGAGCGCAGACTTTACCTATAATGTTCCAACTAACTTATTCCCTTTGCTGGATTGGACAACCTTAAATCTTGCCTACAGAAGCACGTATAATTGGGTTGGCGCATCCAGGTTGGCCGTTAATCTTGGAAATACCATACAGAATAGCGGACAGACAGGAGCAACAGCAGAGTTTAATTTCACCCAACTGTATAGCAAATCTAAACTGCTCAGAAAACTGGATGATGCAAACGTTCAGCAACAGCCAGCAACCGAAAAAAACGAGATCAGCGAAAGAAAAAAATCTAAGATCAAAAAGATCAGGAAAAAAATCACCAAGCTGAATGATAATCTTACAAAGGCTTTGCAATCAAAAAAAATAACTCGCAAAGACAGTTTGACACTCACTGCCAACCACAAAAGAAAACTGGAGGTATTCCAAAAGAGAATTGCAAAACTTGAAATACCAAAAGTTATCAAACAAAAACAGGAAGCTACTTTATCAGAAATTGAAAAAGCCGGATTGCGCGTATTAACGGCAGTAAAAAGAGTTGGCGCTACATACAGCGAAGGCGGAACCACTTTGCTTCCCGGATATACAGACAGCACAAGTTTCTTAGGACAGAACTGGAGAAGTATGGCACCCGGAATGGACTTCGTCTTTGGAAAACAAAAGAATGAACAATGGTTGCAGGATATTTCGAAGAAGGGATTGATCACAAAGGATCCAATGCTCAACAATCTGTTTCTTCAGAATTATGAGCAGAAACTGAACATTACTGCTCAGGTAGAACCTTTCCGTGATTTCCTGATAGACCTGAACCTTGATCGTTCACTGACCAAGAACTATTCAACTCTATTCAAAGACACTCTGGGTACTGGAAACTTCAATTCCCTGAATCCTTATTCCGGTGGCGGATTCAGCATGAGTTATATTTCTTTTCAAACGATCTTTGGCAAATACGATCCAAACAATACCAGTGAAACCTTTAAGCAGTTTGAGAAAAACCGTCAAGTGTTGTCCAAACGTCTGGGCGAGAGCAATCCTTACAGCAAACAAGTTGGAACAGATGGTTATTATAAAGGATATGGCAGATATGCACAGGATGTTTTGATCCCGGCATTTCTTGCTGCCTATACAAAAAAGGATCCGGGAACTGTTGGATTATTGAATACAGGCGAAACCGGATCGGTAAAGACAAATCCTTTCAAAGCCTATTTACCTAAGCCCAACTGGAGGCTCACTTATAACGGACTGAGCAGAATTGAATCCATGCAGCAATACTTTACAAATTTCACACTGAGTCATGGATACAACTCCACGTTGAGTATGAATAGTTTCAACTCGGCATTGCTTTTCCAGGATACGCTTTTGTTTGGATTCCCATCCTTCCTCGATACAATCTCCGGAAACTATGTACCCTATTTCCTAGTTCCCAACCTTTTGGTATCTGAACAATTTGCGCCCCTCATTGGAATTGATTTTTCAACACCTGGCCAATTGTCTGGCGGGTTTGAATACAGAAAATCAAGACAACTGAGCATGAGCTTGCTAGACTATCAATTGAGTGAAGTGCGCTCTACAGAAGTGAGACTCACCATGCGATGGAGAAAGAGAGGCATTAATCTGCCATTCAATTTGAATTTTGGGAAAAAGGACGCCACTGGTGCAAGCTCTAATGATATCACGTTTGCACTTGAATACAGTGTACGGGATGATGTCAATTCCAATTCGAGACTTGATCAATCCAATGCTTTTGCTACAGGCGGACAAAAAGTAGTCAGCATAAAACCTACTGTTGATTGTGTACTCAGCAATCGTGTAAATCTGCAGCTGTATTTTGATCAGCGCAGGATCAATCCGTATGTATCCAATGCAGCTCCGTCTGTAAATACAAGAGCAGGTGTGCAGATCAGGATCTCCCTTGCTCAGTAGATCGATGCAAATAAAAACTATTGGGCTGTGCAGTACATGTCATAACAATACTGTTCAGGCATACATGTTCGGGCAAAGTTGTAACATGATGAATAGTATCAGCAACATCTGTTGCATACAGCGGCTTATACCCCGCATAAACAGCATCTGCTTTTTCTTTACTGCCTTTGAATCTAACCAATGAAAACTCTGTGTCTGCCGCTCCCGGATGTATGGATGTAACTTTAATGCCATGACGAACCAGATCAATTCGCATGGATTGACTCAATGCTTCAACAGCGTGTTTGGTGGCACAGTAAACATTTCCCCTTTCATAGACCTCCTTACCCGCGGTGGAGCCAATGTTGATGATGTGCCCTTTTTTATTTTTTATGAACTCAGGCAATACAGCCTTGGTTACATACAAAAGTCCTTTTACATTGGTATCAATCATAGTTTCCCAATCATCCAAGCTGGCTTCATCAAAAAGATCTCTTCCCAATGCCAGTCCGGCATTGTTCACCAACACGTCCAGATCTTTGATCAATGGATTAGCAGAAAGTGAAGCGAAAACTGCTTCTTTATCCTGAACATCAAAAGCAAGTGTTTGAACGCTTACATTATATTTTTGAATGAGTTCAGATTTTATCTCATTTAACCTTTCTTCCCGTCTGCCCGTAATGATCACCTCATGGCCTTCTTTGGCAAATCTTTCAGCTGCAGCCTTTCCAAATCCGGATGTAGCGCCGGTGATCAGTATCTTCTTCATTTTAAAATTTTCTGGTTTCAACTAACTCAACGAATCAAGGTACTCTGTCCTTTTCTGAAAACTGGATTGCCCAAATAATCGATTCCCAATGCATGCCATACAAAGGATTCATTGCCCTGATCACGCCCCTTGTAAACACCGTTCCAACCTTTTCCGATCTCTTCTGTGCTGAAAACCATTTCGCCGTATCGGTTGTACACTTTAAAATAAACCAATTGCGCAATTCCTACCGGTATGGGTATTAAACGATCATTGAGGTTATCATCATTGGGTGTAAAAGCAGTAGGAACAAAAATTTCAGGTGGTGTTTTATAGACTTTTACATTGAGTGTATCAAATGCATAGCAACCTTCCCGGGTAGAAACTTTTACAACATATGTTATGTTGTCATTGAGTTTCGCAATTGGATTGGGTATTTTGGGATTATTTAAAAATGCTATTGGGCTCCACTCATATACTGAACCTCCTGTTGCCAATAACTGCAGTGGTTGTCCAATAACGGCTACCGTATCCCTCCCTCCATCAGCTTTAACAGGAGGAACAACAGTAACCCGAACAGTATCATACACCGGTTTGGGACACCCTTTATTTTCATAAACCCCAACCACATAATCAGTAGTCTCATAAGGGGTTGCAATTGGAAACTGTGCGGTTTGATCATCAAGAGTATTTCCAGGATACCAAAGATATTGCGAACCACCTTCTGCATACAATCGTGCCTGATCCCCAAAACAAATTGAAGTATCCTTACCTACTAAAGCTCTAGGATAAGGAATTGCAGTTACCACAAACCCATCATTTGCCTGACATTTCCCTATTCTGGCAAACACTGAAAATCTTGTCGTTCCGGTTGGTTTTGCCCAACTGACTTTTGCAGAGGGTGCATTAATCATGGTTGAAGGTGCCCAGCTATAGGTAAGTCCATCAGAAACAGGATTCAACAAAATACTATCCCCCAGGCAAATCGTTGTGTCATTTCCAGCTTTAAGTGATACGAAACTTCGTACATCAACAAAAACAGACGCAGAATTTTCACAACCTGAAGCCTGCTTCACGGTAACCGTATAACGTGTAGGTACGTCCGGACTAACGAGAGGATTTGAAATGCCCGTGTTGCTGATCATGTAATTGGGCGACCATGTAAATGTTCCACTTGCTATGGCAGTCAGCCTCAGGGTATCTATGGTACAGATGATTGTATCTCGCGGAACCACAAGGCTTGGCTTATCCCCCACCGTAACCTGTCGTGTTAAGGTGTCCGAACATCCCAAGCTATTACCAACAATCAACGTGACTGTATATGTTCCATTCTGAGGATAGGTATAGGCAGCTGTTGCAGAAATCGAAGTATCATTAGTGGCATTCGGATTTCCAAAATCCCATCGCCATTTGTCAACAGTCCCAAAAGTAGTTACAGAAAGATCTTTGAATGAATATGGAACTCCACTGCAGGCTTCTGCAATATTCATCGCCGGAACAAAACTGGGATATACTTTGGCTATAGCTGTTGCGGAGTCTGAACATTTATCATTTTTATTGGTGATGAGTTTTATGGTATAATTTCCAGGAGCAGGGAAAGTATAGGTAGGATTAGGTTGATTGGATACATCAGTAGTGATGCCTGCGATTCCAAAATCCCATTCATATGATTTAATCAGTGGACTACTGGACTTATTAAAAAAATTAAGTGTGAGACCATCACAGGTAATGTATGTTGGCTCAAGATCAGCAGCTGCCACCTGACAATCTGCAATTTTCAGATGAAGATCTTTTCGATGTACATTGATCACCTTACCATTTCGTTTCTCAACAACCGCAACTGTAATGACATAAATACCTGCATTCGGAGCAATACCGCTGATCATTCCTGTATTTAGATTGATCTGCACATCAGCGCCAAGGGGACTGCCAGCACTAAAACCAAAATTGTAAGTCACTGAGGCGTAGGGAGGCGCTGTTGCTACACCAGGAGCAGGTGCCGAAGTTGAACCGCCGAGATATGCCTCTTCAAATCTGTACTCTAAATTATCATTATCAATATCTGTAGCAGCAAAATCATATTTGAAATAACTGTTGGCACAAATGATTACAGTGTCTGACGTTTTAAAAACTGGACTGCTATTATTGGCGGTACTTGGCAAAATATCAGTTCCAGGTATTGTTGCAGCATAAGTAGCACCCGCAGACACAGAATTTATCAAATTGAAAATACCATCAATCCTGCAACATCGCTGATAGGCTGCAGTATAACCACCAACAATAAAGGGAAGATCAATTTCAAAAGAATAAAATCCCACTTCGTAACAAATTCTGGGTGGATTGCTGATACAGGGATCTGGGCTTGTCAATAAAATCACATCTGTTCGTTCCAATGGCACTGATCTTGTTACAAAAGGAGTGTTGCTTCCAAAGGCATAAATACTGATTGCGGCATTGGGATCCAATTTAGCCCCATCAGTATCACAGTCGCGATACATCCGCAACATGATCAAATATTTTCCGGAATTACTGGCTGCACCCGGACCCAAATATTTATAACTCATCTCCCCTCCGGCAATATGTTTTGCAAATACCGGAAATGAAAGCAATAAAAATGTTGTCAAATAAAAGATAAATCTCAAGCGCGCCGTTTAACTGAAATGATCCAGATCCTAAAATTAAAACTTTGTTTTGGCAAAAGCGAATAAGTCGCCTTCTGAATAATAATGGCCTATGGGTTTAACATCTTTTTATCAGGCCTGGACAGCACCCAGGATCGATAGGACAAAAGGACTATAATTGGGAAAAGAGAGAAATTGATCACACCGTCATAGAGAATTGCCACCGCCATCAATATGATGAGCAAAACACTATATACATTAAAATATTTTCTAACATATTCCTTTCTTCGATCAGATACAAATGCAAGCACCAGATTGATGGGCATTGCCCATACCAAATTCAGATTCTTGCTGAAACTCTGGTGGTCTGTGCCCAACCACATAAACAACAGCAAAAAACCCAGCATCCCGGTAACAATCAGCGATACATTGTCGGCAAATCGCTGCCATTTGGAGGAACCCAAGATTGAAGTAACAAAAAGTACCAAAGAAATAATTCCGATCACAAACAAAGGTTGCTGCCAAAAGGGTACAGGCAATACTGGATCCTGTGCATCAGCCAGGGCAATATTTTCTTTTAGCACCAGTTGTTTTCCCTTTGCGGTTCCAATTGAAATCCCTTTTGCCAGATAATCAGGCAGAAACATAACTTCCATAGGACTCATCGGCTTATCGGCACCAACTCCCAGCAGCAGATCAATACCAAGCGTGGTCCAGGGCATTTGCGCCCTGTCGAGGTAATCATGCAGATTATCCCGAAAGGTTTTCCCGTAAGTACTGAACACTTTCGGCTGCAGGGGTTTGGCGCCATTCAACCTAAAAATGATATCCCTCAACCGTGTGGTACAATTGTCGTATAAAAAATCATATTTATAATACCGGTTCTCCTCTCTCACATTTTCAAACATGAATTGCTGTAGCTCCTTTTTTTCTTCAGCACTGAGCTTCAGCTCCTGCTCCACAATACCTCTTTTGAAGTAACTGTATTCAAAAAGGAAATCAGGGTAACTGGACTGACTGAGAAAATACATCAGTTTGCCCCTGACAAACTTGGTATAAAAATCAGGATCATTGAAGTTGAAAGTGCCATAATTATACACCACATCTGTACCGGCAGCACTATCAATAACCCTAAGTGCATTATGACCAAAAATGGAATAGAGTTCAGCTCCGGGAGTGCAGGTCAGGAGACTAATACGCAACCCACTGCTGTCCTGTTCTGCTCTTGAAATAAATTGCAGACAAAGAAAAAAAGCGATGAGCAGTTTGGTCCTCATGAACGGTATCTTATCTGCTGTAATTGGGAGCTTCTTTGGTGATGGCCACATCATGCGCATGACTTTCACGAATACCGGCATGGGTAATCCTGATGAACTGTGCCTTTTGCAATTCGGTTATATTCTTGGCACCACAATAACCCATACCTGCTCTCAGTCCCCCAACAAACTGGGTGATCACTTCCGTAAGATTTCCTTTGAATGGTACACGGCCTTCAATACCTTCCGGCACCAGCTTCTTGATACCCTCTTCAACATCCTGGAAATAACGATCGCTACTCCCCTGCTGCATGGCGCCAATTGACCCCATCCCGCGGTATTGCTTGAATTTTCTTCCTTCGTAAATGATGGTTTCACCCGGACTCTCTTCAACTCCGGCAAAGACAGATCCCATCATAACGGTTGAGGCTCCTGCCGCCAGGGCTTTTACAAAATCACCTGTATATCGGATCCCCCCATCAGCAATGATGGGCACATTCATTTTTTTCAAAGTAGATGAAGCCTCCAGGATAGCGGTTATTTGAGGCACTCCGGCTCCCGCAACGATTCTCGTAGTACAGATTGAACCAGGTCCAATTCCCACTTTCACACAGTCGGCCCCGGCTTCCGCAAGTGCCTTCGCCCCTGAAGCAGTGGCTACATTACCGGCAATGATGCGCAATTTTTTAAAATTCTTTCTCAGCAATTTGAGCGAATCAATCACTCCCTGTGTATGTCCATGTGCACTATCCAAACAAACCACATCCACACCGATCTGCTGCAAAGCAGCCGTTCTGTCGAGCATATCCTTGGTTATTCCCAATGCTGCCCCAACCCTGAGTCTTCCAAACTCATCCTTTACGGCATTGGGATGGCTGTGCAATTGAAGAATGTCGCGATAGGTAATCAAGCCCACCAGTTGTCCGTTCTTCCTTACCACCGGCAGCTTCTCAATTTTATAATTTTGAAGTATTTTTTCTGCTTTCCTCAGATCAGTGCCCTCCGGTGCAGTCACAAGATTCTGACTGGTCATCACTTCGCTGATCTTTCTTGTTTTATTGGTTTCGAAACGCAAATCGCGGTTCGTCAGTATTCCAACCAGCTTGTTCGTAGCATTTACAATAGGAATTCCACCAATCCTGTTCTCCTTCATCAATTTCAGGGCATCGGCAATGATGGCATCCTCGTGTAGAGTAACCGGATCGATGATCATGCCGCTTTCACTTCTTTTGACCTTCCTTACCTGCTCAGCCTGTTGTTCAATAGACATGTTCTTGTGCAGGATACCAATACCTCCTTCACGGGCGAGCGCAATGGCCAGTGTAGCTTCCGTCACCGTGTCCATCGCTGCCGACAGCAAGGGTATGTTCAGGGTGATGTCTTTTGTGAGTTGTGTGGAAATATTCACTTCTCTGGGCAGCACATTGGAATATGCAGGTACCAGGAGCACGTCATCGAAGGTCAGACCTTCACCAACAAATTTGGGGGATGATTGAGTTCTTGTTGCCATATGCGAAGATAGAGAAATTTTGACATATGTATCAGGGGACTGAGAGTGCATAGGTCTTGCCGGGCAATACATGTATTATTCCTTTCAATTCCATGGACAATAAAATAGCCGCCAGTTCACTGGAACGAAGACCACTGAGCCCATGCAATAGATCGATCGGTACGGGGGAATTTGAATGAAGAATATCATAAATCAACTTTTCCTCTGTACCAAGCTCTGGAAATAAAACAGGCTGAACATGCCCTCTTTTTTCAGATCTGGGAATCCAATTCATCATTTCCAGCAGATCCCTGCCTGAACTGATCAATTGTGCCTGATGATTCCGGATGAGTTCATTGCATCCTTTGCTATGCACATCCGTTACCCGTCCGGGAAATGCAAAGACATCCTTGTTATAACTGTTGGCAATATCTGCTGTGATCAGGCTTCCGCCTTTTTCTCCGCTTTCAATCACAACCAGTGCATCCGCCAAACCTGAAACGATCCTGTTGCGTTTAGGAAAATTTTGCCTGTCCGGTTTCGTGCCATGCCAGAATTCTGTTAACAACCCTCCATGAGCCAGCATTTCTGATGCGATATGCCGATTGGCATAGGGATAGATCTTGTCCAAACCATGACCCAGCACTCCAATGGTAGGCAGTCCAGCCTTCAATGCTTCCTGATGGGCAATCGTATCAATGCCGTAGGCCAGCCCGCTGAGCACCAGAATATTTTCTTGTGATAAAGCAGACAACAATTCAATCGTTCTTTCCCGTCCATAGGCAGTTGGGGATCTGGTTCCAACAACACCAATGATGCGAGCATGATTCAACGATTGGTTTCCCTTGAAAAATAAAACATGTGGCGCATCATGGCAGTGCTCAAGCCTCGACGGATAATCCTTCATTCCTTTCACGATGATTTCAATTCCATTGCGTTGGGCAAACTGGATCTCTTTCTCACTGCTTACATGATCCTTGAAATGGAGGATGGCATTGGCCCTTGCCGATCCGATACCAGGTATCAACTCCAACCTCCTTCTGCCCATGGCAAAAAGTGCACTTGCACTTCCTGCATACCGTATCAGCTGCGATATATAAATATCACCGATCTGGGGTATTCTGCATAAAGAAAGATTATCCCTCAATTCTGACGCTGTCATGGCTGAATTTCAAGCCACAAAATATTTCAGCCAATGAAAGTAAAAATGTGAAAACCCTCCTCTACTAAAGAGAATATTCCCAATAAAGTGTGATGAAAATCAGTTGCCCTCTGTTACCAGCAACTCTGTTCTGCGATTCAATGCTCTTCCTTCCGGTGTGCCGTTATCGGCAATTGGCAGGGATGCCCCGTAACCTATTGACCTTAACCTGTCACCAGATATCCCTTGTGCAATCAAATGATCAACAACGCTTTTTGCTCTGGCAGTGGAAAGTATCAGATTATCATTTGCTTTTCCAATACTGTCGGTATGACCACTGATCTGAATTTTTATGGATG
>Ga0315902_10013130_pt1 | contig 10733 bp, 12 predicted proteins | sample LakEriMetagenome_9_FD_203523 | JGI IMG/M metagenome (GOLD analysis project Ga0315902, IMG submission 203523) | Freshwater fungal communities from buoy surface, Lake Erie, Ohio, United States - Buoy 12 MA117 | ecosystem: Environmental > Aquatic > Freshwater > Lake > Lake biofilm | place: USA...
GGATGCCTAGGTGGATGAAGCCTTTATATGCGCCATAGCCCAGCGAGTGCGGCCAAGCTTTCTCGCACCAGTTCTGCACCGCGTATATATCGGCACCATCGATGTAGAAATCGACCGCACCGCATCCGGGTTTGTAGAGGTGCTCGCTGTTGCTGGCACCACCTGCCTGCCGGTTGATCGCCTCAGGCCGATAGCCGGATGTGATCACGATTGGCCGCCCGCCGAACTGCACGCGCACGCGCTCCAGGAATGCCGCCAGCTCAGCAGCAATATCGAGCTGGCCCTGATTGTGGAATCTGCGGGCCTCCTGATCCAGCGCGAACTCGCCCAACCTGATGTGCGGCGTGATCCTGGCCGTGAACGGGCTACCGGGGCGCAGCTTGGCGGTTTCAGGTTCGGCCGCAGCCTGATGCTGCCCCCAGAGTTTGCCCTCAGCGCGACGGCGGCGTAGCAAGCCAGCCTCAACGTTGGTGCCAGGGTTGCGGTAGAGCTCCAAGGCTGCAGGCACCGCGGCCCAAGCACGCTCGCGCAGGTATTGGCTGATGGTCTCGAATCCAGCGGAGCCGTAGAAGCCAGCGCCGAGGTTGTAGGCGAAGCTCACCAGCGCAGAACGCTGATCGTCATCCATCACATTCCAATGCGGCACGGTGGTGCGCAGCTTGTCGGTGATGCGGTCGATCTCAAGGCGCAGCAGCATGTCAGCCTCGATCACGTTGATCATGTCGCCGCGTTTCACGGGCGTGCCGTTGCTGTAGCGCGTGGTGCCATAGCCGATGGTCCACGGCTCGCCACCTGATAGCGGATCGGGGTAGGCGCTGAGATGACAGCCCTCAAACTCCTTAATCAGTTTGATGGCGCCGGCCAGATCGGTTTGCTTGCCGTCTTGGCTCCAGGTTTGAAACCACTCGCGATCCCTGCGCATTACGGCGTCGTAGCCGTTCTGCGCGAGATCGGTTTCGAGCTGCTGAATCGCGGCGCTCTGATGCGGCTGGCCCTTGTAATACTTGAAGAGCTGCTGCAAGGTGATTGGCGCGTCGTTCGCCATGATTCAGCGGCGTTGCTTTGGGAAGGCGATACGGAGCGCTTGAAAGATCAGCTGCACCCAGCTGTTGGACTTCAGCGGTGAGACTGCGATGATCTCAGAGCCTGCCGCCACGACGATGGCGACGATGGCGATTGTGGTTGCCTGATCCATGGCTAGGGAGATGGCGGGCGTGCTTCCAACCTAGAGACCCGCTGCTCTACCGTCGATAGCCGGCCGAACGTCTCCTTTCGGTCTTCCTTGATATCAGTGTGAAGCACCTCAAGCTGTGAGGCGATGTGCTCAACAGCTGAGGTAAGCCTGATCACGGCCTCGCGGGCTTCATCTGATTTGCGACTGAAGCCAGCAGCACCCATGGCTGCGACGGAAATAGACGCGCCGGCAATGGCTGCGATGACTTCGATCATGGCGCCATGGGGCTACCTATCCAGCTTACCGACCCTGGCCGCGTAAGGGTTTCTTACCGCGACGCCGGGGTCGGGAGTGCTGGCCGTAGCCCTGGCGTGTGGTCTTAGGCGGGCCCGGCTGATGATCAATCCGAGCGGTGCCGGTCTTGGCTTTTACTGCCATTATTTAGCAATCCAATTTTTAATGTTTTCATCCCACTGGTAGCGCCGCCCATCATCAGGCATCGGCAATGGAGGCTCCCACAGGCATGTAACCTCATTCAACAACCAGCTGGCATAGGACTGTGGCGGGATGAACGCATCACGCTGCGCATCATATTTGTAGCCGATACCAGCATAATTTTTGCGAAACGGACTGCCGCCAAATTGGTGAACACCGCCGCATGTGTTGTAACTGGTGCGCTTGCAAGGCTGACCACGAAACTGGCCGTAATGCAGCTCCCAGTCAATTCCGCCATCGTTTTCATCCCTGCCTGAAATCACCTCCGTGACGACGTTCGATGAATCAAGAAAAGCGTAGTGGGCCATGGGTTTTACCAGTTGATAGTACCTGTGCCAGCGGTGAATCTATAAACTCTATACCCAGATCTGCTAGGCTGATCATAAGTGAGGCCAGGGGCAATATATGTAATTGCATCGTATGTGTCTGGATATGCAATGACCACAATTCCAGAGCCGCCTGTGCCACTGCTGATCGTTGTGATGTAAGTGTCACCGCCGCCGCCGCCGCCTGTATTGGCGGTGCCATTTCCCCCAGAAGCTGCTGGGCCAGCACCAGCACCACCACCATCTGAAGCAGAACCAACAGGCGACGCGTAGTAGCCGCCGCCGCCGCCACCGCCGCCACGGCCCACGGCTGCGCCAGTGATTGAGGAAGTTACACCTACGCCACCGGCGGCACCGCTTCCGCCGTTTTGGCCAAGACCGCCTGCACCACCACCGCCGCCTGCTCGATAGTCGCCACCGCGCTCACCGCCGCCGCCTTTATATCCCTGATTTGTTGTGCCTGCTCCGCCCTGTGATGCGAGTGACCGTTCCGCTGCACCACCACCAGATCCTCCCGAGGGCGCAGTGCCTCCTCCAATGCCACCACCACCACCACCGCCAACTGAAGTAATTGAAGCGAATACAGAATCACTACCATTGCCACCATCTTGAAAAGCAGTGGTTTTTTTCGCGCCACCTGCACCGACTGTGATGGTGTAGCTAGTGCCAATGGAAACACTCAATTCGCTTTCAGCGCTGGCACCGCCGCCAGAAGATTCACCAGATACAGAACAGCGATAACCACCGGCACCACCGCCGCCGCCTGCCTCATCGCCGGTCCCGCCGCCACCTCCACCAGCGATCACCAGATATTGCACGGTGCTGGGAGCAATCACACCAGGGGCTGCTAATGCTGCCAACAGTTGCATAATTGCCATCAGCTTAGTCCTACACCGCTAATCACAAAAGTATTGCTAGCAACGCACAGTATGGTTGCTAATCCGTATTGCGCAAGCGTTCTATTGCCAGTGTTAGCGGTGCCGACTTGTCGCAACGTCACGGAGGATCCTTGCGTGATTGTTTGATTGCTGCCGCTGTTGTTGTAGATCGAAACCGCATCGCCAATATTGAATACCCCGGATGATACGGTCACTCCTCCAGTAGTGATGCTGATATGTTTGCCTGCATCACCTGCAACAAGTACATACGCGCTTGTCTGGCTATTCGCTGGGATTTTTGGATATGTCTGACTTGTATCAAATGTAATTTGCCCTGTCATTGAGCCGCCAGACTTTGGCAGCGCAGCATTGGCCAGGTCATATGCTGATTTCACCGAGTTAGGCGTCGCGGCCTTGGTGGTGCTGGTGCTGCTGGTTGAATCCTCTAGTTGAACGGCTCCCTTCTGGCTGGTGGTGCCATCTTGAATGCTGATATCAGGCGTCGCGCCACCAGTGCTCGCCAGCGGGCTGGTAGCAGTAACTGCGGTAACAGTGCCCCCGGAGCCAGTGGCGCTGATTGTGATGGTGCCATTGCCATTTGTGATGGTGACGCCAGTGCCTTGAGTGATGGTTGATTTGGCAAGTGTGCCATCGGTCTTGCCAATCAGCAGCTGACCGTCGGTGTAAGTGGTCTGCCCGGTGCCGCCATCAGTTGCACTCAACGTGCCAGTAATACTGCTAGCACTAAGATCAATCGCTAATTCTGTTGATTCAATTACCAGGCCACCGTTAGCTTTTAGGTCGGCTGAAAATGTCGTCCCAGCCAAGTTCAATCCATCACCAGCTGTGTAAGTGGTATCGGTTGCGGCGATGCTGATGCTGCCATTGCCATTTGTAATGCTTACATTGCTGCCTGCCGTCAGCGTCGATTTCGCCAGCGTGCCATCGGTTTTGCCGATTAGCAGCTGGCCATCTGTATAGGTGGTCTGGCCGGTGCCGCCGTAGCCGGTGCCGATAGTGGTGCCATTCCAGATGCCGGTGCCAATGGTGCCGACGGTGGTGAGGCTGCTGCTCACCACGGCACTGCCGAGGCTTGTGGCATCTAGCACCTTTGTGCCAGCGATGCGGTATTCCTTGGCGCTGGCGATGTTGAGGTGCTCGCTGAATGTCCACGCATCGGTGGCATCGATCCAGCTGATCGTCTTGTCGGTGGTGCCCTTCAGAGTGATGCCGCCACCGTCGGCGGTTATGTCGGTCGGGGTTGTGACCTTACCGATAACAATGTTCTTATCTTCAACGTCCAGCGTCTGCGTGTTGATGATCGTTTCGGTGCCGTTGACCGTCAGATCACCTTGGATGATGACGTTGTTGTCAAAGGTCGCAGCACCCGTCACATCTAACGTGCCAGGCACGTCGATATTGCTGGCCCACTCAACGCCCGTACCGGCTGCATCGGTCTGCAGCAGCTGCCGCGCCGTGCCATCAGCCAGCTTGCTTACGGCGATTTCAGCATTGCTAGCAATGGATGCATCCGTGATCGGAAATGCCGGGATAAGGCTCCAAGGCGTGTAGGACAGAGAAGTCCAAGCCGTGGACCCTGTACCGACCTTCCACTTTCCGGTGTCGCTTTCGTATCCAAGCTCCCCGGCCAGCAGAGTTGGGTTGTTGGATGTCCAGTTGGCTGCCGTATCGCGGCGCTGCTGCTGGAACGCAAGAATCGTAGTAGTCATGCCGATGCGCCGCCGTTAACAATCAGGATACGAGCAGGCGAGGCGGCAGCGCCACCAGCATTCAGGATATATTCTCGCGCAGGAATACTGGCGGAATCTGCGGCATTGAAGATCACGTCTCCTAAGTCGATGGCATAGGTGGTGAGCTCAACCTCAACACTCCACAGGTCGCACGATCCATCTGTGATGACTGGGGGCGATGCATAGCGCCATGCGTAGTCGGCAACAATGGGAACAGGCGGCGAGTCATATCCATTCCAGACTTCCCCCGATAGAAAGAAGATGCCATAGGTGCCATCCTGCGCAACGTAATGCGCCTTGATCAGGTCTAGATCAGCCTCGCTGATATTGTTAAACGCCAGCTGTAGCGTCTGCTCTACACGGCGATTGCCTTGCCGGTAGGCAACAGTGCTGCCGGACAGTGCGACCTGCTGCACCTGTGGCACATTGCCTGGCACATAGGTGCGGGCCGATGGGATAAGAGCAGGGAACGCCATGGCTAGATCGGCACCGTTTCTAGTTCAAGTGTGAGGCTGTAACGCCGGGGCGATGCGATGCTCACATCAAAAGCACCGGTATATCGCCACTTGTAACTGGCTGAGCTGACCGGAGGCGTGGTGTAGCCACCCCATACGGCATTGGATAGATCAAATGGGATCAGGCTGCCCTCCTGTCCCGCATAGTGATCCAGGATCTGCTGCGCTTCGGATTCGGTCAAATATTCGTAGCCAAGGCTCAATCGTTGTGCCACGTAGGCGGAACCTTGCTTGAAGCGAACCTCACCGCCGCTGGTGCCTTTGTACACCTGCTGCGGTATGTCGCCCAGGCTGAGCGATCTTGTGCGCGGTGCCAGCGAGGGGAAGGTTGCCATCAGACGACTGTGAACGTGCCATTAAGCACTTCATTGCTAATCGTAGGCACGGTGCTGCCATGCACCGGGAACTGTGCTGCCTCGATGCTGGTGGTGCCGTCAGTGTTGTGATCGATGGCAGTGATCTGGTAATACTCCGTCTCGGTGCGGTTGTCGCCAGCGCTGCTGATGCGTTGCTTTTGCACCCGGATGATATTGGTGGGGATCAGACCGGTGGTATCAAGTGCAGTCTCGAACTCAATCGAATGCACCGAGTAACGCCGCCGCGCCAGGAAGTGCTTGGCGTAGATGATCGCGTGATTGCGGTTTGAGCAGAAATCCGACATATCGAACTGCTCCACCGGAGCATCTAGGCTCACGCCGCTGTAGCGCACCTGCACGCTTTGCTGTGTGCCGATGGCGTCAGGGTCATTTTTGCGGAATAGGACAGCGACATTCACATCGGACTTCTCGGCTGCGCTCACGTAGGTCTTGCTGTAGCTACCAGGCAGGATCTCATCCTCTGTGAACGTAGCCGCAGGCGATAGCGTTGCCGTGCTGATCTGCTGGCTGCCGTTCAGGGGCAGCACAGGAGCAAAGCGATACTGGCCGCCAGTGGAGATGAATGACAGCAGGAAAAAAGGAGCCGTCTCGCTGATCAACTCGATGATGTTCACCGACTCGGAGATGATGCCGTTGAACTGCAGGCTGTAGTTATTGCAGAACGTCGCCAGCGATGGCATGTTCGTGGTCAGGATTGGGCGCGATACATCAGGCGTTGTGCCAGCCGTCTGTCGCTTGAAGCTGGTGAACAGGTACATGGCCAGATCCACCAGCTGGTTGCTGGCGCCTTGCGTGCTGCCTGCTGCATTCACGCTGTAAAGCGCCACGCGGATGCCTTGCTCGTAGTAGATCGAGATCTGCCGCGTAGTGGTCGGATAGGACCCGGCCTCCGGCGGATCGTAGATGTCGCCAACAACCTTCAGGAAGGTGATGTCTGCATAGGATGAGTTATCAGCTGTTGGCGTACTAGATGGGTTGGCATATTTGCTAACAACGTACTCATATTGAACAGCGGTGAGAGTGCCAGTTGTAGCCGCATAATTATTGTCTAATGGATTTTCAACACCCAGCATCGTCCACACTTCAGTGATGCTGCCAGATGATCCGATGCTGGCATGAAATGCAGGATTAGGTGCCACATAACCAAATGCACCTGTGCCATCGATCAAATCCTGCACAACGCCAACAGCTCCTGCCGATGGCGGCTCCGTCCCTGCTACGTATTCCAGCGAATAGTTGAATCCGAATTGCGTGCTAGACGGCAAGCCAATAGCAGCAAACCATGCGCTAGTCAAATCCGCGCCGGTCACGTTATCGAAAAACTCAACTGTGCCAAGGAATCCGATGTTTGTTGTGTCGCCAGTGCCCCTAGCAATTTGCCTGTATCCCCAGTAGCTAGTAGCTCGATATTCTTGGCGATTAGTCCATGTTCCGGTAGGTGGTATTGCTTCTGCAAGGTATGAGTAGGTTTCGTTTCCGCAATACAAGCCCGCCCCAAGGATCGGGCATGTGCCAGGCGATGATGCAAGCGTGGCAGCGCTGTTGTAGATATTGCTGATCGTGATCGTCTGATCTTCTAAGAATGCCATGCATCGCAGGCCAACCCATGTGCGGTGCTTCACTGGGCTGCTGACAATCTCGCCCTGACTGACAGGAAACAGGAAGCTGCCTTTAAAGAAATAGGATCCAGCCTTGACCAGGGCTGGCTGAATCCAGACGCCGCCGCTATTGCTGACGCGCTTGCCGAACAAGATGGGTACAGTCTCGCCGGCGACTGCGATCCTTTGCTCTGCACCAAGATCAGCCGCGGGCGTCTTCCGGTTACCAGGCGAGCGATCCTTATTTGTGCTGGATTGATTGGGCGCAGCCTTTGGTGCAGGGAATCCGCATGTGTCTTGAGTTGTATTGACCACACCTTTGGCACGTTTCAGCCGCCGCCTGATGCGCTTTTTATCGGTGAGGCGATCAAGCCATTTGTTTGCCGGTGAAAGCCTGCTCATTGTTCACACTCCTTGCATTGGCTCAATACTGCAGCCAATGCCATAGGGGGCAGCACTGCCACGCATTTCTCAATGCACTCCACGCCATCAATCTCATTGCCATCGGCATGTAGATAGATGCGGCGATTATCCTCAACTGCCAAGGTGACGCCTTCATGCGTGCAACCGTCAGCGCATTGCACCTTGAGTTTCACTGCTGCAATGATCCTGCTCATCGTCCCGTAAACCTCCCAATCAGATCAGATGCCACCTTGCGCGTCGGCACTTGTGGCTTTGTCTTGTCGATCATGGGGCTGACCGTCCACGAGACGGAATCATCATCTACCTGAGCGCCATCAATGCCGCCAATGTAACGGCTGATCAGCTGGGCGCTACCAGGATCAACTGCATCCATGCCTGCATCCTGCAGGTAGAGAGATGCGATCACCAGCCGATTGGTGCCGATGGCAGTATCGGTGAGGTCAATCACGTCGCCAGTGGCTGCGATCTCAATCGATAGATCGCCAATGCTATTGGCTGCACGCAGAGCAAAACCTGATGCGGTGAATGGAATGTAGAAGAAATCACCCTGCACATCGCTATCGATCAGCGACATGTCCTGCGGCACTTGGTAGAAGTTCTGCCAGCGACGTGTCGGCGTGCGCTTGCTGCCGCTGTAAACGCTGTTGCGGTCTGCGTAATATTCCAAGAAACAGAGCAAGTCATATTGAGCAGCCATCACGCCAGTCCCAGTGAGCGCCGCACACTGCTATCACCTGCAAGCAGGCTCAGCGTTTGATTGACGCCAGCTTGCACGGCTGCGCTGAGATCTTCGGTGGTGACAAAGTTCGTGCCATCCATCTGAGTGACCGGGCCAGTCTGAATGCTGACGCTGGCGCCACCAGGCACCACCATGCCGCCCTCGGCAAACCGCGGAATAGCAGCCGGGCCACGCACACCGGCCATCCAGTTGGCGGCAAATGCACCAGCCTTGGACTGGGGCACGATGTACTCAGGCTCGCCACCTTCGCCAACCATGGCCAGGGTAGGGCCGCTGACCACGCCACCCTCAGCGAAGCGTGGGATTGAAGGCATTGGCAGTTGCGGGATCTGTGGCAGTCGCAGACGGGCCAATGCAGAGTTAGCGCCACGGATCACGCCATTGATTGCGTTGACCACGCTGCCGATAGCGGTGCCGATGCCATTCAGGATCTGATTCACAATGCCGCGCACTGATTCAAACGCGGCTTTGAATGGCGCTGTGATCGCATCGGTGACGGTCTTAAAGGTGTTGGCAATGCCCTGAACCAACCCGTTGATCGCCTCGCTGATCGGCTGCACAAAGTTTACATTTACGAACTGCACGACAGCCTGGAAGCCGGCAACGACCGGATCGATAAACACCGTCTTGAAGCCCTGCGCAGCCTGCTGCAGCACGGCGCCAATCGCCTGAAATGCTTGGCCGATCTGATCGCGGAAGGCGTAGATCGCCACGCCAGCAGCAACAGCAAGCGCAACCCAGCCCACTGGGCCGCTGAATACACCGATCAGGATCTGGCCCAACGTGCCAAGGCCAGCCACTAGCGGGCCAATGGCGCCCGCCCATCCCGCGATCAAAGCCGGAATGCCAACCAATGCGGCACCGATGCCGGTGAGCAGCGGGCCAAGCGCGGTAAAGATTGTGACGATGGACGCCAAGGCCGGGCCAAATACAACCAAGACAGCTGTCAGAGCGCCGATACCAGCAACAAGGTTTTGCACCGGTTGCGGTAAACCAGAGAACCATTGCGCCCAGCCGGCGATGGCCTGCGCCACCTGCGTCAGATAGGGCAGCAATGCCGTGACCGCTTCATTGAATGGCCCGGCAATAGATCGCGCGATGCCATTCAACGCATCGTTGAACTTATCCGCAGCCTGCGCCATCTCGGTATCGATGGTCGCTGAGTATTGGCTGAGAGCATCCCGGCCACCATTCAGCATCGGGATCAGGTTCATACCCGACTTGCCGAATAGCTCCATCGCTAGCGCAGTCTTCTGCGCACCGTCTGGCATCTTGGCGAACTTATCCGCCAGGTCCAGCATGATCGCATCGACGCCGCGAATCTTGCCCTGGGCATCCGTTGAGCTGATGCCAATCGCCTTCAGGGCTTCATTGGTTTTGGATGCGGGGTCAACAATCCCCTTCGATAGCCGCCCCATCGCCTTGGCGACTTCATCGATGCTGCTGCCTGAATCCTCTGCTGCAGCGCCAAACTTGCTCAGGATCGGCACCGCAACGCCTGTGCGCTGACTGAGATCGTTGAGGTTATCGGCTGCATCAATGGCACGCTTGCCCATTGCCGTCAGGCCGGCGATACCAGCAGCTGGCACCAACGCACCAAGCGCACCGCCGATGCCAGCAGTAGCACCTTTCAGCCGGCCAAATGTACCGGATAGTCCTGCCGCTTCCTTATTGGTTTTGCCAAGCGCACGATCCAGATTCTCGATCTGTGCCAGACCGTCAACCTTTGCCCTGATCGTCAGGGCTGTTGTCATGTCCAGCGCCATGCTCAGCCCTTGCGCTTGTTAATCGCTCCCACCACTGTAGCCTCAATGATCTGTAGGTCACTGAGCACCTCAGCCGGATCGGCGATCTGCAGTAGATCAAACACCCAGCGCACGGCGCTGTAGTCCAGACCGATCAACGTACCTGAATCGGTACGCCATTGCGTCTGCACCTTGAGGAACACACGCACTGCAGCCCATGCATCAGGCTCCACCTCATAATTGACGGCCGCTTTGCTTGGTGGTGGCTCGATCCCGAAGATGGCCGCATCCTTTGCGGTCTCATCGATCTCCATCCCACCAAGCCAGTGCTCAGCGGCCCCTATTAGTTTTTTCGCTTCTGCTCCACCAGCGACTCGAAGTAGGCGGCAACCAATGCGCCGGCCATCATGGGCACATCCAACAACTGCGCCTTCACTGCATTGCTGAATGGCACGGGCTCACCATCGCCATCGATGATGCCATCCCATCCCATGAGGATCTCGTCTGCGATGCTCTGATCGCTGATGCCCTCGCCGGTATCCTCGCCGCGTTCAGCAGCGTTTACCCGAAGCTGCACTTCGCGCTGGATTTCATTGATGCGGCTCTGGGGCAGCCGCTTGAACTCAGCATCAAAGGTCTGCCGCTCCCGCTTGCCACCATTGGCCGGGAGCTTAATGCTCACCGGCCAGGTGTAGGAGTCCGACTGCTTGAG
>Ga0315902_10013131_pt1 | contig 10733 bp, 8 predicted proteins | sample LakEriMetagenome_9_FD_203523 | JGI IMG/M metagenome (GOLD analysis project Ga0315902, IMG submission 203523) | Freshwater fungal communities from buoy surface, Lake Erie, Ohio, United States - Buoy 12 MA117 | ecosystem: Environmental > Aquatic > Freshwater > Lake > Lake biofilm | place: USA...
TACGACACGTTTTACCAATTAGGAAAAGAAACAGAAGGATTAATGTCTTGGAAAGGTGATCATTTTTCCCCCTTTTTCAAGTAGTTTATCACTTTTTCTTGATAGACAAGTCACGAACTTGTCAAATAAAATGAAAACCACTTTTTCTACGGATTGGACTCGCGAAGAATTCAGGGCATACCTGTTATTGTATGCAGCCAACGCGAATTTCTTTGAAAGCGAGGATGAGCGCGAGGCAGTGCTTAAATTGGTTCGGCCCGAAGTGTATAAAAAAATGCACAAAGAGTTGGACAGAGACAACGATTACCAAAGCATTGAGAAAATACTTTTCACCATAGAAAAATACGAATACTCGGATGAGGTATTAAGTGACTTTTTGAGGGAAATTGAACATGTCTTCAACAGCGACAATCACCATGATCTTCTAGAGGATCAACTCTTAATGGGCTTAAGAAAATTATTGAGAAGATCCGATTAAGGCATTCCGCCCCCCATTCCTTTCATTTGCCGCATCATGCTCATCATGTTTTTGGGGTTGCTCATCATTTTCATCATTTTCTTGGTATCCTCAAACTGTTTGATGAGTTTATTTACCTCTTGTATCGAGGTTCCGCTTCCTTTTGCCAGTCGATTTTTACGCGCACCATTTAAAAGTTGTGGGTTTGAACGTTCCTTCGGGGTCATTGATAGGATGATTGCCTCTATGTGCTTAAAAGCATCGTCCGCTTTTCCCACGCCCGGAATCATGCCCATGAGGTCCTTAACGTTCCCCATTTTTTTGATTTGTTGCAATTGACCCAAAAAGTCGTTGAAGTCAAATTGGTCTTTTTGTATCTTTCGCTGAAGTTTCCTCGCTTCTTCTTCGTTGAATTGCTCTTGTGCTCGTTCAACGAGGGAAACAACATCACCCATCCCCAGGATACGATCAGCCATTCGTTGAGGATAGAACACATCCAGCGCATCCATTTTTTCACCGGTACCAACAAATTTGATAGGCTTTTCAACAATGGCTTTGATCGATAAGGCGGCACCTCCACGGGTATCCCCGTCTAATTTGGTCAATACGACTCCGTCAAAATTAATCCGGTCATTGAATGCCTTCGCGGTGTTTACAGCGTCTTGTCCCGTCATGGAATCAACCACAAATAAGGTTTCAGTTGGTCGAATTGCCTCCTTTACACGGGCAATTTCATCCATCATTTCTTCATCCACAGCCAATCGGCCAGCTGTATCGACGATGACCACACTAAATCCTTTACTCTTTGCATGTTGGACAGCATCTTGGGCAATTTTAACAGGATTTTTCTCCTCTTTGTCGGAATAAACCTCAATTCCTAATTGTTCACCGAGTACGTGCAACTGGTCAATAGCAGCAGGACGATACACATCACAAGCCACAAGCAAAACCGTTCGTCCTTTTTTTGTTTTTAGGTAATTTCCTAGTTTTCCTGTAAAAGTTGTTTTACCAGAACCTTGTAATCCCGACATCAAAACAATACCTGGATTGCCTTTAAAATTGATTTCAGCTTCATTGCCCCCCATCAACTCAACGAGCTCCTCGTGGCAAATTTTGACCATTAGTTGCGAAGGTGAAATCGCAGTTAGTACGTTTCTCCCTAATGCTTTTTCCTTTACAGTATTGGTAAAATCCTTTGCTGTTTTAAAATTAACATCGGCATCAAGCAAAGCACGACGCACCTCTTTTAAGGTTTCAGCAACATTTATTTCAGTGATTTGGCCTTGGCCTTTGAGTACTTTAAATGCGCGCTCAAATTTATCGGTAAGATTTTCAAACATAGGTAATCAAATTGTCACTGCAAAGCTAAGAAAAAGTGGCGTTCAGCACGTCGAAAAGGACCTTTAAACGTGATCGGCTGAACCAACAGGATTCAGTTTGCTGTTTTTTCGGCTGTATCCGAAGTACACAAGCAAGCCAACCAACAACCAGATACCAAAGCCAATCCAGTTCGAAAGGTTCAACTCACTCATCATATACAGGCACGACAGTAGTCCGAGGGTGGGGATCAAGGATAAGTTGCGTGTTACCGTGTAATAGGTCAAAATCAAAAGAATGACTAGGAACAAATAAGTGGGGATTTTATGCTGAAAAAGGTTCCAACCTGATTGGTAGTACTCATTTTCTTTCACGTGCATGAACCTCATGGCATCCGATAGCTTATTTTCTTCTACTTTTTCAAGGTAACTTTCCATATCACCTTCTGCTTTTTTTAGTCCGATTTTATCGTGTGTAGCAACGTAGGTTTTAAGTCCCGTTATTTTCTCCTCCCCAAGGTTGGACAGTATTTCGCTAGCCGGCATACGCTCCTTTTCATTAGTAAGGAAATGGGTTGTTTCTTTTTTGTAAACAGTAAATGATAGTGCGAGGGCGACAAGTATCATTATGGGCAATACAAATTTCCCATTGATATAAGGCGTCTTAAACGATCCCCTTGGTATACCTGGCTTATTTTGTAAGACTAGTACACCTGCGCAAACGACAACGAAAGCGAACAAGGTTCCGATGCTACATAAATCCGTCACCATGGTCAAATTCATAAACAGTGCAGGAACTGCTACCACAAAACCAACAACGATTGTGGCAAAAGAAGGAGTTTTATACTTGGGATGCACTTTGGAAAATCGTTTCGGTAACAACCCGTCTCTGCTCATGCTCATCCAGATGCGTGGCTGGCCCATTTGAAATACTAAAAGAACGCTTGCCATGGCTACAACAGCGCTCACAGCAATGATTCCCGACATCCATTTCAAGTTTAATTTTTGAAAAACATACGCTAGGGGATCGCCCACATTCAATTCGCCATACGACACCATTCCGGTGAGTACTAGGGCAATAATAACGTAGAGTACGGTGCAAATAATGATGGCCCACATCATCCCTCGGGGCAAATCACGTTGTGGATTTTTGCACTCCTCTGCGGTGGTCGATATTGCATCAAATCCGATGTAAGCAAAAAACACAGCGGATACTCCTTTCAAGATTCCAGAGATACCATTTGGAGCGAACGGGGACCAGTTACCGGGATCTACGTAAAAAATCCCTACAGCAATCACCAAAAGGATGATCGCTAATTTCACAATGACCATCGCATTACTGGCGTTTTTGGATTCCTTCATTCCTTTGTAAACCAAGGCCGTAATCAAAACAATAATGAAAAGTGCCGGTAAATCGAGAACCAAATGAAGGGGTCCAATTTGAGGTGCACCCGCCCAAGCCTGATAGGCTGCTTGCAAGGAAGGTTCAATTTTGCCCATTGTCTTTCCGGCTTGTAATAACTGATTTACTTCGTTGTGTCCATTGTAGGCGGTAAAATAATCCATCTGCATCCATTGCGGAAGGTGGATATTCATGCCTTGCAACAATCCGGTCAAGTAGTCACTCCAACTTATAGCAACGGTGATGTTACCGATGGCGTATTCCATGATTAATGCCCAACCAATGATCCAGGCGATGATTTCTCCGAATGCGACATAAGAATAGGTATAGGCACTGCCTGAAACAGGAACCATTGATGCAAACTCCGCGTAAGCAAATGCCGCAAAACCACAAGCAACAGCGGTGAAAAGGAAGAGAAAGATAACTGCGGGGCCACCATCGTAACTCGCTTTCCCAATGGTACTAAAGATTCCTGCTCCAATAATGGCGGCAATTCCAAATGCAGTTAAGTCACGAACACCGAGGTGTTTACCCAATGAACCATGCACATCTCCTAATTCACCGTTCGTGTTTTCCGATTGATTTTGCTTAACTTGATTTAAGATATCGTGTACATTTTTTTTCCTGAATAAGGATGATTTTGCCATAGGTTGGAGCTTAATGAGGCTTAAAAATAAGGAAATAAATGGACAGAACGCCGGGCTAACCAACCAAAAAACCGAAGCACACGTTTTAACATGGATTTTATAAAATCCTCAAGTTTCACTAAGTTTGCACGAAAAATAAATCAACCATGAAAAAACAACTATTATTTGTAACCGCGTTCATCACTGGAATGGCTTCAGCTCAAACCATGGATCAAAGCAATGAACCGGCCATAGGCGACATCAGACTGATGTTCACTTGTGATTCAACAACCCCAAAACTGGAGAACATTACCGGTTCTGGTGTTACTTGGGATTACAGCCAGTTGATAGGGTTAAATGGTCAAACCAAAACCATTGAACTCATTGACCCTGCTACATCTCCTGATGCCGCGAGTTTTACCACCTCTACCAAAGCATTTAACATTCAAGGATCGTTAACCAACTACTTTAATTCCACACCTACTCAACGTATCGGACAGGGTTTTGTGTTTGAAGAGCCCAGCTTCGGAACTGTGTTGGCTGTTTTTGACGTAGACGATCAACTCATGGTTAATTACCCTTTTGCGTTGAACGACAACCTCGCAGATCCCTTCGAAGGACAGCTTACTTTCGAGTTTAACGGTGTTCCTCAAAATCCAACTTGTACAGGGAGGTCCTATGCATCCATTGATGGTGCTGGGACATTAAAGCTACCCGGAAATGTCAATTTATCCAATGTGATAAGGTTTAAAACGACTGACACCGTTTTTACGCAAGTGAGTTTTATCATTCCATTAGATGTTGAAATCATCCGTGAACAATATGAATATTACGACTTTGCCTCTGGGAATTTACCTGTTTTTGTGTATTCTTCTGTGACCATTCAACAAATCGGTGCCACTACCCCGTTGATCGAACAAAGCATCATCCTTTCATCTGAGGAGCCCACTTCATATGCCGGAATGGAAGACCTTTCATCACTAAATGTTACCATTTTCCCAAATCCGGCAGACGGTCAATTTGTTTTTTCGGGTGACCTCAACGGTTTATCTATGGCAAGAATAATCGATGCAACTGGACGAGAAGTGAAAACAATGGTTTTTGACGAAATTAATTCTGGCGTAAAAAAATGCGATGTTTCTGATCTTGTTAGTGGGAACTACTTTGTTCAACTTATAGGTGAAGGAGGTGTTCAATTAACGAAGCAAATTTCAATTAATTAATAGCTAGACTAAGCTCGTTTTGAAAAGCCACTCATGAGTGGCTTTTTTGCTTTTAAAGGTTAGATGTGGATAATATTTCACCATGCCTATTTTGTACGCATGATCTTTTGTTACTATTGTGCATTCAAACGTACATAGCATGTCGCGCATCATTTATTTGGTTTTCTCCCTGTTTCCGCTAGTGGCGGTATGTCAAACACCCTTTTCGGCGGAAGAAAGGGCATACCTTTTTCACACGGTAAAAAAAAGCCCCATTCTAAACGAGGAAATTGGTTCCTTTTTCGACTATGTTGGTCCAGATATTCGCATTTCTGCGGCTGAACTTAACTACGATTCAATTGAGCGTATAATCGTTGCACAACCGGAATTACTCATCATTCGTGCCGGAGAAATCCGTAAATCAGAGAAGGGAATTGTAGCGGAGGCAGCTAATAAAATGGCCCTTTGGGAACTAAATAAATTGATTTTAGCAAAAAATTCTGATAGTGCCGCCTTCGCTCCCTTCAAAGACCGTTATTCTCAATTAGAGCAGCTGTTTATAAATGAGCTACCTGAACATGCGTTGGAAGAATTACCAGGAAATAGTATGCAACTGAAAGCATCGTTATTGCCACTATTAAATCCGCACATGTTTACCAATGAGAAAATCGACTTGTTGGAAACCTTTCGTTTTCTTGACGAAGAGGAACGCTTCTCCACCTTGAAGACGCTCCAAGCTGCCATCCATAAATACGTAGCAGACCGAACACTCCAAATTTACGCGATGTTGGGAGGAGAACATCGTTCGTTTCAAAACATCTTATTAGCTGCTGGCGATGGGGTAATTTACCCCGAACGTTTCGAGGAACGGGAAAAAGATGAAAAAAACCGTTGGAACAAAGGGTTACCTAAGGCGGTTGGTTTTTTTCCATATTCCCTCGAAAAGAGAAAGGCAACAGCTGAAAATGAACGAACCATCAAAACGTCCAACTTTGAGGTACTCAGTTTGTCTTCTACAGGTGAAAATCGGTTAACACGGATTCATTTTGACGTCTGGGGGTTCAATCCAAAACGTCAAATGACCGTCATCCTTGAAAAAAATGGAATACAGTACCCCCTGTTTGGAAAGCTAGATTCCCGGTTTTTGTCACCAGATTCCACCTTCGGAGGAGAAATGACCTTCAAAGGAATGATGGATGACCTTCAAGAAAATTACATTGAAGTACTGGAAAAGAAAATTTTCGGACGCCGTGGCTACGACTGGGCGATTGGACATTTCACTGCCCTTCGGGATCAGGCAGAGTTGGATTTAATGAAGGCCGAATACGATTATTCAGTCTTGCATACGAAACCCATTACCACAAAAAATAAAGCCACGAAAGCATACAAGAAAAGGAAAAAAGCAGAACGTAAAGGTAAAGTAATGCGCAAAGAAGGGTTGGTCGATCCAGTAAAAAACGACGGGCGAAAAGAAAAAAGAACCAAAGAAAACGAAATCGTTTACCTGCAGGGCGAAATAGAAGCACTTAACAGGCAAATTAAGGAATACCAAATCATCAGAGCGAAAGGGCTTGCCTTACTTGAGCAATACCGATCTCAACTTTTTGTATACAAAAGATGGTTCGGAGACAATTGGTCAAGGTATGAAAGTCGTGACGGTGTTTATACCTTTTCTGACGGTGCAACCTTTGATATTAAGACCCAAGAGTTTACATTTCAAGCTACTCCAGAAAAGGAAGAGTTCGCCATCCGTGTCCTTCCCGTGCCAGACGCCCCAGATTTGAATACCACCGATGAGGTAATGCTCCACATTAATGTGATAGACGGCGTACCTCATCACGACGCCAGAATCCGTTTGGAAATGAGCGACCATTTTGAAAAAGGAAATTTCGCTGCTAAAAAACCGCTCTTCACAGAAGAAGACAGCGCTTCTATTATTTTATTTTTAAGGCATTTAACCGATAAAAAGCATCCGTTAATGGTACAGGCCAACGGACATGGCATCGGTGTTTGGAACGGATGCCGTGTGGCTCCTTCAGGAATGGGAAATAACGTTTTTGTGAACACAACAGGTGCTTCGTTGGAAACCACCCATCTGTACGTTCAATTGGAAAAAGAAACGACTCTTTTGGTAGAATCCTTTGTGGATGGCAGCGAAATGAACGAACCACCGCTAAATGCTGAATTAAAAGCTTATGCCCAAAAATATGTTCTGAGCAAACAACAAATGTTAACGGCTTGTCGCTGTGCAGCAGTTCTCAATCAATTCAAAACAGAAGTATGCGCTTACGCCCAACGGTATTTACCGGCAGAACAATACGCTTCGGTAAAAGCCCAAGTCGAGAAAAAGATAGACAAGGTTAAAATACGGACGGGAAGTGCAGCGATACCCTATGGGAAATTTTAATCTACACACTCGAGGTATTCGTCAGGGAAATGCACCAAAAACAATGCTTCCTCCGCGCGCGTACACGCAGTATAAAGCCATCTCCTTTCCTCCTGTTCCGAAATTTCCGGATGCTTCCCTCCCCCATCTACTAATACCTGTTGCCATTGTCCACCTTGGGATTTGTGACAAGTAACGGCATAAGCAAATTTCAATTGAAGTGCGTTAAAATAAGGGTTCTTTAAGATAAGTTGATGCCTTTTTTTTCGGTTGTGTTCGTACAAATAATCTTTTTCTATTTCAAAGAAAAGCGTTTTTAAACGCTCCCTTGGCAACGCAGGCAAGTCGGAATGAAGGGTTTCCATGAAAACAATTACTTCATGTTCCTCCAAAGGATAATCGATAAACCGAAGTGTGAGGTGTGCAAAATCAAATCCATATAGGTTGGTCTGTTTTCGAATCCTTAATACCTCAGCCATCTCTCCATTCGCAATAAATCCCATCACCGATTCAGGAGGAGTCCAGAAATAGTTGTTTTTAACCACCATGACCCTGTCTCCTGAGTTGAGTTCCTCATCCATCCATAAAATGCGCGACCGGATGAATTGGTTGAAAGCCATCGCACGTTTATTGGATCGGGTGATGACAATGGTTTCATCCGTTCCAGATTTGTTGTAAGCTGTCTCGATGGTATCTTGCAAGGCATCCGAACCTATTTCCTTCACTCGGTCAAATGCATTCGGAGTAAACTTCAATTCCTGCGCAGGATCCCTAAAAAGTGTAACCAAATCCAAAATTCCTGAACCTTTCTCCTGGCGATGCACCTCTATTAAATCCGCCGTCTTGATATAAATACCCGGATATAAAAACTTCATCTTTTCTGGCTGAAGAGCAGGTGAATCGGTCGCTCCAACAGGTGGCAGCTGACCACGGTCGCCTAAAAAAATGAGCCGACAATTCCTTCCAGAATATACATATTGCAGCAAATCCTCCAGCAGGTTTCTGATCGAACGATTGCCAATAACATCAAAAGAATCCGCGGAAATCATAGAAGCCTCATCGACGATAAAAACGGTATTCGTATGTAAATTAAGTTGTAAACGCAAACCAATTTCCTCTCCATCACCGGCCCAATAAATTTGCTTATGAATGGTCAACGCTGGTTTTCCGGAACGGCTCGCCAATACCTTCGCTGCCCGACCGGTTGGCGCCATCAATTTGGTTTTGAGCGTTGTTTTTTCCAAGGCTTTCACTAAAGCTCCCAATAAACTCGTCTTTCCTGTACCGGCATAACCACTTAAAACAAACAATGGGTAGGGTTCATTTTCAAAAAGGAAACGCACCAAAGCGCGAAGTACATCTGTTTGTTCCTCGGAGGGATCAAAGGGCAAAAACCGATGAATCAACGCCAAAAGTTCTGTTGAATGTTCGATTTTTTTATCGTCCATAAGTATAAAGTTAAGGGATATGAACCGAATGCACATACGTTTTAAAAACGGTTTATCAACAGTGCGGCATTTTGTTAACAAATGAACCTAGTTCGCGGTTAGCGTGGTATTTTTGATAAAAATAGATCAATTATGACTTTAAAAGAAACCATCAACTCCGTGGCAGAATTCCACGACGCATTTGGCATCAAAAACCACTATGAACCCACCCATTTGTTGAGTGAATCCGAGGTTAAATTGCGATTCGATTTGATGAAGGAGGAAAATGAAGAATACCTTGAGGCAGCTTTGAAAGGCGATATGGTCGAAATTGCTGATGCGTTGGGCGACCAACTGTATATTTTATGCGGTACCATCTTGAGGCATGGGCTTCAAGACAAAATAGCCGAGGTGTTCAATGAAATTCAGCGTTCAAATATGAGTAAACTGGACGAACATGGGAAGCCTATCTACCGTGAAGACGGAAAAGTATTAAAATCCAGTCTATACTTCAAACCAGACATCCACTCCATCTTACATGGCTAATCAGTCTGTTACAGGGTTTAACCTTCGGGTTTATGGCATTTTGTACAACCAATTCGGGGAAGTCCTAGTGTCTGATGAATGCCGTAACGGGTTTTCGTTTACAAAATTCCCCGGGGGTGGCTTGGAGTTCGGGGAAGGATTAAGCGATTGCCTTCAACGGGAATTTAAGGAAGAATTAAACCTTTTGATCGACGTTCACGAGCTTGTTTTTGTGAACGATTTCCTTCAGGTTTCACGTTTTAATTCAACCCATCAATTGCTCTCTTTTTATTACCGGGTATCCACCTCCAAACCGGAACTGATACCTCATGGAACACATGACTTACCCTTAGTGGAGGAGGGAGAAAAGCACCGTTGGATCCACCTTCAAGAGCTTCATCCTGATGACTTTACATTTCCAATCGATAAAGTGGTAGTCAAGAAGTTAAAAACGGGGCATCAATCCACTTGATACACCCATTTTCCTTTGATAAGGGTTCTCCAAGCAAACGTTGGTTTGTAAACCCCTTTTGTTGCTATTGGGGCTTCCAAGATAGCAAGTGTTGCCTGTTTTCCGGGCTCAAGGCTTCCCAATTCGTGCTCCTGAAACGATGCAAAAGCCGCCCAAATGGTCATTCCCTTTAGGCATTCCAAGAGCGTTAATGACTCGGTTGGATAAAACCCGTTGGAAGGAATATTTTCAGCGTTTTTGCGGTTCACAGCTGCATGAATGGTCAAAAAAGGATCCGTTAATTCAATCGGAAAATCGGTTCCTAACGCAATCATTCCAAACTGCCTTAGTAGTGATTTATAGGCATAAGCTCCCCTCATTCGGTCCCTTCCCAGTCGGCTTTCCGCCCATCGTTGATCACTCACCGCATGGGTTGGTTGTACAGAGGGAAAAACGGCAAATTTCCCAAACATATCCATGTCTTTGGGATCCACGACTTGCGCGTGTTCAATCCTCCAGCGGTGGTCTTTTTTACGCTCAAAAATGGACTGGTATAGTTCCAACAAAATACGGTTGGTCGAATCGCCGATGGCATGCGTATTCATTTGATAATCGATGCCTTCACACAAACTAGCAACCTGCTTCATTTTCTCCAAAGAGGTCGTTAATACGCCAATGTGGTTGTGGTGGTCATGGTAAGGCTTTTTTAACAAGGCACCTCGGGATCCGAGGGCACCATCAGCAATGACTTTAAAACTACGTATAGACAAGTTTCGGTAGCGGTATTTGCCGTTTTTTCGAGCAAAGGCAATGTTTTCTTTGCTGGGCATAAGCATCGCATAAAGGTTCAATGAAAAGTTGTGGCGATCGATCAACTCCTTGAACAAAGCGATATCATCGAACTCAATGCCGGCTTCATGCACTCCTGTGATGCCATATTG
>Ga0315902_10013132_pt1 | contig 10732 bp, 12 predicted proteins | sample LakEriMetagenome_9_FD_203523 | JGI IMG/M metagenome (GOLD analysis project Ga0315902, IMG submission 203523) | Freshwater fungal communities from buoy surface, Lake Erie, Ohio, United States - Buoy 12 MA117 | ecosystem: Environmental > Aquatic > Freshwater > Lake > Lake biofilm | place: USA...
TTCCCTAAATATGTAGTTATCACTCATAAATATTCTTTATTGTTGTGGTTTGTGTGAAAGTAGGTATAGCAGTAGAATCAGTTTTAACTCTCGCTTTCCCTTGTTCACAAAGTATGCCTAGATTATAGTTTTCATCTTCGACTATCTCCATTTGATACACGTAATACGTATAATCACCCAAAGGTAAAGTAACACTTGTACCCTCGTATAGATTAAATAGGTTAAATCTTTTCTTTGTAGTGGATAAATCGGTTAGATTGCAGTAATATTCTTTCTTAGATTGCTCATTTACGAATCTGAACAACCAAATATCAGGGTAATTATCATTCGCTTTCTCAGTTAGAGTTAAGCAAATTGAGTTATTTTGATTTTTTTCGATTAGAAAGAACACGTTTTACAGGTTTTACTTCGTTAAAGTTAGTTATTTCTTGAAAAATATTCGGCAATAGTTTAAATAAAATTTCTTTATTTTCTTCATTTGCCACTAAAAAACACTTTATTTTATCAATCCAAACCGATTGACCTTTGAAATTCTCTAAATATTCCATGATTTTAAGTATTAAAAAAGGGAGCTAAACTAATAACTCCCTTAAATTTATTGATTTTTAGATTACACTAATAAAGCAGCAACGATTACATCACTTACTTTCGGAGCGTTTTTCTTTTCACGCCCAGAGAAAGTCAAAGTAACACCGTTCATGTCGTCAAACTTAGTCCCTGAAGTACGATTGAATAAGAATTTACATCCATTATCTAAACCTAAAACTTCATTTGTACCATCATTTAGTTTAGCAATAACACAAACTCTATCTTTTGAAAGGTTTTCTAATTGCTCAATCATAGCTGCGGTATTACCAGCTAGTTTGATGTTTCCTGTGATTTCAAAAGCAGTAGAAGCGTTTTCTCTAGAACCGATTGCATTAACAGTAAAGTCAGACATCTCAGCGTCAACAGTTACAGTGTAAAACAATTTAGCTCCAACGTTAGCCATAGCAGTAAGCTCACCAGCTGTACGTGTATACGTATAGTTAGCAGCTCCTGTAGTTTCATCTCGAAGTGATCCAATGTATAAGGTAGCAATACCACCAGCGGAGTCACAATTTAAGGCATTAAAGCCCGCACTTAATTCGCACATAATTTATAATATTTTAAAAAGGGAGTTTTTAGGCTCCCTAGATTAATAATTAAGCTCTTTTAACTCTTACAAAGTATTGAGGGAATACATATTGTACACCTAATCTGAAAGAAGTGTCAACTTTCAATTTCTCGTTGTAAGCATCGTATTTAATATCGAAGTTCTCATCTTCACGAGCATCAACACCTAAGAATACCAATGAAGTAGGGATTGCAAAGATTTCGTTTGAACCATCTAATGCAGGTACAGTAATTACTTCAACGTTAGTTTGTGGTAAAATGAAACGAATAGAACCACCTTCTGAAGTGTATTGGATACGATCGTAAGCATTCGCAGTATTCCATTCAGAAATGATAGCTAAAGCTTCAGTTCTTCCTGTATATAAAGCAACTTCCATTTGGTTATCAAAAATCTCAGCAGGGATCTTAGTGAAAACCTCGTAAGCAGCAGAATAAGCATTTGAAGTAGTCAACGTTGCGAAAGTAGTAGTAGTTTTCAATACAGAAGTATCAGCTTTCAACGCTTTTACTAAACCATCAAAGTGTACTAACTCAGTATCTAATGATGCTGTATCACCTAACCATACTAAACGCTCAGCTTTTTTCTGTAATTGTTTAGTTAAATAAGCCATTAAGATAGTTTCAAGCGGTGCAGGTAATTGACCATCTTGGTTTTTCATTCCTAAAGCGTTTAATACTTGAGTCATTTTTGTGTTCAAAGTTTCATTACAAAACTCAACACCCATGTACAATGGTTTGGTTGTTAAAACTTTCTCAGTGAAAACTACAGATCCATCTGGTGAAGGTGTACACGCTGCTTTCGCCTGTAACGCTACAGATGAAGATAATAAAGCGATCTCACGAGATCCTTTAACACCTTCCTCTAACATTAATTTTTCAAGGAATCTTGAAGTCGCTACTAAATCAGGTGTAATGTTAGGTAAAGTATTATCTTTCCATGCTGCAAGTCCTGATACATCGTAACCGAACTTTTCTTTTAATGTTCTTTTGATTGACATTTGATTTTTATTTTTTAGTTAATATTTCTCTTACTGTAAGCTCCTTAGACATTTCTACCTTTTTTCTTTCGTCTTTAAACTTACTTTCTTTTACTTCTAACAACTCAGCGAACTTCGCTTCAAGTGCTGTAATTCTAGAATCTGTGTCCGTAATAACTTGTTGAATGATAGCATCAAACTCTTGTTTTGACATCATTTCATTAACAGGCTCTTCTTCTGACATAGGCTCTTCTTCTACGTTAACCGCTTCTAATTTCACTAGAACACCGTTCACGTCAATAGACACTACCCATAGTTGGTCTTCATACTCAACTTGGTATTCACCCTCAGGTGCAGGAATTTGATTGCCTTCCTCATCTAACACGAATAAAGGTGTACCCTCAGCAAGTTCACCATCGTATTGAAGTACAATCCCATCAACAGTCTTTACCTCAGCAAAAACTACTTTGTTTTCTTCTTTTTTGAAGAAATCGAAAATTGATTTACTCATATTTGTTTTAATTTAATTTCTTTTTGATCAAAATACCCCTCAACAGAATACCCACTAAACTCCCCTTTTTTTATCTTATTCCATACCGTAGGATTGTCAATTTTATAAGATGCTATCCAAGTACCATTTTGCAAATTCATTGCTTTAAATTGGCTAGGAATGTGAGAAGGATGAGAAACGATATAACTAGAAATCATTTTAACCCCATCTAGTTTTAAATCAGGATTATGTTCTTCGTTAACGTTATTGGAAAATCCGTTTTTGTGGAATTTAGTTCTTATCGCTCTAATTGTTTCCTCTTTGAATAGCACGAATCTATCTGGATTACTTCGGTATATAGGAGTATTAGCACTCATCATTACACCTGTAACTATTCTTTTTTCTTCATTAAAGAAGTACTGAATCTTTTGCTCTTTGTTGAAGGCAAAATAAGGTTTACCGTGAGCTGGTCGTAGTACAAAAGCGTTAAAATCTACACCTGTATCATCAGACTCATCAATAACCAATTCGTAAAAAGGTAACATATTAAAAGAACGTTTTTGTAAATATAAAAATTTTTTATTAAATAGTACTTATCGCATTAACTTTTTTTGTCTTATCTTGCATTTTAGTAATATCTGAATCCACTACTACTACTTTATATGTACTTTGAGCTTGTATTGTTTGTTGTGTACCTTGTTGAGTAGTACCTTGCGCATTATCCGTAGGTCTATTAGCACTAGGTGGTTGTACACTTGGTAAAGGAGCATTTAATAACTTTTTCGCTGTACTCATCGCTTTAGTAACCGTTGCGATTCCACTAGCAATATATCCACCAATCAAGAATGGTGCAGCTGGCCCTCCTGCGGCTGCGGCTGCGGTAGCTCCACTAATAACCGAGCCGATAGACTTAGCTGTATCTATTGCTAATTGTGCTACCGCAAAAGCTTTCTGTGTTTTACTTCCCTCAGCTGCTGAACTAGATAAAGCTCCTAGCATATTAGAAACTTCATCTACAAATTTTTCTTTTGCTTGTAATAGTTCTTTATCTATTTCTTTTAATTCTGCAGCTCTTTTTTTCTCTAATTCTACAGTGCTAAAACCATACTCTTTTGCTTTCTCAATAAGGTAATTATACTTATCGTTAACCGCTAGTTTTTCATTCTCTGATACTGAATTAACCGCTTCGGTATATTGTGTTACAAAGTCTTCGTATTGTTGTCCTATGTTGTTTAAACGTTCGCTTTCTTGTTTGTCCGCTTCTTCTTTATATTTTAAAGCAATAGCATCTAATTCTTTTTGTTGTGCAAGTTTTAAAGTCTCATTATCTTTTGTGGTTTGAATGATAGTAAAATACTTATCTCTGACCGCTTGTTCTTCTAATTGCTGTTGTGTTTTAAAACTATCGTAGTATGCGTTTTCTAAAGTTTCCTGTTCTAATATACGTGCATTTTCTAATTCAATTTGGTGTATTTTATTTTGGCGAATATCTTCTAAATTTTGTTTTCTTCTTTCCCTTGCTTTCTCATTTGCCTCAGCTTGTTTCTTATCAGCATCCTCGTTATCTTTTTTTCTTTCTTCTTTTATCTTTTGATTGTATTCAAATTGATCATTTCGCAGCTTTGTTAAATTAGCACTTAAATCTTTTATCTTTTGTTGTTGCGCTTTAGCATCTTCTTCATCACCAAATAATAATCGACCTGTTGCATTGAATCCCCACTTATCAAAGCTCTCAACAATCTTTAAGTTTTTTAATTGTTCTTTATATACATCCTTTGATGCTGCTATTTCTTTTTGTGTTTTTTCAATTGCATCTTTATAACGTGCTTTTCTTTTGTTGTTTATCTCATCTTCAGTATAACCTAATCTTTTTAGTGTACGCTCGTATTCAGTAAAATTATCAGATGCTTTACGTGCCTCTTCTGCTTGATTAGATGTAGAAGTTTCAAAGTTTTTTGCTGCAGTCAACCCCGAACTCATCGCACCTTTTAACTTGTCAAAGTTTGAGATTAAATAACCTATAGCAACAACTAATGCTCCGATACCTGTTGACATTATAGCTCCTCTTAAGGAAGTGAATGATGCTATAACTTTTGTTTTTATAGTATTGGCAAAATTACTAAACAATGGGATTGCCTGTCTAACACCTTCGATACCTTGAGCAAGTGCCATTGCAGCTTGTACTTTCAATAGTGCTTTCTCTAGTTCTTTCGACTCACTACCAAATAAAGCAGACGCACCTTGCACAACCATGAAACCATTTGCAGCTCCTTGTATTGCAGCTCCGAGTTTTTGAGTCATAGTTAATGCAGCCTGATCTATTATTCTATCAGTTTCAATTTGCGTTTGCTTGTAACGAGCAACAGTCTCTAGTAGATCTTTATACTCTTTCGTGTTTTGCTTACCAGCTAATGATAGCTCATAAAGTCTATCTTCTGCCTCACCTAGACGAGTTGTTAAAGGTTGTAATTCTCCGTAAACATCTGCAAAGGTTGAGTTAACATTTGTTGCTGCTCCTTTAAGCTGATTAAAAGATTCATTAAGGTTACCTAACTTTTTTCGAGCGCTCTCAACTTCTTGCGAGTTCTTTCCAAATTGCTTGGTTAGCTCTTCAACTTCTTGTTCTGTGTCGCTAATTGTTTTCTTAAGTATGTCAAACTGTTCCTCAACTGTAGCAACCTTATTAGCACTATCTCCAGTGTCAACACCTACTTTAAATATTATTTCTTCTTGTGCCATTATAATGAAGCAATATAATCGTTAATAATTGTTTCTTGTGCTGTTATTTCACTTGAAACGTTAGCATTTAAAACCTCGTTACCTACTTTAATAATATTTGAATAACTACTTTCAACATATGTGTAAGAACCTCTTACTTCTTGTATTACTTCTATCATGACAAACAATTTAATGTTAATTGTGAAATATCAAAACTACAAGCATTTGAACTTGAACCCGAAGTCCTAATTGCTTGTATAGTTATTGGCGTTGTGTTACTTGGTAAATCTGTTGAAATAGAGCCCTCAACGGTAAAATTATTTTCTAATGAAGTTACTTTGTAATAAACAGTATTTGAATTATAAGGGTTATACATATCTAAAACAAAAAAATCAGTTGCAGCCGCTCCACTTGTTCTATTTGCTAAAAAATTAGAACCTAAATCTATTTTAGTTGCCGTTCCTGTTGCATCGTTGTGAAATATTTGTAAATTAGTATCTGTTGAATCTGAGCCTATACCTATAATATTTGTCAAACTTGCCACTGTTACAGTGGATGAGATACCCAAAGAAGCTGTTGAACTTGTCATTCCGTAAAATTGTCTCGCTCCTGTATTGAATCCCGTATCAGAAATACCAAACGCAACACACATACGCCAACCCATTTCCATGATATTAAAAGCACTTGTTGACCTATAAGCACAAATACCATTTGCTGCGGGAGTAGAAACACCAATTTTTAAACGTGTTTTTTTAGTTTGTATTGAAGTCGTTGAAACTGCTACTGCTGTTGCTGTACCTTGCAAAGTTCCGGCAGCTATATTTTCAGCTAATACAGTTGTGGAGTTATGTTGCGCCCTGTAACCCCTTGCAATTTCATCACTTTTAACAGTCCAATAATTTTCAACTACTAATTTAGCATCAATTTGATTTTCAACCGCTTGTGTTGTTGGGTATTTAGTATTGTTAATTACACTAAAATCAGTTGCTTTATTTGCTGATAATTCAAAGCTTGCGACATCATAAATAATTTCTTCAATACCACTTGCTGTACGTGTGTATATACTACCTGTTACGGTATCCATATAGAACTCACCTTCATAGATATCAGTAGCCAACCAACTACCATCTCTATGGTCTGCACTTGTTGGAATTGTAGGAACTCCACTCCCTTTTTTAATAATTATTCTTCTTGTTTCGTCACTCATTGCTTAATATATTTGAATTTTTACTTATACCATTTACACCCCCTAACATTTTATATACATCCTCGTCTGCGTTATTTTCACCACCTCTTAATATTGGCGCATTTTTCGATTGTACTTTCATACGTTCAATAGTTACAGAAGTAGTTGTATATTCTTTTCGAACCGCTACTAAGTTAAATGAATTGATAGCCTTCAAAGTTTCGCTGACAGTACCGGTATTACCTACTATATGATAGGCATTATCTATATCATATTCTGTTGAGCTCCAATATAAATCCGAAGTGTTTAATATTCCCTTTTGATATATTGCCGTTAACTCATCATTCGAAGGTAGATACCAATCGTTAAACCCACCGCTTACATGAGTTTGACAAATATCATTTGCAGAACCACTAGAACCTTGTGATGTGCTTATTAACTGAGAATTAAATTCACCTGTCAAAGTGTCGTTAGAACCGATTAAAACGCTACCAACCGAACCATTCCAATCATAAGTTCCTGTTAGAATTTCAGCTTGTAAAATATAATCTTCGTATTGCTTAATATCAATGATAGCCATTATCCTAGGTATTTAATTAGTTCTACTTCAGTAGTCCCGTATGCATCTGAATCGAAATCTTTAATCGTGTTTAACCTATACAACACGCCATCAATCATTTTTAGTTTTGCAAAATCCAACTCGTTAATATCTTTATATGATAACTTAAGGTATAAAGTTACTAATTTACTATCAATAGATGTTATCTCATTTACGAATTTTCTATGATATATTTCGAACGTGTTAGAATTCTCAGGTACAGCGTAGATGTCGTCAAAGGTTGTACTTCTAGGTGCAAAGTGTAAATCAAACAAAGGTTCGAATGAATAGTTATTCGTTGGATTGTCTTTAAATCTCAAATGATGAATCATAGGAAAGTCATATTTAATAGTATAAGTACCACCGGCATCCTCTACATCGTAGATATTAACTACTCCACTCCTTAACCCATTGTAGAAAGTAAGCATTCCTTTTCCTTTATAAGGTTTTGTAACTATGTTATTATTAGAATCGGTAGATTGTTCTATTACTAATGGGTAGATTAATTGGCTATTCTCTATCTTATATGGCACATATGTATTGAAAGGTAGTTCAAATTTAACCACTCCATTCAACCAAGTATCTATTTCGAGCTGTTTTTCACCATAATTAGAGCCTACTAAGTCCCTATATTGTTGATTTAAATAGTCTTTCTCCTCACTAAATGTATATTGGTATACATTACCCTGCACTAAGCTATTAGATTGAATAGTAATATCCTTTGATTCATCAACTAAATCAGTCCAATTATCGTAGTTTTCTTGTGAATCGTAGAAATTTATAAAGCTATTTATCGTTAATAATGACTTATTTGTAACAGGATCATAAATAGGATCACTCATATAAGCGTAAAACAAGTTTAAAATTCCCTTCAAAAAGTCTGAGCATTTGATGTCAGGCAAAGAAGATGACAAACTAACAGGTGAATTATCAGTTAATGCGATTGAATTATCAGCAATTAGATTAATATCTGTATTTGAGAAGTTCAATGAGAAAGATTGATATCCTGTTGAACCACCTGTTGAACAACCTCCAGCGAACACAAGCTCCAAGTATACTTCTTGACCTGCTTTAACATCTATATTCGTGTTGAATGAAATAGTAGTTATTACATCAACTAATTGTTTCCATTTATATCTGTATACCTGCAAACCATCAACGTACACTATGACCTCGTTAAAAGTATCAAAAGTAATAGGATTGTAACCAATAGCAGACGTATAATAAACAGACTCAGTAGAAAATGATAGTTTATACTTGCCGGGGATATTCATCTTGATACGACCTGTATTTTGATTTAAAATATTAGCATCGTATGTTGGAGTGAATGAAAATTGATCTAATACGTTAAACAAATCAGAGAAAAAGTAATAGCCTACATTTTTTGATTGATATACACTATTGTTTGTAGCATTATTGATTAATACCTGCGATTGACTTACCTGCGTTGAATTTAGTTTATTTTGCTCACCGCCACCAAAGCCATAAATCAACTTCTTCATGTTCTCGTTATTGAAAAACGTAGTAGTGTAATCAACTTCTATATTCGTGCCTTCTAGAGCGAAATCTAAACACTTTTTGACAGCCTCTTTTACGTATATGAAAGGGAATAGCTGGTTAACCTTAAAGTTCAGCGGTGAATTGTTTTTAGGCTTGACATAACCATAGTCTACTATAGGATAAATGTACCCATATGACTTAGGTTGATAACCTCTAGAATCAGCTCCGAAGTTTCTATTATCTACTCCGTTTAACTTTATACCTTCACTCCAAGATTTAATAACGTTATCCCTAGTTAGTAAGTGATCGTATTCGGACCAGTCAAGCTCGTTTAGTTTCTTGTCCTTAAGCTTTGCAAAGATGTCCACTGCATCACTTATCAAGTTACAATCAAAAGAGTAATTACCTTCAAGAATCTTAACCTCGTTAAGTTTGAACTTACCCTTAAAAATTCGTAAGTCGTTTTTATATAGTTCGCAATCGTATCTTTTATTGGGTGTGAATTGAATATTAATACTTTTCTCTATACTCACATCTAGTGAATAAGCTGCGATAAAGAAAGCCATGTTATTACTCGTGCCTTCTAACGTTAAAGTCTTAGAGAATGAACGTTTACGTTTCTCAGGCTCTTTAATATCCGTTATTGAAAGATTTAAAGGTACTGCAATACTTTCTGAAAGGTCTAACTCGTAACCATTAACTACTAGCCTACTATTCATAGTGTGATTGATTTTTTATCCGTGAATTCAATGTTAACTATTTCATTAAATAGCTCGTCATGTTCGCTTTGTTTTAGCTGGTATGCTGAATTAGTAATAACTACGTTTTCGACTTCTGTGCCTTCATTAATGTACACTAGAGGACTTTCGTAAACGTTCACTACATAAGCTTGTTGATCCTCAGTTAACCAATCAGAGGATAGCTCTAACTGTTTTGTGATAGTCTTTAAATAGTTTATCCTACCAAACGTGTTGTTGCTTGTATAATATGTATTATTTATACTATTCCATTCACCTTGACGTTTAGAAAATGATTTGCTTTCAATTTTAGCTGAGATACGTGAGTTGTACGTGAATCTATAATTATCGTAACTTCCAAACTTGTTTAACCAAATTAAACTAGCACCCTTATCGAAACAAGCATCTGAGAAATAAATAGTATATAGTCCCATTCTTCCAACGTTAGATAAGTCTTGTAAAGCTATGATTACACCTGTACAATCATCATAAGTAGATTGTGTTATATTACCTAAATCTAGTTGCTCTTGTAGATTAAAACGAATCGCAGAAACAGATCCTTGATAAGAAGATATAAAGGTTGTTGTTTGTGTAACATTACCACTTGGTATTTGGTAAATAAATTTTACATAATAATCAGCTGGTGTATCTAAATCACTATTGTCAAAATATGAAAGTATAGTTGTATCTCCTTTCTTCTCAGTAGCTGTATATGAAGTAACACCATATGCACTTGTAAAGCTTCTGTCGGTTAAGAATTGTCTTGATAAACCACCTTTTTTATACTCTGAATGATCCCATACCGCAAACTCTGATCTACTCAAAGATCCCTTAAAAGCTATAGTATTACTACTAGTGGTCACTGCGACTTGTGTTGTTGGATCTACGTTAGGATCGGTCGAGTATTTCTCTTGTATCTCTATATGAGTCTCTACGTAGTTCTGCGTGTCGTATAGGAATGTCGGTGATGTTGTTGAATTACTCACTGAATGATTAGTTATATACCCTCGTATCTTATCACTCAAATCTATCTTACCAAAAAAATCACTTGTGATTAACTCAGGGAATATTTCGAAAGTACCTATCTCAGCTACTCCAATGAATACCTTCACCACAAAAGATACGTTATACTTTTGGTTTCCACTTACTGTCAATGGTTGTTTGAAAGCATACACTATTGGATTGTCCGAAGGTGTAAACTTATCAGGTTCTTGTGTTATAGTTACTGCCATTTATTTTGGTTTTATTATCATCGTTTTTATTGCTGCTCCTGCTAGGTTGGAAATCCTTTCTCTGATCTCGTCAACTCTTTTTTCGTTTAGTACCTTATCGAAGAAGTGATTCCCTTCAATACCTTTTTTTCGTATGCTG
>Ga0315902_10013133_pt1 | contig 10731 bp, 6 predicted proteins | sample LakEriMetagenome_9_FD_203523 | JGI IMG/M metagenome (GOLD analysis project Ga0315902, IMG submission 203523) | Freshwater fungal communities from buoy surface, Lake Erie, Ohio, United States - Buoy 12 MA117 | ecosystem: Environmental > Aquatic > Freshwater > Lake > Lake biofilm | place: USA...
CCCCAGTCGCTATGCGGATGGGCGAAATCAATGGCCTGGCCGAAAAATGCAATGCACCTGTAATTGGTGCCGACGCCACCTCCATGGAAGACCTCGAAAACCTCTTTACCAAAAGTATGGAACATTTTGGTGGAAAAGTGGACTTTGTACTCCACTCCATCGGAATGTCTGTCAATGTGCGTAAAGGAAAAGAATATACCGACCTCAATCACGAATGGATGCTCAAAACCTTCGATGTGAGCGCCATCTCTTTCCACAAAATGCTACAAGTGATGTGGAAACTGGACGCTATCAACGACTGGGGAAGCGTTCTGGGTCTATCCTATATCGCTGCTCAGCGGGTATTCCCGGATTACAGCGAAATGGCCGAATCAAAGGCCCTCCTGGAATCGTTCGCACGCAGCTTTGGCTACCACTACGGTACGGCTAAAAAGGTTCGGGTAAATACCATTTCACAATCTCCTACCATGACCACCGCAGGGAAGGGCGTAAAAGGATTTACCGAATTCTTTAATTATGCCGAAACCATGTCCCCACTAGGCAACGCTCCCGCATTGGATTGCGCCAACTATTGCGTGGTGCTCTTTAGTGACCTTACTCGCTATGTAACCATGCAAAACTTGTTCCACGATGGTGGTTTCTCCTCTATGGGAATGAGCCCGGCGTTGATTGCTGAAAAATAACCCGAAAGGCCAGCAGGAGGTGCTCGCACTTTCCTCTTCACTGTTTTTTGGGCTTTTCAACCCTTTTACCTGGAATCGGTTTTTACCGATGGGATTTGTTATGACTCCGATTCGTTCCCTTACGTATAGTATGCTCGTTCTTCTGATCGTTGCCGGCCTACCTGGCCGCAACGATCAGTTGCTTTATGCCCAATCCGTCCCCTCCGCCAAGCCAAGCCCTATGGATTCAGTCAGGTACTACCTCGCCTCTAATCCAGGTCTAGCGATACCGGTTACCGACACCTTGCCTGGGCTTGAATTCCGTATGTATGATCCAGCCAGGAAAGGGCCAATCGATTACGCCCACCTCGGCAACCTGGGCTCCTCCGCTCGCCCACTTTGGTTTCAACCCCTTCCCTCCGTAGGATTTAAAAGCGGCTACCAACCGTTTGAACGTTACCTCCTGAACCCAGATCAACTGGCCTTCTATAAACACCGGCGCACTTACTCAGATGCCTTTTTTACCCGCGGAGGCACTCAACGGGATGCTATGTCCTTTATAAAGCTGTCCAGAACCTTTTCCAAAGGACTCAACGTATCCCTCCATTACCAAACCATCAATAACCTCGGACAATATCGTTTTCAACGAACCAAACATGGCTCGCTGGCGGTGGGTGCCTGGTGGCCCGTCCAAAAAAATTATGAAGTATTTCTAGTTTTTGCCTCCAATACCTTTCGCCAACAAGACAACGGGGGAATTCTGGACACCGATTTTGCCGGACCCGGATACAATGGCCCCATCAGTGTACCCATTCTACTGAGCAATAACGACGCTAAAACCGTTCAGTCCTTCCGAGATTTTCAAATCAACCAGTACCTGAATGCACTTCAGTTGGGAAAAAACCAGGTCAGAGTCTCCCACCAACTAAATTTTAAAACTGAAAACTGGAAGTTTAACGATAAAAACAACGCTAACTCAGACCAAACAAAAGAAGAGCTCTTCTACGGCAACTTACTAACCGACCGCCGAGGACTTCGAAATGCCTTTAACCTCCAAAGACTCGAAAATCACCTCCAACTAAGTACCCTCCGCAAACGCAAAAACCAGGGGGAAGCGGCAAGTATTTCTGCAGGACTCCGCCATGCCTTAATTTTCCTCCAACCAGAATTTCAACCCGATTCCGTCTTAAATAACCTGTTCGCCACCGGAAGCCTGAGGGTCAACTTAGCCGAACGCCTTCAACTGCAGACTACCGGTGACCTTGGATTGCTGAGCAATACTGGAGAATACAGACTACAAGGTAAAATTGGTCTCTCCCTCGGGAAGGCTGGATTACTTGAAGGGCAACTCCTGAGTCAACGAAGACCAGTCGATTGGGTATTTGCTCAACTTTACTCTACCGGAAGATCCGTCTGGAACCACAACTGGGAAAAACCTATCGAAAACTCCCTGCTTGTTCGATACGAATTGCCTGCACTCGGTTTTCAGGCAACCGCCTCCAGCCACTTAGTCAACAATTACCTGTATTTTCAGCAAGGTGGACAACCTGCGCAGGCCGCGGAGGTGGTTTCGGTCAATCAACTTTTGATCCAACAAAAAATAAAATGGGGAATTCTGCGCTCTGAAAACGCCGTTGGACTACAACAGAACAATCGGAGCGAGGTGCTTAGGTTGCCAACCTGGTTTAGCAAAAACAGCTTGTACTTGGCTGGGCATCTGTTCAAAAAACAGCTTTTGCTTAACGCTGGCTTCGACTTTCGAATTAATTCAGCGTTTACACCCGATGCCTACCAACCCTTCTTAGGTCAATTTCAGCTCCAAGATGAACAGCAGCAAGACATCTACCCTTGGCTCGATGCTTTTGTGACCGCCAAAATCCAATCGTTCCGGTTTTTCCTACGCTTTGAAAACATGTCTCCACTTTGGAATCCAGCTGATAACCTGTTCCTGACCGCTCACCATCCACAGAATCGTATGGGCATCCGTTTGGGAATTAGCTGGCGTTTCCTGGATTCCAACACCCCTGAAGACTCCGGCACACCCGGACCCGGTGGAGCCCCGACTGGTCCACCCGGGGGCTTCAGACAGTAAAAAACTACCCCAATTCAATGATGGGTAACTCTACAAAAAACTCTGTACCAATATTATCCTTGGTCACAAAATGAATATCTCCCTCGTGGGCTTCGATTATCTTTTTGCAAATGGCCAAACCTAATCCACTTCCAGAAGTTTTAGTGGTGAAATTAGGCTCAAAAACACGTTCCCGAATCTCGATCGGAATACCACCCCCATTGTCAGCTATACGAACAACCGCCAGAGGGCCCCGCTCCTCCAGAGAAACATGCACCTTCCCCCTCCGATCAGAAGGAATGGCCTGAATGGCATTCAGCACCAAGTTGTTCAATACGCGCAATAAATGATTGTGATCTGCCCGAATCAAATATTGCTTTTGCGGCAGTTCCAACGAAAAATCTGCCTCACCGCGCTCCCGGAACAACCCATATACATTTTCTACCAAGTCATTCAAATTTACCGGATGCCTTGGAGTCTTATCCAAGTTGGCAAACATAGAAAATTCGGAGGCCGTTTGGGCGAGAGAGTCAATCTGTGCGATCAGACGCCCGGTCGCCTTTTTCAGATAGCTGGCGGCTTGATCTGGATCATCCGCTACCCGCTCCAATTGCTGCATGGTCAATTTCATCGTCGTGAGTGGGTTCTTGATATCATGGGCAATCTGGCGGGCCATTTCCTTCCAGGCAGCCTCCCGCTCCAGTTTCACCAATACCTCCTTGGAATCCTCCAATTTATCTACCATTCGATTGTATTCTTGTACGAGATTGCCAATTTCATCCCCACTGTCCCCGGCATACTGAATGGGTAAGTTCTTGTCTTGCAGTTGTACCTCTTTAATTTTTTCCGAAACGGATTTAATGGGTCCTGTGATAGAATTGGATAGGACGTAGGTAGCACCCGCCGCCAACAACAGCAAAAAGACGTAAATACTTGCTAATTTTCCGATAAAATCCGACAGCTCCGGGCGAACATCGGTCAACGCGCGTTCCGGCAATTCAAGAAATGCAATTGGTATACGCTGCCCGTTCAAAACAGCTAAATATTGCACCGGAACCAACTGTCCCGCAATGCTTACTTCCGAAGATAGAAAAGTGGTCGGGTTTTCGACAATTCTGAATCGTGTTGCCTCGTTCAACTGGGTCTGCAATTGACCAATTCGACGAAGATCCTCCCGCGTAGAATACAATAAATTGCCTTTGGCATCTAGCAAATTCGCATCAATGGCCAAGCTTTGAGCAAATTCTGCCAACCTAGGCCCCAAAATAGAACGAACCGAGTCGGGGTCAGAACTTAGTGAAACCGCAGCAACCCGAACATGCGCCAATGCTGCTTGTGCCCGTTCTGCCGCTGCCTTCTGGTTGGCCAACTCTGCTGTTTGGGTAAAATGACGGAAGGTGATCCAACCAATCCCTAAAAAACCTACTGCTAATAAACCAAGGTAGGAAAAATGTAATCGCCTGCCCAAAGACCCCTTAACAGAGGGTAATAATGTAAAGGAAAGTGGAAACCAGCGAGCCAATACTCCTAGTACCAGTAATAAAAGGGAAGAAAAGGTAAACAAAACAGAAAAGAGGTAAACCGCTTTTAACATACTGGGCCTAGGTAGGCCCACCACCGCGGTCCACTGTCCATCAGAACTCCTGGCAATATATTCTACCTGATCAGCTGAAACCAGGCGAGCCAAGGACCCTTTATCTGGTTGTTTTTGAAAGGCCTCTTGACTAACTGCGCCCTGCTCTGCCACCAAACGACCATCGGAGGATACCGCAAAATTGTATTTTCCTAACTCAGAAATCCCCTTGTAGCCAGACTGTGCGAATAAATGTGCGTATACCTTAGAACTGGCTGGATACTCTTGATCAAAAAAACAATACAGCTCCACTGGATGCCCCTCATCCAACATCCGGTTGATGCTGATATGTAAGAGGTACCGCTGTACACCAAACTCAGAAATACCCAAACGGAGGAAAGGCTTGCCTTCCACCGGACGAGCAGCCTCCCATTTGGACCTGACCATCCCTCTATTCGCCGATTGATTCAACAACAAAGGGCTTTCCTCTCCCCGATCAAATGCGAACACTTGAGGTTGGTATTGATGAAAAAGGTATTTCTGCTCAAATAAACACTTACTAATATGTAGTTGAATAGAATCAGAAGAAGGCTTGATTGGCCAAGGCTTCAACAGTTGTGGTAATACCGGATCGGCCTTAAGTTGCTCATAAAAGGTAGTCAAAGCAGGCTCAGCAAACGCAGGATCTCCGGGCTCAGCCAATGCCACGGCAGCATTTCCCGCCCTATTTTCCTCACGGCGGACCACCTCTTGCCAAAGTACCAACGCCGTGAAAGCAGCAAAACTAAGCAGGGCTAAAACCGTCCAGCCAAATCCAGTTTCTTCTTTTTCGGTAAATAAATCAAACAACAGGGTAATTAACAATCCACCGCCTACCGCAACTGCCAATCCCGATTGGGCCGACTCAGGGAGGACCAACATGCCGAAACCATAAGCAAGAAAGGCAGCTACTAAAATTAAGGAAGAGCGCTGTACTTGCTGTACCAAACGGCTCCGTACCCAACGTACCAACGCCTGAAACATTAAAAAAAGGAGAACTGGAAGGGCGCCAAGGCCCATCAACCTGGAAAAAGTACCAGATCCGGTCCCTGCAACAATCGTCCAATCTACTTCAGATGCTAGACCCCTAGCCGCTTCTGAAAGCCCTAAGACCGCGAGAAGTAGAAAAAAATAAGCCATTAAACTGCCGGCCCAGGCCACAATTCCAGGGCGGGGCTGCTCAACACGATCAATCAGGTGGTGTATATCTGACATAAACTTTTGAAGTACAAAACACACATTAACAGAGACAAAGGTAGCGATCCTTTGGACAACTTTATGAATGGAATCTGGCGCTCCAAGACCGCAGCTGGACCGATAAATCTAAGCAGGGCCATCACTACCGAATTCTGGGTACTCGTTGCGAATATCATGCCGAATCCAAACAATTCTTATTTTTTTTGAAAACAATTCTAAAAAATTCGTAAAATCGTACTACCTTTGCAGGCCCAAAAGAAAAATGAGAGTTAAAAGGAGGAAAAATCCTCATTATCAATGATTTAAAGTCTTATAACAGAATATGGCACATCACAAGTCGGCCCTCAAGCGTATCCGTCAGAACGACAAGCGTCGTTTACAGAACCGTTACTACAAGAAATCAGCGCGTACCGCGATCAAAAATTTGCGTGAAATCTCTGATGCAGCAGAAGCAAAAACCTTTTTGCCCAAAGTTGTTAGTATGATCGATCGTTTGGCGAAGCGTGGAAATATCCATAAAAACAAAGCAGCCAACTTGAAGAGTGGCTTGATGCGCCACGTCAACACCCTGTAAGCTCCGCTTACGTGTTGCTGTTCCCCGAACAATAAAAGTGTATCCTGCCATCGGGGTACACTTTTTGTATTTATTTTCGAAAAATGAAATTCCACCCGCTCTCCGTTCGCGAAATTCGCCAGGAAACCCCCGATTGTGTTTCCGTATCCTTGGATATTCCTGCTCACCTGCAAGCTGAATTTCAATTTACCCCCGGCCAGTACCTCACCCTGCGCACGGAATTGAACGGAGAGGAGGTTCGCCGTTCCTACTCCATCTGCACCGCACCCTCCGAACAGGATTGCCGGGTGGCCATTAAAAAAGTTCCAGATGGACGTTTTAGTAGTTTCGCTAATGAAGTCCTGCAACCCGGGGACTTGTTGGAAGTTATGCCCCCGCAAGGCAAATTTACCCACCAATCAGATCCATCGCTCGCCCGAACATTTGTCGGAATAGCAGCCGGTAGCGGGATCACCCCCGTACTCTCCATTCTCAAAACAGTCCTGTTCCAGGAACCTAATAGCCAGTTTCTGCTATTCTACGGAAACCGCGGTTTTGATCACATTATTTTCCGAGAAGAACTGGAGCAACTCAAAAATCAGTATCCTAACCGACTTTCAGTCCATCATATCTTCAGCCGGGAATCCATGGGGAATGACCTCTACCAGGGTTATATTAATGGCGAAAAATGTCAAATATTCGGCCGTGTATTTTTCAAACCCCAAGAGGTGGATGCCTTTTTTATCTGTGGCCCCGAAGAAATGATTTTTGAATGCAAGGAAACCCTCGAGCAACTCGGGGTAGATCCTAAAAAGATCAAATTTGAACTATTTGCCACAGGAACCAGTAAACAACCCAAAAAAGAGGTCAAAAAAGAGGATGTCATCGATGCAGAGATTTCCGTACTACAAGACGGCGCACGGTTTGACTTCCGATTACCCTCCGATGGAAGTACTCTACTAGATGCTGCTATGCGCGCCGGTGCCGACCTGCCTTTCTCCTGCAAGGGCGGTGTATGCAGTACCTGCAAAGCAAAAGTCCTGGAAGGAGAGGTGAGTATGGACCTTAACTATGGGCTGGAACCCGACGAGGTAGCAGCAGGTTTTGTGCTTACTTGCCAAGCCCATCCCAAGTCTGACCGGGTTGTGATCTCGTTCGACGAAGGTTAATTCCCCATTAGCCCTCCATCAACACCTCCACGGCGGCTTTTTGTTTACCCTGCTCCCAGAGTACTGCGAATTGCGCCGCAATCAAGTCTGGATCCAGCGCAGTGCCGGATTTTACCATGCCTGCAACCGTCACCGTTCCAACTTGAACACTGCTACCCGCGCAAGCCTCTACTAACGATAAGGCCAAATTACGCAAGCCCGCTTTTCCAATACTCAGTGAGAAAGTAGCCGCATTGGGGTGTAACGCCGATCCGCCCCCCGTAAAAAAGAAGGCAGCCTTCGATTGCTTTTCTAAAATCGGATAAAAGGCTTGTACCGCCGCGAGCCCCCCTGTGACACAAGTATGCACCGCCGAAATAAAGGTTTCCAACGGCAGTTCCAAAGGAGAACCCAAATGGAAGGCACTCGCATTATAATGTACGACTGCTGTATCAGGATGCTCGGAAGCAAGTTGTTGAATGAATGCAGCAAATGCTTCCGGTTCAGCAAGATCTACCGAATAACCTTTCGCGACAATCGATTGTTCGGCCAACCGCTGCTCCATCTCCCGGAGCCGTTCTTCGCTTCGCGCAACCATCAGAATCTCAAAGCCGGCTTTTCCAAAAGTGGTGGCGAGCGACCAGCCAATTCCCGGTCCCATACCGATGATTAAGTATTTCATAGCTATTGGATTGTTAAGTATAATTTTACTTAAAAAGTACCCTGCAAAGAAACAACCTTTTTTCCCCTTCTCCTTCGTCAAACCTTTGTCAGCACCCGTTTTTTTCCCGAAAAAGCTACTTGGTTTGCCGTACTTTTGTGCAACGAAAAAAACTATTTTTCTCCATTTTTGATTAAAAACAGATGAAAAACGACCTTGCTTGCTCCCCTTTCCAACACAAAGCCAGATTTTACGCCAACACCTAACCTTTACAAATTATGTCATACGTCTCCGCTGAAGAAGCTCTGCAAGCCGTCCAATCCGGACAGCGTCTTTTTATCCACGGCAGTGCTTCCACTCCTATTTATATGCTTCACGCCCTGGCACAACAAAAAGACCGACTACAGGACATTGAAATGGTGTCCGTCAGTATGTATGGGGATGTGGAGCTAGACAAGCCTGAGTATTACCCCAATTTTAAGTTTAACTCCCTCTTTGTCTCTGCCAGCGTCCGAAATGCCGTAAAAGAAGGCCGGGCAGACTATGTTCCAGTATTCCTAAGTGAAATCCCGGAACTGTTCAAAAGGGGAATTCTTCCTATCGATGTCGCAATTGTACAGGTATCTCCTCCAGATGTCCATGGTTACTGTTCCCTTGGCCCATCGGTAGATGTGGCTCGATCGGCCGTCAATACAGCCAAAAAAGTCATCGCACAGGTCAACCCAAAAGTCCCACGTACCCATGGAGATGGAATGATCCATATTAGCCAGCTCCATTCGATGACTTGGAAAGAAACACCGCTTCAAGAGGGAAAATTTGCCGAAAAAGTAGGCAAGGAAGAGTTAGAAATCGGCAAAATTATCGCTGGATTAATCGAGGACCGAAGCACCCTACAAATGGGGATTGGATCCATTCCAGATGCCGTGTTGCGCGCTTTGGGCAACCACAAAGACTTGGGCATCCACACCGAAATGTTTTCAGATGGAATTATTGATTTGGTGGAAAAAGGGGTAGTGAACAATCGTTACAAGGCCATTCATCCCAACAAAACGGTCAGCTCCTTTGTACTTGGATCTCAGAAATTGTACGATTACATCAACGACAACCCATCGTTTGCCATCCTGGACGTGGATTATGTCAACGAAGCTTCCGTCATTAAACGGAACGACCGGGTGGTAGCCATCAACAGTGCAATTGAGGTGGATATCACGGGGCAGGTCTGCGCCGACTCCATCGGAACTCAGCAATTTTCAGGGGTGGGTGGTCAAATGGATTTTATGCGGGGCGCCGCCTTGTCAAGGGACGGAAAACCCATTATTGCCCTAACATCTCGTACCAAAAAAGGGGTTCCTCGAATCGTTCCTACGCTCAAACCTGGTGCCAATGTGGTAACCACCCGCGCCCATGTGCATTATGTTGTTACAGAATACGGGGTCGCGATGCTTTTTGGAAAAAACTTGCGCCAACGAGCCCAAGCACTTATTCAAATCGCGCACCCCGACGACCGGGAGTCACTGGATAAAGCTTGTTTCGAGCGTTTTGGACCGGAATTTTACCCGGTAAAAGGATAAAAAAATGCCTGGCTCCGAGGAACCAGGCATTTTTTTTATTTCAACTATTCTCAACCGAATGAAATCCTCAATCGCGGTTAAGATTTACCTTAATTCAGCAACGTGATCTTACGGACAACCATTCCCGAAGGAGATGTTATCCTCAATTGATAAACGCCTGCAGGCAAGCCCTCCACCTCAATTCGAGTGCGTTTTTGACTGGTCACTTGCTGTTTTAGGGTCCGACCCGCTGCATCCTGCAGCTCTAGTTGCAGCTCTGTAACCGGTTGACTACCCAGCTCCAAAAAGAATTGATCCGTGGCGGGGTTTGGATACAAGCGCAGGCTTGCTAATTCAACTGGCTCTTCTTGCGCGCTGACCCCTACCGGAACAACTAATTCATATTCACTGCTGCAGGTGCCGTCTGACACGGTAAGCTTCACCGTGTAAAGTCCCGGTGTCAAATAAGTATGAAGCGGATTTTGAACATTTGAAACGCTGGTCCCATCGCCAAAATCCCAGCTGTAGCTGGTTGCTGTTCCAGTTGTAGTATTTTCAAAGGCAATATTTAATCCATTTACAGTGGAGGCTGTAAATGCAGCCACTGGCCCCGGAGTAACTTCTACCTGGAAAAGAGTTGGTTCACTGTAGCAATACCGAACTTCCCAATCGTACAAATAAAAATAGGCGCTGGTCGGGCTTGCAGAGAAGTTAGAACTGTAAATCGAAACCAAACTATCAATCGTATACGGATAATCGGCACCAGTTACATTTCGGTACAGCTTTTGTCCAGCACCACCTACGGCATACAAGCCCGCAGCTGGGATATCGAAGTTCAATGCCACTCGGTGTTGTCCTTCTGGCACCTCGACTGTTACGGTTTGAATAATAGCATTGGTATTATCGTACAAATTAAAGGTTCTATTTCCTGCGTTTTGAGCATAAACCACTGCGGAAAGTAATCGGAACGGCGCATAGGCCTCAAACAACAACCGACCTTGGCCTCCAGACTGATACCCTCCACCACCAATGGTATTATCCGCTGCTCCGACACGGGCTTGTGGACCTTCGGCAAACTGCTTTACTTCAAATACGGTAGTGCTTAGCAGGTTTTCGCTGGTAAACGTGCTACCCTCTCCCTTCAGTTCCCCGTTTTGGTACCAAACGGCACTGTAACCAGGCTGTACGGATGCTGTCAACGTGCTAGGATTTCCGGCACATACTACCGCATCCCCAGTTACCGTTGGTGCGGGATCTACGGTATATTCCACCGTCAG
>Ga0315902_10013135_pt1 | contig 10729 bp, 11 predicted proteins | sample LakEriMetagenome_9_FD_203523 | JGI IMG/M metagenome (GOLD analysis project Ga0315902, IMG submission 203523) | Freshwater fungal communities from buoy surface, Lake Erie, Ohio, United States - Buoy 12 MA117 | ecosystem: Environmental > Aquatic > Freshwater > Lake > Lake biofilm | place: USA...
GCCACACACACGACTCGCAGGCCCGACGCGGCCAGCCGCATCGCGATCGCCCGGCCAATGCCGCGCGAGGCCCCCGTCACAATCGCCACCCGTCCGGTTGAGGTCGTCATAGGCTCAGCGCGGCAACGGCCGCCTCCACATCCTCGGGAGTTTCCACCGAGAGCACGCGCGCATCGCGGGCCACCTTTTTGATAAGACCGCTCAGCACGGCTCCGGGTCCCACTTCGACGAACGTGTCGACGCCCTGGGCGGCCAGCCACTGCACTGTCGCCTCCCAGCGCACGGGATTCGACACCTGGCGGACGAGGGCATCCACCGACGCGGCCGCCGTGGTCCGCGGCAGGGCGTCTACGTTGGCCACCACCGGGATGCGGGGATCCGCGGCAGTCGCCTGCTCCAGCTCGGGCCGCAGGCGGTCGCGGGCCGGGTCCATCAGCGCACAGTGGAAGGGTGCGCTCACCTTCAGCGGAATCACCCGCCGGGCCCCACGGGCCTTGCAGGCCTCACCGGCCCGCACCACCGCCGCCGCCTGGCCCGCTATGACGACCTGCCCGCCCCCATTCAGATTGGCAGGGCTGACCACATCGCCCTGGGCGGCCTCGGCGCAGGCGGCCGTCACCTCGGCCTCATCCAGCCCGAGAATGGCCGCCATGGCACCCGTGCCCACAGGCACCGCCTCCTGCATGTAGCGCCCACGGTTGCGCACCAGGCGCACCGCATCGGCGAAGGCCAGCGTCCCCGCCGCCACGTGCGCCGAATACTCGCCGAGGCTGTGCCCGGCGACGTAGGCGGGCGCCAGTCCGCGTCCCTGCAGCACACGCCAGACCGCCGTGCTCATCGTCAGAATGGCTGGCTGCGTGTGTTCCGTGAGGGTCAGCGTCTCGGCCGGCCCGTCGAACATGACCGCCGACAGCGGAAACCCGAGGGCCTCGTCCGCGGCCGCAAACACGTCGGCCGCTTCGGGACAGGCCGCCACGAGCGGCTGCCCCATGCCGACGGACTGGGAACCCTGACCGGGAAACACACACGCAATCATCGGGACAGGTCCTTTCCTGGCATCGATACCTCCTGCTGCCACCGGCGCCAGCCGCCGTGGTCGGCCAGCCGCACGGCCTGCGCCACGGCATTCCGAATCGCCTTGACCGACGACCGGCCGTGGGCCACCACGACCAGACCGCGCACGCCGAGCAGCGGCGCCCCCCCATATTCGGAATAGTCGATGCGGCGGCGGAACCGGCGGAAGGCCCGCTGCGACAGCAGATAGCCCATCTGGCTCGAGAAGGTGCTCTCCAGTTCCCGCTTCAGAAGGGCCTCGACCATCTCGACGACCCCTTCGCTCATCTTCAGCACGAGGTTGCCGGTGAATCCATCCGCTACGGCCACGTCCGCCGCCCCCTGAAACACGCCACGGGGTTCGACGTTGCCGACAAAGGCGACGGGCAGTTGCTGAATCAGGCGGAAGGCCTCGCGAGTTAGCTCGGTGCCCTTGGACGGCTCTTCGCCGATCGAGAGCAACCCGACGCGCGGGGAGGTCACGCCGAGGGCCGAGCGGGCGTAACTGGCGCCCAGCAGGGCGAATTGCGCGAGATGCTGCGGACGGCACTCGACGGTAGCCCCGGCATCGAGCAGCACGGCCGACCCGTCGCCGGTCGGCACCATGGGTGCCAGCGCCGGGCGGTCGATGCCGTCGATCATGCCCAGCAGGGTGTGCGCGGCCACCACGCTGCCGCCGGTGTGCCCCGCCGAGACGACGGCGTCGGCCTCGCCGGAGGCGACTCGCGCGGTCGCGACCATAATCGACGACTGCGGCTTGCGCCGCAGGGACTGGGCCGCCGACTCATCCATGCCGACGACATCGGGAGCGTCGACAATCCGCACTCCGAGGCTGTCGGCATCAGGGTACCTGATCAGCTCTTCGCGCAGGACTGCCGCGCGGCCCACCAGGTCGATGCCGACCCCAAGGTGCCGCGCTGCGGCCAGGGCCCCATCCACGGGACGACGGGGGGCAAAGTCGCCCCCCATCGCGTCGACCGCGATGCGCATCAGACTGGCGGCTGGTTATTCTTCGTCGACGGCCCGCACCTGGCGTGCGCGGTAGTACCCGCAGTACTTGCACACCTGATGGGCAGCCTTCGGTTCACTGCACTGGGGGCAGCGGCCGGCCGTGGTCGCCGTCAGGGCATCATGAGTCCGGCGCTTCCGGCCTCGGGTCTTCGAGTGACGTCGTTTTGGATTAGGCATCGTCGTGCTTTCGTTCGGTCAGTAACGACTTCAAGCCTGCCATGCGCGGGTCGGTCCAGCCCGACACGCACTGACAGGGGGCTTCATTCAAGTTGGCACCGCACTGGACACACAGCCCCTTGCAGGCCTCGCGGCACAGCGGCTTCATCGGCAGCGCCAGATAGAACTGTTCGTTCATCAGCGCCCCGAGGTCGATTTCCTCGTCGCGGTAGAACGACACCGACGTATCGCTGTCTTCCACCCTCGACTCTCCGTCCTCGCCACCCGACGCCGTCAGTTCGGCGCCTTCCGGAAAATATCGGAGGTCGAACTCCGCCGCCACCGGAAGCGCGAACGGCTCGAGGCACCGACTGCACGTCAGATCGAGCGTCGTCGCCACCCGTCCGGCCAGGCGATACCGTTCGTGGTCCTTGTGCACCACCAGCGACAGATGCACGGGCGCCGCCACACGGAACTCGTCGTGGTCGTGCGCGAACGCATCGGGCGCATACTGGCGTTCGACAGGCGTTTCGGCCTGTCGAAGCTGAGAAAGATCCAGCCGCATCAAACGGCCGATTATAGCACGCGGTCGCCGTCGGAGAGCCGCACCCAGGGCTTCGGGATGAACATCTGTTCAAACAGGTTGACCGCGTAGCGGTCGGTCATGCCGGCCAGGAAGTCCTGGGCCGCCCGATCCAGCCCTTCCTCCTCGACCGTCCGCAGGTCGAGATACCGCTCCGGGGCCTGCCGGACCCGCTCCCACAGCCCGCCCAGAATGCCATCGGCCTTGGCAAACTCGGCCGTGGCCGTCTGGTTTTCGTAGACCGCCTCGAACATGAACGCCCGCAGGGCGAGTATCGCCTCCAGCACCTCGGGCGTCATCCGCACCTCGCTCAGGCCGCCGGCCAGCGTCTGCGTCACCACGTCCGTCACCAGCGTGCCGATGCGTGACGAAGGACTCCGCCCCAGAAGCGTCACGGCCTGCTGCGGCAGGGCCTCCTCCCGGATGATACCGGCCCGCACCGCATCGTCGATGTCGTGGTTGACGTAGGCGACAATATCAGCCACTCGCGCCAGCTGGCCTTCCACCGTCGAGGCCCGCTGGTCGGGCGGCGACCCGACCGGCAGCCCGTTCTTGCCCTTCGAGTGCCGGGCAATGCCGTCGCGCACTTCCCAGGTCAGGTTCAGGCCCGTCCGGTCCCGTTCCAGCACATCGACGATGCGCAGGCTCTGTTCGTAGTGCTCGAAGCCCCCGGGCACCAGGCGGCTGAGCACCCGCTCGCCTGCATGGCCAAAGGGCGTGTGCCCAAGGTCGTGTCCCAGAGCGATGGCCTCTGTCAGGTCTTCATTCAGCCGCAGCACCTTCGCCATCGTCCGCGCGATCTGCGACACCTCGAGGGTGTGTGTGAGGCGCGTGCGGTAGTGATCGCCCTGCGGCGAGAAGAACACCTGCGTCTTGTGCTTGAGCCGACGGAAGGCCTTGGTGTGGATGATCCGGTCGCGGTCGCGGTGGAAGGCCGGACGTACCGGGTCGTCAGCCTCGGGACGCATGCGCCCCCGGCTGTCGCCGCTCCGGGCCGCCTCGGGGGCCAGCGCCGCGCGCTCCCGCTCCTCGAGCTGTTCACGAATCGTCACCGCAGCACTCCCAGGAAGCTTTCGCCCGCCTCGAGCGGCGGGACCCCGAAATTGTCGGCCAGCGTCTGGCCCACGTCGGCAAACGTCGCCCGCGTGCCCAGTGACTGCCCCACCCGGACGCGTGGGCCGGTGCACAGCAGCGGCACATACTCGCGGGAGTGATCGGTGCTCGGCGTGGCCGGATCGTTGCCGTGGTCGGCCGTGACCATCAGCAGGTCGTCGGCCTCGAGCCTCGGCAGCACCTCGGCGAGGCGCCGGTCGAACTGCTCGAGGTTCCGTGCATAGCCCGGCACGTCGTTGCGGTGCCCGTACTTCGTGTCGAAGTCGACCAGGTTGACCACGATGAGCCCGTCGCGCTGGGACGCCAGAGTGTCTGCCAGCGCATCCATGCCCCGCGCATCCGACTCTGTCGGAATGCTGTGCCCCGTGTGGCGTCCCGCGAACAGGTCGCTGACCTTCCCGATGGTGGTCACCGCGTGGCCGTGTGCGGCCATCCGATCGAACAGCGTCGGTCCGGTCGGGGGCATCGCGTAATCGTGCCGGTTGGACGTCCGAACGAAGCGCCCGGGCTCGCCCACAAACGGGCGAGCAATCACCCGACCGATGCCCATGCCCTCGACCGCCATCGCATAGGCCGCATGGCACCACTCATACAGTTGCGGCACGGGCACCGCCTGCTCGTGCGCCGCAATCTGGAACACGCTGTCGGCAGACGTGTAGACAATCGGATGCCCCGTTGACAGGTGGGCCGGCCCGAGGACATCGATGATTTCGGTGCCCGAGGCCACGACATTGCCCAGCGTCGGACGCCCGATGCGGGCCTCGAAATCGCGGATGAGGGTGGCCGGAAACCCGTGGGGAAACGTCGGAAACGGGCGGGCCAGCACCACGCCCATCAGTTCCCAGTGCCCGGTCACCGAATCCTTGCCGGCCGAACGCTCGGCCATGAGGCCGTACGCGGCCTCGGGGGCCGCGGTGCAGGGCACCCCGCGCAAGGCGACGGCGCAGCCAAGCCCGAGCCGTGTCAGCGTGGGCAGCGCAACGGGCACCTGCTCGCAGATATGCCCGAGCGTGTGGCTGCCCTGATCACCATACTCGCCCGCATCCGGTAGCTCACCGGCTCCGACGCTGTCGAGCACGATGACAATGGCACGACGGAACGGCGGCATCAGGGATGGTGCGACGAGAAATAGTTGGGCACACTGCGCGGCGTGCGAATCGTGGCGATGGCGTGCTTGAAGACCAGATGGTCGACGCCGTTGTGTTCGACGATCACCGCGAACCGGTCAAAGTTCTTGATGCGGGCTTCGAGTTCCCGGCCATCGAGCAGGTGCACCACGACAGCCAGGCGTTCGCGACGGGCGTAGTTCAGGAAGACGTCCTGAATGTTCGGCGTGCCAGATTTGGAATCGGCCATCGGTCTCCGCCCTCCCCGCTTACGCTGCCGCCCCCTGGGCGCGCAGCCACCCCAGCACGCGGGCCTGCACCTCATCAGACTCGCCCGGCCCGTCGAACCATTGTAGCTGAGGTTCCTGACGGAACCAGGTGAGCTGACGCCTCGCGTAGCGGCGGTTTTCCTGGACGATGAGCGCGCGCGTCGATGCCTCGTCGCGCAGGCCCTGCAGGTGCTCGAGGGCCTGTCGGTAGACGAGGCCGGTGAACGGCCGCGCCGCGAGCGGCACGCCGCGCGCCATGTTCGCGCGCATCTCGTCGAGCAGACCCGAGGCGAACTGCTGGTCGACGCGCCGCTGCAGGCGCGGCAGGAGGGCGTCGTAGGGCATGTGGAGGGCTAGGCTCACCACCCGCATCGTGGATGGCAGGGGCGACACCGTGTCGGCGAAGTGCTGCGTCAGGGGACGTCCGGTCTGGAAATAGACCTCGAGCGCCCGCACCACGCGCTTCTGGTCCGCCGGCTGGATGCGGGCCGCCGACGGAGGGTCGACCCGGCGCAGCAGACCATGAAGGCGCGCCTGTCCGCGGCGATGCGCGAGGCGATCGAGCCGCGCGCGCAGTTCGGGATGGCGCGGCACCCCCGGAAAGAGCCCGCGCGTCAGCGCCCGAAAGTAGAACCCCGTCCCTCCGACGAGAATGGGCATGCGTCCCCGGGCCGTCACCTCGTCGACAACGGCCGCAGCATCGCGTGCGTAATCGGCGGCGCTGTACTCGTCCGTGGGATCGGCGATGTCAATCAGGTGGTGCGGGATGCCGCGCTGCTGCCCCGGCGGCACCTTGTCGGTGCCGATGTCGAACCCGCGGAAGACCGCCGTCGAGTCGCAGTTGAGAATCTCTCCGCCGAGCCGTTCGGCCAGCGAGAGTGCCAGAGAACTCTTGCCCGTGGCCGTCGGCCCGAGCACGGCAAGCAGGAGCGTCGGGGCCACGCTCACTCCTGAGGCGGACGTCCGTCGGGTGACTCGTTGTAGTAGAAGGTCACCGTGAAGAACGCCTTGTCGTCCGGATACTCCGGAGGCAGGGGGGCCGTCGGGTTCGAGGACAGCAGCGCATTGCGTGCCGCCAGGTTGAACGACTCGACCGGGGACGGGTGCACGACCGTGACATCGGTCACTGCTCCGTTCCGGTGCACGTTGAATGTAATGACGACGCGCCCGCGCAGCGACATCGCGGCATACGGCACGAACCAGTTGCGCTTCACCTGGGCGATGAATCGCCGCACCCACGGCCCGAACTCGACGCCTTTCGTGTCGAACTGGATGGCCGGACCGAATTCCTGCATGCCGCCCTTCTGGTTGTCGAACGACTCGCGGTCGACGTACCGCTGCAGGTTCCTGAGGGCGTCGCCCAGCTGGCCGCCGGGAGGGGGCGCGGCCGGCTGCGGAGGCCTCGGCGCCGACAGGCGGCCATCGGCCAGCGCATCGGCCTCGCGCGGCGGCGTCTCTACGGCCGGGGGCGCTTCCGGCGCCGGCTGCTCAGCGGGCCCCTTGCCCCGCATCCGTTCCTCGGGGCTGGCCTCGACGCGCTCGCTCGTGTTGCCCCGGGCAAACGGCAGCGGATTCTCCGGCACCGGCGCCCGCTCCATCGTCCGCGACTCGCGGTCGACGTCTGACAATTCGGCGCGATTTGGCGCCCGCGGTGCGGGGGTGTCAACCCTCGGTTCGACGAAGACGAAACGGGACTGATCAGGTTCCTGCTGGGGTGTGACCTCGGCGACCTGCTGCGCCGGCTCGGACAGCGCGGTGAGCCGCAGCCACTCGGGACCATACAGCAGCAGCAGGCCCATTAGCAGGTGCACCACCACCGCCAGGCCAATACCGTCGCGCAGGGAGATGGCACGACCGACGGGCTCGACGTCGGTATATCGATCGTCGAAATCGAAGTACATCGGTGAATCTGGAGACTATCACACGCCAGTCGTGGCGCCCGGGCGCTGGCCCGTATAGAGATAGACGATCCCGAAGGCCAGCGGGTTGGCCTTGACCTCCACGAATCCCGCTTCTCGCAGCACTGCGGCAAACTGTTCGCCCCACGGGAACGCTTCGACCGACTGCGGCAGGTAGTCGTAGGCCGCGGTGTGCTGTGACACCGCACGGCCGATGCGCGGCAGAATGTGGTTGAAGTACCAGAGATAGAGCGGCCGCACCGCCGGGATCACTGGCAGCCCGAACTCGAGGATGGCCAGGCGCCCCCCTGGGCGAAGCGTGCGCAGCACCTCACGGCAGGCCACCACCGGGTCCTGTACATTCCGGATGCCGAACGCGATGGTGGCGGCGTCGACAGCGCTGCTGGCCACGGGCAGCTGCATGGCGTCGCCGCGCACCAGCGTGACCCGCGAGGCCAGCGAGGCATCCGTGACCTTGACCAGGCCGCGCTGCAGCATCGCACCCGCGAAGTCGACGCCCACCACGCGCGCCGCCCCCGGCGTCGCCCGACCGGCGGCCATCGCGACATCGGCCGTGCCCGTGCAGACGTCGAGCACCCGCTCGCGCCCGGTCAGGGCCAGCGACTTGATGGCCCGACGTCGCCAGTATCGGTCGAGTCCGGCCGACAGCACCGTGTTGAGCAGGTCATAGCGTCCCGCAATGGCATCGAACATGCCCGCAATGCGGGCCGGGGTCTTGTCAACCGACATACAGGTCCACCGCCGTCACGAGGAAATAGATGATGCCGACGTAGCCGTTCAGGTCGAACGCACGCTTGACCTGCGACAGGTCGGTGGCACTGACGAGTGATTGCTCATACACGAGCAGGGCCGCCACGCTCCCCACGCCGGCCAGATACACCGACCCGAGTCCGGCCAGAGGCGCCAGCGCCAGCATGCAGGCAATCGTCGCCACATGCATCAGGCGTGAAATGAGCAGCGACCGCACCACGCCGAACCGCACCGGAATCGAGCGCAGCCCCTGCACACGGTCATATGCCAGGTCCTGGCAGGCATAGAGCACGTCGAACCCGCCCACCCAGAGCCCGATAGCCAGCCCCAGCACCCACGGTTCCCACCCGCCCCGTCCTCCGGCGGCCAGCCAGCCCCCCACCGGGGCCACCGCCATGGCGAGGCCCAGGAACAGCTGCGTATAGGCCGTGTATCGCTTGGCCAGCGAATACCAGAAGACAATGGCCAGGGCGACCGGCGACAGCGCTCCGCACAGCCAGCTGATCTGGAACGACACGGCGACGAATGCCGCCGACATCACCGCCACAAACCATCTGGCCTCGCGAAGGCTCATGGCCCCGCGCGGCAGTTCGCGCATCGACGTGCGCGGGTTTTCCGCGTCGAACCGTGCGTCGACCAGCCGGTTGAACCCCATCGCCGCACTGCGGGCCGTCACCATGGCAGCCACGATCCACGCCACGGTGACACCCGTCACCGGCTGATGGCGGGTGGCCAGCAGCGCGCCGGTCAGCGCAAACGGCAGGGCAAACACCGAGTGGCTGAATCGCACGAAGGACAGATACGTTACGAGGTGACGCCGCATGATCGGGAGCCTCACGCCAGCGGGGCCTGGCGAGCACATGTGCTGGCCCACGAGATGCGATCAGGCGACACGCCGCCGACCAGGTGGGCCTCGATATCAGGCACCGCGTCGGGCAGCGCCACCGCCACGATGTCGGCGCACTTCCCCAGCGCCAGCGACCCGTAGCTGGCCTCAAGCCCCAGGGCCCGGGCCCCATCCAGCGTGGCGCTGGCCAGCAGGCGTGCCGGCGCCACCGACGGGGCCATCATGCGGGCGGCCGCCAGTTCGCTGAACATGTTCAGGTCGTCGACGCTCGCGAGGCTGTCGGTGCCGAGGGCGACGCTCACGCCGGACGCATAGAACTCGGCGAGCGGCGGCGCTCCGACCCCCACCCACAGGTTGCTGCGGGGACAGGCCACCACCGTGGTGCCGGCCGTCCGCAGGCGCGCCAGATCATCGGCATCGGCACCCGTGCAGTGCACGGCCAGCGTGTGTGGCTGCATCAGGCCGAGATCGGCCAGGTAGGCCACCGGTGACACGCCAGGCACGGCCCAGTCGTTCCGCCAGGCCCCCATCTGTTCGAGCAGCGCACGCCACGGGCCGGTGCCGGTGCGTATGAGGGCGTCTTCTTCCGGTGATTCCGCCACATGCACGCTGACGGGCGCCGGCGCCAGCCGGGCCCCTTCGACCGCGATGGCGTCGAGCAGTTCGCGTGACACCGAGTACGGGGCATGCGCGGCCACGCTCACGCCGAGCGCACCCGCGCCCAGGTGCGCCCGCCGGTCTCGCGACCGCCGCACCGGCGCATCGTCACGCTCGCCGAAGCCCAGCAGCTCGTGAAACACCCAGCCACGAAGCCCGGCCTCGCCTGGAAGGTCGGCCACGGAGAGGGTGTTGCTGATGTCACCGATGAGGCTCGTGCCGCAGGCGCGCATGAATCGGGCCGCCTCCAGCGCTGCGGTTCGCGTGCGAGCCAGATCGGGAACGTCGGAGGGACGCCCCCTCACCGCAAAGAGCGCGCGAATCCAGTCGGTGAATCGCGCCGCAGGAGCCACCCTGCCTTGCAGCCACGAGAGTTCGAGGTGGGTGTGGGCGTTCACCAGGCCCGGCAGCAGCGCCACCGCGCCGAGGTCGCGCATCGGTCCGAATGCGTCCGCCGCCACATCCCCGGGCCCACCAACACCGGCGATGATGCCCTGGTCGAACGCGACCCATCCCCCGGCGATCGGCGGCTGGTCGATGGGCAGCACCCAGGCCGCGCGAACGCAGGTCATGCCACCGGCGACGGAATCTGGTGGCGCTGACGCTTGCCCTCGGGCGTCCGGGCTTCGTACTGACGCAGTTCCTCGGGCACCGAGGTGTCACCCTCGGCGCGCGCGGTGGCCAGCGACAGCTGCCGGGGCATGTCCTGCAGCCGGAACATCGGCGGTCCCAGCCGCTCGTAGTGCATCGTGCGGCGCTCGGCCCTGAAGCCGGCGTCTTCGACGTTCCGCACAATCTCGACCTCATCCATGCAGTACGACGCCCCGGCGGCGCGGACCACGTTCTCTTCGATCATCACGCTGCCCATGTCGTTGGCCCCGAAGGCCAGGCTGAGCTGCCCGACCTTGCCCCCCTGCGTGACCCAGGACGCCTGGAGGTTGTCGAAGTTGTCAAGGACCAGCCGCGCAATCGCCAGGGTGCGCAGGTATTCGATGCCGGTGGCCTCGGTCCCGCCACGTTCCGTGTGCTCGGGCTGGTAGCTCCAGGTGATGAAGGCGGTGAAGCCGCCGGTCTCATCCTGCAGCGCCCGCAGGCGCAGCATGTGCTCGAGCCGCTCTTCGTCGGTCTCGACCGTGCCATACATCATCGTGGCCGTCGTGCGCAGGCCCGCCAGGTGCGCCTGGCGCATCACCTCGAGCCATTCATCGGACGACGCCTTGCTGTAGCAGTTGAGCTGCTTGCGGACGCGGTCGACGAGGATCTCG
>Ga0315902_10013143_pt1 | contig 10723 bp, 4 predicted proteins | sample LakEriMetagenome_9_FD_203523 | JGI IMG/M metagenome (GOLD analysis project Ga0315902, IMG submission 203523) | Freshwater fungal communities from buoy surface, Lake Erie, Ohio, United States - Buoy 12 MA117 | ecosystem: Environmental > Aquatic > Freshwater > Lake > Lake biofilm | place: USA...
TGCACTGCTGGTTAATTCTCATTCCGGAAAGAATAAAGCTGTAACAATTGCACAATCAGTTGAAAAATTTCTTTTACAAAAGCAAATTCATTCTATCACATTTATTGACACATGGCCCGATCAGCTGGATTCCTTTTCAGATATATGGATCTTTGGTGGCGACGGCACCCTTAACTACTTTGTAAATCATTACCCTGATTGCACTGTTCCTTTAAGCATCTTTCCCGCCGGAACCGGTAACGATTTTGCATTTATTCTCTACGGAAAAATGAATGCGCTACAACAAGCTGAATTCATATTAAATGCTACAGTCAGAAAAGTAGATGCAGGTTCATGCAACGGTCTGCTTTTTATGAATGGTGTTGGACTCGGTTTCGATGGTGAAGTCCTGAAAGCAATGAGACAAATCCGTAAAATCGGAGGCGGACTTGGATACCTCTTAGCTGTTATTAAACAAGTTTTCTTTTTTGAAGAAATGATTTTCTTCTCACAGGGAGATTACAACCATAAAAATCAAAAACTATTGCTTTTTATGGTGAATAATTCTTCAAGGACCGGCGGAGGATTTTATGTTTCTCCTTTATCAACTGTAGATGATGGACTTCTCGATGTCGTGATATCTAAACCGCTTTCTATTTTCAAAAGACTTCTTCACCTATCCAAAATTAAAACAGGTAAACACCTGAAGCTCCCATTCATTGAACATCATTCTGTAAAAAATATAACCGTAACTACTAACAGAAAATGTTTTGGACAATTGGATGGTGAGCTGATAGAAGGAGATCGGTTTGAATTCGCTGTGTTAAAAGATAAGTTTCTCTTTCGGTATTGAATAGTTACGGGTTACGGGATACGAGTTGTACTCATAATCTTTAACTAACCAACAACCAACAACTAACAACCAATAACTTTTAAGCCACCTCCGTCCCCGTTCCCGCTCGCCAGATCATATACCATTCTTCTCCGGTTAACGTAAAATCATTTAATTGAGCCAATGAATGAATTCGCTCTTTATTGGTTGTACCAATTACTGGTTTGATTTTTGTTGGATGCATCTGCAGCCACTTCAGCAAAATAATATCCCTGCTAACTTTATATGTCTCTCCAAGTATAGAAGTTATAGCATATACCCTTCGTGCAGCTTCATGATCATCTCCCTCTGAAACTTTACCTCCATTGAGTGGTGACCAGGCCATCGGAATGATTTTTTCCTGCTGACAATAATCAAGTGTGCCATCTTCAAAGGCATGACGGTGAAAAACCGAACACCTAACCTGATTGGCCCCAATAGGGAAGTAACGATGAAGCAATGCCATCTGCGAGGGAAGGAAATTTGAAACGCCAATATGCAAAACCATTCCTTTCTCTTTCAATTCCGTAAATGCTGCTGCTACTTCTTCAGCATTCATCAGATAATCGGGTCGGTGCAACAACAACCAGTCGATATAATCTGTTCCGAAATTTTTTAGCGATTGCTCTACTGATCCAATAATATGTTTAGCGGATGTATTATATGATTTAATTTGATGTTGCGGTCTTTGTTCAGATATTTTTTGGATACCGCATTTGGTGATGAGTTGTATTTTATTTCGAAGAGCAGGTGTTTTCTTTAATACTGCACCAAACTCTTCTTCCGTGGTATAGTCGCCATAAATATCCGCATGATCAAAACTAGAAATACCTTGTTCTGTAAAAAGATGAATTAACTCTTCATATTCTTTGGTGGAAAAACGCTTTCCCCATAAACCCCATTTCATGGTGCCTGCAATAACAGGCGAAAAATTGTATTCTTTATTGCTCATAAATCATTTCAGCCAGCCGGTGGTCTTTGTTGTAAATGTCTTTTCTGAAATTCAATCTTCCATCTTCATCTACCAATGCCGTAAAATACGCAATCAATACAGGATAGGTCTTGTTTAATATTACCTGTAATTCTTTCATTCCATTCATCGCAGAGTCAATCCGTTCTTTTGTCCATTCTTTCTGTTCTCTCAATACATATTCCGCCAATCGTTTTGGTTGCTCTACCCTGATGCAGCCATGACTAAATGTTCGTTGATCTTGTTTAAATAATTCTTTTGCCGGTGTATCATGCAGATAGATGTTGTGGCTGTTGGGGAAAAGAAATTTTACTTTACCCAAAGCATTCCATGGCCCCGGTATTTGCCGTACACTGCCATTATACCACTCCATGTGATTTACTGTAAGGTAATTGCTGTTTCTTCTGATAGCAGGAAGAATTTCATTGCGTAAAATACCAGGTGGTACATTCCAGTATGGTGCAAAAACAACATACCGCATCGTGCCGCTGAATACTGCAGTTTGGTGTATACTTTTGCCAACAATTACATTCATACTCCATGCAAGGCGATCCTGCTCAAACGCATGAAATCGGAATTCGGGGATGTTCACAAGAAAATAATCTTTCTTCATAGCCACAGGCATCCACCTGCAACGTTCCATATTGACAATCAGCTGTTCGATTCTCGTTTCAATGTGTACGTTTAATTCCTGAAAAAAAGATTTACCTGCAGCTCCGTCTACAGCAAGTCCATGTCTTTGCTGAAAATGTTTGACACCATCTTCAAGCTCCTTATCAAAAATGATTTTCCCGTTATTTTGCTGCAGATCATTTGTTAATACCAGGCGTTTTCTAAGTTGTAAAATGATTTCAGATGAATCTCCTTTTTTGTATGATTTCTTTTGTGGTTTTATTTCCAGCCATCCTCCCTGGTCCTGTATTTTCCTGTAAACCCTAAGCTGCTCTTTCAGTAATGCGTATTGCGGATAAACGGGCTCATTAAGCAGAAATGATTTGGATGAATCTTTTAAAAGAGAGTCGAGCAATATATCATAAGCTACTTTTTTTCTTGGCAAATCCCACTCAACCGCTTTCATTGCTTCCGTTCCCAGCCCTGTCCATATTTCTTTTGCGTAGAAGAAGTAATGTGCAGTCAGTAGAATTTCAAGTGATGGATGTGCTTTTTTGATAAAAGAAAAACTGCTGTCTTCATCCATCATTTGGTGTAACTCTGTTTCATAGGGGACTTGTACTTTTAATCCTGTTTCGTGAATCAGTGAAAGTTTATTGTATAAATTCCCTGCCTGTTCGATTAGTCCTTTTTCATCGTACCAGGCATAACGAAACTTTCTTTTCCGATAATAATTGCTCACTTCTTTCTGATAGGAAGATAGAAGCGGATGTGTTCTGAAAAAAGAATCTACATAAGTGCTATCGAAAATAAGTTCCGTCTGATCGCTGAAACCTCCGGGTAGTGATAGGTCGGCTACAGGAGCGTATACGACGGTATCTATTTTTATCTCATTTATCTGGCCGTTTGTTTTATGACGACAATTCTGAAAATACAATGCACAGGAAAATATTAGAAGGGGAGTGAATACCGGAATATATTTTTTACGAAAAGAAATCATTTGTAAAAGGTATAGGTTGTATTTTCTATAGCAATTTACGAGAAAGAATTTTATTCTCGTTAGCTATAAATCCCGGATAACCAACAACCAACCGCCAACCACCAACCACCAACAACATTTCTTAGTATGATAAAATAAAAAGAGGAATCGAAAGATTCCTCTTTTTATAGACATGTCTGTTTGTATTTTCTACTGCTTTATTACCTGTTCAGTCAGCACCCCTTCATTGGTAAGGATGCGCACATAATAAACACCTGCATTGAATTTAGAAAGATCAAGGATGGTGTTTGAGCTGATGGGAATTGTTCTCAGCAAGGTTTGACCAAGGTAGTTGATTAGGCTGATTTCTTTCACCGCCATATTTGCTGTGTTGATGAACAGCTGGTCTTTGACAGGGTTGGGAGAAACCTGAACAATAGGCGCGTTGCCCATCCATACTTTTTGAATAGCAGAGTATGTGCTGTTGCCGTCAAAATCGGTTATGCGTAAACGGTAGTAACCCCATCCTTTGAAAGGAGCAGGATCGTTATCGAGGTACGCGGCATTTTGTTCGTTGACTCTTGCTGCAACCAATTTGAGAGGAGCAAAACGAACACCGTCTTTGCTTCTTTCAACAGTATACGTTCTTACACGGTCATTATGCAATACCTGCCAGTCGAGTTGTACAACTTTTTCTTTAGCTGTTGCTTTAAATGTTGAGAGAGTATAGGGGAGAGGAGCTTGCTGCCAGTTGGTGGTACCAATAACAAACTTTAAGTAACTATCTATTTGTCCTGATGTCCCGTCCCATATAATTTCACCTATTAATAAAGGGTTAGTAGGAGTTGTTATTCCACTACGTCCGTAATAAGTACTATTTTGATCACCCCACATTCCATTATAATAAGGTACAACAAATGTGTAAATTGGATTGATTATATAAGGCCCGACATTACATTGGCTTTGCCCAGCGGTGGCATTATCTGACCAAGTTAAAGTAACTATGGGAGTTTGAGTACCTGTTTCTTTTACAAGATCCCAATATTCGCATCTACTAATTCCTTGTAATCCTGCAGCAGTGGCCAGAGGGTTAATTGTACCTTGTAGATAAGGATTTGATAATTGATATTCAGCTAGGAAATTTGAGTTTGAGTTAGGTATTAGGCCTGAGATGCTAATAGGCCTGTAGCCGCCATTTGTCACATTTCCTGTGTTTGATATATTATTACGGTTAACAGCAGTTTTTCCTACCGGGAATTTAAAATCAGAAGATCCCTCTTTACGCATAGGTCCATTGATAAAGGAGTTGAATGAGCCTCCTCCTGGACATGTTGCATTGGATGTAAGGGTTAGGATGTTGGTACTAGTTGTATTAACTAAACCATTTGTTAGAGTTAGTATCCTATCAATAATAAAAGGATTGGCGAGAGTTTTGGCTCCACCGCCGGAAACAGTAAAGTTGGAGCATTGCGTAATTCCGTTTACACTTTGGCGTGTAGTGCCTGAATATTCTAAAGTACTTCCGGGTTGAAAATCCCATGTGTTATTTGTGGTACTGAAATTATTCCAGGTGGTTTGATTAGCGGCAGCAACGGTATCCACACTCCCAAAAATATTTAATCTTCCGCCAGGTAAAACTCTTAACACATTTCCAGCGGTTCCACTGGCATCAGCTCTTATATAGCGACATTTTAATATGCCTCCATTATTGATCAATATACTACACGGATTAATTGTATTATCAGTATATGCAAATAAGATGCCGTCCATATCTAGCGTTCCATTCACATTGATAGAGCCACCAGCTTCAGAAGTGCTTGGCGAAGAAAAGTTGCTTCCATCAATCGCAACATTGCCCCAAGCGCTGCCAGGCCCACTGCAGCGAACTGTTTTTCCGGCATTGATAGTTACATTAAAGTTTGAAGTTGTCCCGTCATTGTATAGCACAGTTCCTGAAGAACTACTCCAGGTTAATCGGATATCCATATCTACTGTGAGCGTGGTGTTTAGACTAGGATTAATAGTTGCATCTTTTCTAATTCTGGTTGCCGTAAATGAACCTGTGCCAGAAATGGTGCAATTATTTCCTCCGGCAATATCAAATGAAATGTCATCTCCAAGCGGATCCCCAATTGTGCCATTACAAAGAATATTGCCATATACTTGAATATAAGAATTTACACCTCCAAACTGATTATCCCATAGTTTAGCACCGGTTTCTACCGTAAGATTTTTTACATCCCAGGGAGGTGTTCCAGCCCCATCATTATCAATTGTATGACCGCTTCTGATTGTTACATTTGCAGTGCCGATATCCGGAAAATCTCCAACTGAACACGCAATCCAATTACTTCCATCCCATTTTTCCCAACTTGTATTAACTCCCCAATTACCTACATTACCAGGCATAGTGCTACGAGTACGATAATCTCCTATTTCGTTTAGAGTAACATTAATAGATCCTCCAATGTATGTGATGGTGTAGTTTGCTGGATTAAATGTTCCGCCTGTTGCACTTGACGGGGTTACTTGGTTTGAGTAAATACCAACTGTATTCCCTTCTCCCGTAGTAGCACCCGCAGAACCATAATTAATCGTTACTGTTCCGACTGTTTCTGCACCGGCCAGACCGCTGCTTGTAAATGCCGTTGAACCTGCTCCGCCTGTTAGCAGAGCTCCGGGAGCTTTTGTTACATCATTTGCGGTAATGGTTAATGTTCTTTGTATAATATTTGCTGATAGTCCAGAAGGTTGTGTTAAGGTATAGTTAGCTGCTTTTGTACCGGATAATGTAGATGTTGAAGTTACTACAATTCCGTCACCAACATTCGTCTGAGCAAATGTGCCCGTTCCGTTAAGTGAAACATCATCGGAGCCTACAATTCCGTTTAATATTCCTGCAATAGTAGCTGCATTGGTTCCGTCATAAATTTTGTTGTTTGCAGCGGCTTCGTTAACTGTTAATGATTTTGTTGAGACAATATTATTCGCTGCCGAGGTAGTTATATTCACATTCGTAGCACCAGTGCTGGATAATTGCACAGCTGTTGCGCCATTATAAGTGCCTGCATTTTGAGTAGCTGCAAAACGTACATAAACCAATGACCCGCTTCCTACGGAAACAGAACTGCTAAAATTTGAATTATCAGTAGAAACCTCATATCCGGTTTGTGCCGTGGCAGTAATATTGCCTGTTAGATTTGTGCCGCTGGCTGTGAAACTTACTCCTGCTGATGCTGTACCATAAGTGGTGGAAAGGGGAGATGATAGGGTTGCGGAATTTAATGTTGAAATTATGCCAGAAGTTCCCCCATTACCAGTCAAGGCAGAAGAATAATTATAAGCTTTGTCGTAAGTATATATTCTATAATAATATGTTGTGCCTGCAGATAAACTATTATCTGTAAATGACGTGCTAGATCCTTGATATACCACAGTGCCAGTACCAATAGTATTTCCAATAGCATAGATGCCATTTACATTTGGGACAGTTGTTGGGTCAGATGTGTGTCTAACAACTAAATATCCTCCCCCATCTTCTCCTCCACTCGCAGAATTCCATGAAATATCAAGTGTGGATGAGGTTGGATTTCCAATATTGGCTGAGGTCGGAGGGTTTGGTGCTGTATTGTCAACTGAAGTAGCTGTGTATATTGAAACATCATCTATGAACAAGTTTCCGCCTGTTCCTGTCTGTCTATGTAAAATTGCGGCCCAAACAACAGCAACATAATCTGTTGATGTTGGAGCGAAAGTGACTTTTTCCCATGTATTTGCGGTAGCAGGAATTGTGTATGTAGTTGCTTGAGCTGCTGTTAAAGTTATTGCGCCATCTCTAGAAATTTCGCAATGACTTTGCTGCGTATTTGTAGTATTTTGTACTAATCGATAGTATTGTATAACTAATCGTTGTCCAGCAGTTGGAGAAAAGGTCGGGGAGTAAATTCTTCTTCCAGTCGCTGTAGTATTCGTAATTCTTAATGAACTATTTCCGCTTCTTACAATAGCTGTTTCAGTTGCAATGGTTTGATTAACGTTTGTTTTAGACCATTTATTAGGTTGTCCGCTAGTAAACAAGTTTGCGTTATCAATAGTAGTACCGCCCTCTACACCTCCATTTAAGCCCAAATAACTCTGACCCCTCCCCACATTCGTAATGGATACCAACAACACAATAGTGCATAGGAATTTACTGAAAGAAGAAAATACGAATTGCTTGCAACACCCAATCATTTTTCGCATCAGAAGTAGTTTCGTTTTTTAAACAACCAATTTCTTTAATGGTTCTTTTTCAGTGCGTTTTCAGGTTCTGATGGTTTGTCAGTGGGATTGGATAATTGTAATGATCTAATTGGCGGGAGTAGTTTAATTGCCTATCAGATATAAACCCGGGTACTAAAATGATCAGACAAAGTACGGACTTTTTTACTGATCTACAAGCTATTTTACTCCGAAAAAGCCGGATTTTACAAAATGTTCATCTTGTGTTAATAAGGGGGGGGGGACGGTTATCAGTTGGCAGTTATCGGTTTTAAGGGTTTTGGGCAGTTTTTTTGGTTATTAGTAGTTTGTTATTGGTTGTTAGTTTAAGCTAACTGATGGCTTTTGGGACAGAAGCTGGCGAATTACGATACCAACCAATAACAAACAACCAACAACTTCTTCCCGGTCTCCCGGACTTTCCGTTTCGCAGCCTTCCCATCCCGATATTCCTCTTTTTTAAATTTTAATCATAAGTTCATTTTTATAATGAGCTGATCACCAGTTATTTGGGGTTTTTAATCCAATATCGTTGATATAAATCATATCGAAATAAAATCTAATCACTTTGCTCCTGTGCGGAGAATACGTACTTTTGCGTAGTATTCGGTGCTAACCACCAGCTAACCATATATCCTCGTAAAAAAACCTCCCGCTTATTTCCGTAGCCTCTAAACGTTTTTTTATGAGACACCTTCTAATACTTTGTTTTTCATTTGTTGGCCTTATTTCTTTTGCTCAAGAGCATACCGTTACATCTTTTTCTCCAACAACAGCAACTGCCAGTGTAACCGTAACAATTTACGGTACTAATTTTCAGGGAAATCCTGCTGTCAGTTCTGTTTTGTTCGGAGGGGTTCCTGCAAGTTCATTTACCGTACTAAATCAAACAACAATTATTGCCATTGTTTCCGGTGGCGGTGCTACAGGAAGCGTAAGTGTTGTAAAGGGTTCATCAATGGTATCTCGAGCGGGTTTCACCTATTTTCCGCCTGTGCCCTCCGCAAGCTGGCCCTTTTCATATCTTTCCAAGCCATCCTGCAGCAACCCAAATACTATGCCGCCCAATGCCGGCAGCTGTACCAAATGGCCTGTAAAAAACAATGGTGACTGGAAGGAAGGTGATACCTGGAACAATGGAACAGTGCCTACGAATATGGATATTGTTTGTATTCCTGCCGGAGTAAAAGTAATTGTAAAGAATCCTGTCTACGACCCTACATCCGTTTGTCCCGTTACAAATACTGCTGCAACTCCAAGACTGTTCATTTTTGTATGTGGTACTATTGATTTTGACGCAAGTGGTAAGTTGCATTTAGGATGTCAGAGCGCAATACAGATTTGGCCGGGCGGTACTGTGCTATCATCTAACGGCAATTCAGAACTGATACAAATTGGTACAAAGGTTGTGTGGAGAGATAACAATCAAAATCTTCCGGGTCCATATTATCTAAATGATGGATGCCAAAATTCGGGTTGTGTGGGTCAGGGGGTTTTATCGGTTCAATTCAATTCGCTAAAGCTGGTTCAAAGTCAGCCATATAAAATAGATATTGAATGGTCTACTTCTTATGAACAGCAATCAGCTCGATTTGCCATTGAAAGAAGTAATGATCAGCAGAGCTGGGAAACAATCGGCATGGTTCCGGCAAGGGGAAATTCTCAGGTTATACAGCATTATACATTTACAGACAACAGGCCTAGAACAGGTATCAATTTCTATCGTGTTCGCGAAATTAACCAGAGTGAACAAAGCCTGATATCGGATATTGCCAGAGCGACTATTGAAAGTAAAGATGAAATTTCACTTTATCCCAACCCTGTAAAAGACCAGGCAAGTATTTATTGCCAGGGCGGATTTCAAAACGGTACTGTTATAAAAGTTTTCAACCAGAATGGAGCATTCGTTCAGCAATTCAGAACAGGTAATGCTGATGTGTTTAAATGGGATATTCGTGATTACAAACCCGGGCTTTATCTGTTGCAAATTCAGGATATGAACACCATGCAGGTAAAAACAATTAAAATGGTTCGGCAGTAAAGAAGTTGTCGGTTATCAGTTATCGGTGACACTAACTGCTAACGAATAACTGCCAACTCATATCTCAAATCTCATCAATATTCTTTCGCTGCGCCTCCAACCAATAACAACCAACCAACAACTTCTTCCCAGTCTCCCGGTCTCCCCAGTCTTTTTTTTTAAAAAAAATTTTGGTTTTTAATTTAAAATTGTATATTTGTTTATCCTATCCTTCGCAAATTCCGACCCTAAATCCCGCAATTCTCCCTGAAAAACGAATTTCTTACCTCTAACTTAATTCGTTTTATGAAAACTTTTTTACCTAAGAGTACATCGATCTTGCCTGCCTCGAATATTAAATTGAATGACAAGATGATGCGCATTATTACCATTTTATTCTTACTACTGCCTTTTTCGTTATTTGCGCAGACCAAAACTTGGGTTGGTGCTAATAATGGCACATGGAGTACAGCCGGGAACTGGTCGCCATCAGGTGTTCCTAATGCATCCAATGATGTGGTGTTTAATACTTCCCGAACTGTTAACATAGATGCTCCAACAACAGTAAAAAGTATTTCTATAAGCAATGCTTCTGCGGTTTTGCTGCAGCCTGATGGAGCATCGCGAACGATTACTATCAATACTGCAGGTGTAGGATTGTCTATAGCAGCTGGGGGCACCTTAACTCTAAATGGCTCAAACCAAGGTGGTGGTCGTACTTTAACAATAACTTCGACTTCAGCTTCTTCTTCGATAGCCGGTACATTAAATGTAACAGCTATCGGAGCTGCTACTTCCTTTACTTCCAACGGAACGATCACCGTTACCGGCACGATCAATTATACCGGTGGAACTTTGAATCTGTCTGGTAGTACCCTAAGCTTTGCTTCAGGTTCTACTTACCAACATGGTGTAAATGGAGGAACAATTCCTACAGCAACTTGGAATGCCAATTCAACTTGTCGGCTAACTGGAGTTACAACCACTGCACCCGGCGGCCTCGCACAGAATTTCGGTCATTTTACTTACGAT
>Ga0315902_10013145_pt1 | contig 10721 bp, 4 predicted proteins | sample LakEriMetagenome_9_FD_203523 | JGI IMG/M metagenome (GOLD analysis project Ga0315902, IMG submission 203523) | Freshwater fungal communities from buoy surface, Lake Erie, Ohio, United States - Buoy 12 MA117 | ecosystem: Environmental > Aquatic > Freshwater > Lake > Lake biofilm | place: USA...
CGCAACGATGTACTTGAGTTCGGTCAGCGTCATGGCAGCCGGTGATCATAGCAAGGCTGCGCCGGCGCCGCCGGGACCACCCGAGGCGCTGAACCCCGACGGGCGCGTACACCCGGACGGCGGGACTGCGGGCGCGCGGGCGCTTCGGGCATACTCGGCGACCGACCATGACCGTCGTCCCACCCCCCGCGTCGCCTGCTTCGCCGACCACGGCGTTGCCGACGGACGCACCCGCTGCCACCGCCGCGCGCCCGGCGCTGATCGGCCTCGACTGGGGCACGAGCGCGTTGCGCGGCTGGCTCTTCGATGCGCAGGGCCGCATCCTCGCGGGCCGCGAGGATGGGCCCGGCGTGCTGGCGATCGGTGCCAGCGCATTTCGGGAAGCCTTCGAGCGCTTCTGCGGCCCGTGGCTTGCCGTCGACCCGAGCCTGCCGGTGATCGCCGCCGGCATGATCGGCTCGCGACAGGGCTGGCGCGAAGCCGCATACCTGCCAGCACCGGCGGGCATCCAGGCTCTTGCCGCCGCGCTGCTGCCACTGGATGACACCGCCGGGCGGGTGTTCCGGATCGTGCCGGGTATGCTCGCCGAGCTTCCCGACGGCGCACGCGATGTCATGCGGGGCGAGGAAACCCAGGTGATCGGCGCCCTGCTCGGCCACACGGCGCCCGCGAGCCACGGACTCTTCGTGCTGCCGGGCAGCCACGGCAAGTGGGTGGCCGTGCGCGGTGCGCAGATCGTCGCGCTGCGGACCTCGCTCACCGGCGAGGCCTGGGCGGCGCTGCGCGAGCACACCATCCTGGGGCGGCTGTGCGCCGACCCGGTACCCGACGACCCGGACGCGCAGGAGGCGGCGTGGCTCGCCTTCGATCAGGGCGTCGCGCAGATCCGCGCCGAGCCCGGGGCACTGCTGCATCTGCTCTTCCGGGTGCGCACCGAAGGCCTGTTCGGCCGGCTGCGGCCCGAGCAACTCCCCGCCTATCTGTCGGGGCTGCTCACCGGCGCCGAGGTCGGCGACGCCCTGCGCTGGCCGGCGCGGGGCGCGGCCACCCCGGTGCTGGTGGGCAGCGGCACCCAGATGACGCGCTATGCCCGCGCGCTCGCCGGATTCGGCGTGAGCTGCGCGCATGCCTCGCCCGATCGCGCGGCTGCCGGTCTGTGGGCCCTCGCGCGCGCGGCCGGCCTGCTGGCGGCAGGCTGAACCCTTCCCCGACTGCCGATTCGAGAACCCGAGGACCGACCGATGGCTTCCCCTTCCCGATTGCTGATCATCGGCACTGGCGGCACGATCGCCGGCGCCGGTGCCGACCCGTCGCTGAGTACTCGCTACCAGGCGGCCAAGGTGCCGATCGAGGCACTGGCCAGCGCCGTCCCCGGCCTCGCCGGTGGCGCCGACCTGGTGTTCGCGCAGCCGGTCCAGAAGGCGAGCTACGAGATCGATGCCACCGACTGGCTCGCGATCCGGTCCGCCGTGCTTGCCGGCTTCGCCGACCCGCGTTGCGCGGGCGTCGTGATCACCCATGGCACCGACACCCTCGAGGAAAGCGCTTTCCTGCTGCATCACAGCGTGGCCGATCCGCGGCCGATCGTCCTGACCGGGGCGATGCGGCCGGGCACCGCGCACTCGGCCGATGGTCCGGCCAATGTCTTCAATGCCGCCCGGGTGGCGCTCAGCCCGAGCGCCCGCGACCGTGGCGTCATGGTGGTGATGAACGAACGCATTCACGGGGCGGCTTTCGTGAGCAAACGGCACTTCGCGAGTGTCGAGGCCTTCGCCAGCGGGGGTGCCGGCGAACTCGGTACGGTGGCCGACGGCGTGCCGGCCTTTCACCGGGCTGCCGACCCGGGTCTGCGCACCCGCGCGATCCTCGCGCCGGCGGGTGCGCTGCCCCGCGTACCCATCCTGATCGGTTACGCCGGGCTGGATGCGACGACGCTGTCGGCGGTCATCGATACCCGACCTGACGGACTGGTGCTCGCAGGGACCGGCAACGGCAACCTTCCCTCCGTGCTGCACCCGCTGATCGCGGAGGCGGTGCGCCGAGGCATCGTCGTGGTCAGATCGTCGCGCGGGCTCGAGGGCACCATCACCCGGGACAGTCCGATGTTTTCCGACGCCGTGCTGGGCACGGTCACCGCGGGGCGGCTGTCACCGCAGAAGGCCCGCGTGCTGCTGCTGCTTGCACTGGCTGCGGGCACACCGGCGGGGCAGCTGCAAGCGCTCTTCGACGCGGCCTGAGGCACGGCGCGCGGATCGGCACATCCGGCCAACACACGCCTGCCGGCCGACGTGTCAGGCGGTGGGCGTCAGGCCTGCGTGAACAGGCCTCGCCCGGTCAGCCAGCGGGCGATCACCGCCTCGCAGCCTGCGGGATCGGCATCGAGCAAGCGCGCCGCGAGCTCGCGTGCGACCTCGACCAGATCGGCATCACGCTCCAGATCGGCATAACGCAGCATCGGCAGCCCCGACTGGCGGGCACCGAGCAGCTCGCCGGGGCCACGTAGCAGGAGGTCGCGCCGCGCGATCTCGAAGCCATCCTGGCTCTCGAAGACGATGCGCAGACGCTCCCGCGCGGTGTCGGACAGCGGGCTGCGATACAGCAGCACGCAGACGCTGTCGGTGCTGCCGCGTCCGACGCGCCCGCGCAGCTGGTGCAGCTGTGCAAGCCCGAAGCGCTCGGCGTGCTCGATCACCATCAGCGAGGCCTGAGGCACGTCGACCCCCACCTCGATCACCGTGGTGGCGACCAGCAGCCGCAGCTCGCCCGCCGCGAAGGCAGCCATCGTGGCGGCCTTCTCGGCGGCTGACATGCGGCCGTGAACCAGACCCACCGGCGTCGGTGCAAGCTCGGCCGCCAGCTGCGCATGGGCATCGATCGCGGTCTGGAGATCGAGGGCCTCGCTCTCGGCGATCAGCGGGCATACCCAGTAGACCTGCCGGCCCTCGGCGAGCGCCGAGCCCAGGGCCTCGATCACCCGATCGCGTCGGCGCATGTCGATCAGCTTGGTGAGCACCGGTCGGCGGCCGGGCGGCGCCTCGTCGATCACCGAGACATCGAGATCGGCGTAATAGCTCATGGCGAGCGTCCGCGGGATCGGCGTGGCGCTCATCATCAGCTGGTGGGCCGTGCGGCCAGCCTGACCCGCGGCGCCGCGCAGCGCGAGCCGCTGCGCAACCCCGAAACGGTGCTGCTCGTCGACGATCGCCAGACCCAGCCGCGCGAAGACCACGCTCTCCTGGATCAGCGCATGGGTGCCAATCAGCAGGTCGACCTCGCCCGCGGCGACCGCCTCGCGCACCTCGCGCTTGTCGGCCTCGCGCATCGAACCCGCGAGACGCGCCACGCGTGCCAGCGACGCATCGAGCCAGGGGGCGAGCTTGCGGTGGTGCTGCTCGGCAAGGATCTCGGTGGGCGCCATCATCGCGACCTGATGCCCGCTGCCCACCGCCTGCATCGCGGCGAGTGCCGCGATCACGGTCTTGCCGCTGCCGACATCGCCCTGCAGCAACCGGTTCATCGGGATCTCGCGGGCAAGGTCGGCGGCAATCTCGCCCCAGACCCGCTGCTGGGCGCCGGTGAGCCGAAAGGGCAGCTGCGCGAGCAGGGCCTGTGCGCGGTCCCGTTGCGGCAACGGGGCGGCGCAGCGGTCGCTGCGGCGCTGCCGCGCCAGGCGCAGGGACAGCTGCTGCGCCAGCAGCTCGTCGAGGATCACGCTGCGCCAGGCGGGATGGCTGCGATCGGCGAGCGCCTGCAGGGCGTCGGCGGGATCCGGCGCATGCAGCAGCGCAACCGCCTCGCGCAGCGGCATCAGGTCGAGCCGGGCGCGAACACCAGGGTCGAGCGGCTCGGGCCAGCGCACCCGGCCGAGCGCAGCCGTGATCGCGGCCCGCAATGCGGTCTGCGCAATGCCGGCACCCGCGGGATAGATCGGCGTCAGGCGCGAGGGCAGCGCCGCCCCGGTACCGGCTGGCCGGATCACCGGGTGCGTGATCTCGGGACCGAACAGGCCGCTGCGCACCGTGCCGTGGGCCCTCACCCGCTGGCCAGCCGCGAGCTGGCCCAGCTGGGACGGGTAGAAATGAAAAAGCCGCAGCGCGATCCGGCCCGTGCCATCGTCGAGTTCGGCCGACAGGACGCGCCGCCCCCTTCCGGTGACATCCTGGCGCCGGACCACGCCCTCGACCTGGGCGTCGTCACCGGGACGCAGATCGGCGATCGGCGTCAGTCGGGTGAGATCGAGATAGCGCAGCGGCAGGTGCAGCGCGAGGTCATCATCGGTGACGAGACCGAGCCGAGCGAGGCGGGCCGCCAGCGGACTGGCGCGCGAGGGCTGCGTCAGTCGAGCACCATGACCGCCTCGACCTCGAAGGCGGCGCCGCGCGGCAGCGCGCTCACCTCGACGGTGGAACGAGCCGGGTAGGGCTGAGAAATGTAGCGTTCCATCACCGCGTTGACCAATGGAAACTGGGCGATGTCGGTGAGGAAGAGCGTCATCTTGACGCACTTGGAAAGGCTGCCGCCGGCTTCCTTGGCCACCGCGCGCAGGTTGCGGAAAGCCTGGTTGACCTGAGCCTCGAAACCACCCTCGACGAGCTGCCCGGTGGCGGGATCCAGCGGGATCTGGCCTGAGAGATAGACCGTGCTGCCGACGCGGATGGCCTGCGAATAGGGACCGAGCGCGGCGGGGGCATCGGGGGTGGAGATCGCTTCTCGATACATGACGACGGGTGCCTCCCGGAATTCCGAACTTGAACATGCATTCTACTCCCGAGCAGTGCGCGCCCGCATGCCCACCCCCGACGCCGCGACCGGCCTTCGGCGGGCCCGGGGGATGCGCTGTGATAGAACCCGGAAAGCCTGTCACCCCTCGAACCCGGCCCGCCATGTCCGCCCTGAACGATCTGCCCGTACCCGCACCCCAGGCGGACAGCGGCTTCATCCGCATCCGCGGTGCCCGCCAGAACAACCTGAAGAACCTGGACCTCGACATCCCCACCCGGGAACTGGTGGTGGTGACTGGCGTGTCGGGTTCCGGCAAAAGCTCACTGGTCTTCGACACGCTCTATGCCGAGGGCCAGCGCCGCTACGTCGAGACCTTCTCGGCCTACGCCCGGCAGTTTCTCGACCGGATGGACAAGCCGCGCGTGGACCGCATCGAAGGCGTGCCGCCGGCCATCGCCATCGACCAGACCAACCCGGTGCGCACCTCGCGCTCGACGGTCGGCACGATGACCGAGCTCAACGACCACCTGAAGCTGCTGTTCGCCCGGGCCGCCACCCTGCACTGCCGCTGCTGCGCGCGGCCGGTGCGGCGCGACGACACCGGCTCGGTGCAGGGATCCCTGCGGGCGCGGGCGCAGGCAGCCGGTGACCCTCGTCTGGTGATCGGCTTCCCGGTATCCGTGCCGGCGAATTTCGGCGACGATGAAGTGCAGCGGCATCTGCTGGCGCAGGGCTACACCCGGGTGCATGCGCGCCAAGACGGCGACCCGCCGGTGCTCACCGTGGTGCAGGATCGCCTGCGCGCCGGCAGCGCCGACAGCGCGCGGCTGGCCGAAGCGATCGAGACCGCGTTCCGGCACGGGCATGGCCGACTCTCGGTGCACGCGCTCGCCGACGACGGCAGCGACCGCGAGGTCTGGCGCTTCTCGCAGGGCCTCCACTGCGCCGAGTGCGACATCGCCTACGCCGAGCCCACGCCAAGCCTGTTCTCCTTCAATTCGCCGCTGGGTGCCTGCGAGGCCTGCCGCGGCTTCGGTCGCGTGATCGGCATCGATCTCGGCCTCGTGATCCCCGACGAGGGCAAGACCCTCGCCGAAGGTGCGGTGAAGCCCTGGCAGACCGCGAGCTTCAAGGAGTGCCAGCAGGACCTGCGCAAGTTCGCGGCGCGCGCCGGGGTGCCGATGGACGTGCCGTGGCGGCAGCTCGGTGACGCCCACCGTCGCTGGGTGATCGAGGGCGGCAGCGAGTGGACCGGCAAGTGGCAGAGCCAGTGGTACGGCGTGAACCGCTTCTTCGCCTGGCTCGAGAGCAAGGCCTACAAGATGCACATCCGGGTGCTGCTCTCGAAGTACCGCTCCTACGCCCCCTGCGGGCAATGCCGCGGGGCGCGGCTCAAGCCCGACGCGCTGCTCTGGCGGGTGGGGTCGGTGCCGATGCAGCCCGAGGCCTTCCTGCCCGAGGGGGCGCGCTGGACCGCAGCGCAGCGGGCGGAGCTCCCCGGCCGTTCGATCCACGACCTGATGCTGATGCCGATCGATGCCGTCCGCGACTTCTTCGCGGAACTGCGCGGCGAGACGGGCGGCGCCCGGCAGGAAGCCCTCGAGATGCTGCTGGTTGAGCTGCGCGCCCGCCTCGCCTACCTGTGCGAGGTCGGGCTGGGCTATCTCACGCTCGATCGCCAGTCGCGCACGCTGTCCGGCGGCGAGGTTCAGCGCATCAACCTCACGACCGCGCTCGGCACCTCGCTCGTCAACACGCTGTTCGTGCTCGACGAGCCGAGCATCGGCCTGCACCCGCGCGACATGAACCGGGTGATCGCGGTGATGCGCCGGCTGCGCGATGCCGGCAACTCGCTGGTCGTGGTCGAGCACGACCCGCAGGTGATGTTCGCCGCCGACCGGATGCTCGACATCGGGCCAGGACCCGGCGAGCGCGGCGGCGAGATCGTCTACTGGGGTGCGCCGGCGGGATTGCGCGAGGCCGGCACCCTGACCGGCGATTACCTTGCCGGGCGCCGCCGCGTCGACGCGACACGCCCGCAACCGGTGCTGCCCGCCACGCCACGGCTGGTGCTCGAGGGCGCGCGCGAACACAACCTGCGCGACCTGTCGATCGAGATCCCGCTGCAGCGCCTGGTCTGCGTGACCGGCGTGTCGGGCAGCGGCAAGTCCACGCTGGTGCAGAACGTGCTGCTGCCGGCGCTGCTCAAGGCCAAGGGGCGCCCGACCGAGGCGCCCGGCGCGCACGACCGGCTGCTCGGCGACGACTGGCTGGCCGACGTGGTTTTCGTCGACCAGTCGCCGATCGGCAAGACCGCGCGCTCCAATCCGGTGAGCTACGTCGGCGCCTTCGATGCGATCCGCAAGCGCTTCGCCGCCGCGCCGCTCGCGCGCGAGCGCGGCTACACCGCCGGCACCTTCAGCTTCAACAGCGGCGAGGGGCGCTGCGCCAGTTGCGGGGGCAACGGTTTCGAGCATGTCGAGATGCAGTTCCTGTCCGACGTCTACCTGCGCTGCCCGGACTGTGACGGCCGGCGCTACCGGGCCGAAACCCTCGAGGTGACGCTGCCCGGTCGCGCCGGCGGCGGCGCGTTGTCGATCGCCGACGTCCTCGAGCTCACGGTGAGTCAGGCGCTCGCCCGCTTCGCCGACGACCCCGAGATCCGCACCAAGCTGCAGCCGCTGGCGGATGTCGGCCTGGACTACCTGCGCCTGGGCCAGCCGGTGCCCACCCTCTCGGGCGGCGAGTCGCAGCGGCTCAAGCTCGCCGGCTTCCTCGCCGAGGCGGCCAGCCAGGGACTGACCCGCGAGACCGGCGGCGGCTTCGCGCGCGCCGGCCGCAAGGGCACCCTCTTCCTGTTCGACGAACCGACCACCGGACTGCACTTCGAGGACGTGGCCCGACTGCTGCGTGCGCTGCGCAAGCTGCTCGCTGCCGGACACTCGCTGGTGGTGGTCGAGCACAACCTCGACCTGATCGGCGCGGCCGACTGGGTGATCGACCTCGGACCCGAAGGCGGCGACCGAGGCGGGCGCGTCGTGGCCACGGCCACGCCCGCCGATCTCGCCATGAATCCCGACTCGCACACCGGGCAGGCACTGGCGGCCTATGCGCGCGAGATAGCGATGCGTTCGACCCCCGGGGCCGCGGAGCCCGCGACACCGGAGCCCGGTCCGGCACGCGCCACGCGGGCCGCGGCGCCAGTCGAGGCCGAGGGCATGCCACTCGCCTCGGCGCTGCGCGAACGTGGCCGCCAGTCGATCTTCGTGCACAAGGCGCGCGAGCACAACCTGAAAGGCATCGACGTCGAGATCCCGCGTGATCAGCTGACCGTGATCACCGGGGTCTCGGGCTCCGGCAAGTCCACCCTCGCCTTCGACGTGGTGTTCGGCGAGGGTCAGCGCCGCTACCTCGAATCGCTGAATGCCTACGCCCGCCAGTTCGTGCAGCCGGCCAGCCGCCCCGACGTCGATGGCGTGTTCGGCATCCCGCCCACGGTGGCGATCGAGCAGCGCACCAGCCGCGGCGGTCGCAAGAGCACCGTGGCCACGCTGACCGAGATCTATCACTTCCTGCGGCTGCTCTACGTCAAGCTCGGCAGCCAGCACTGCCCGCGCTGCGACGTGCCGATCGAGCCGCAGTCCTTCGACGCCATCGCCGCACGGCTGATGACCGACTACCGCGACCGCCACATCGGCCTGCTCGCGCCGCTGGTCGTCAGCCGCAAGGGCGTCTACACCGATCTCGCCAAGTGGGCCAAGGCGCGCGGCCACAGCCACCTGCGCGTCGACGGGCGCTTCCTGCCGACCGAGCGATTCCCGCGTATCGACCGCTTCATCGAACACGACATCGAGCTGCCGGTCGCCGCGTTGCACGTGCGCGCCAACGACGAAGCCGGCCTGCGCGCGGCGCTCGCGGCGGCGCTGGAGGCCGGCAAGGGTCTGGTGATGGTCGCCGAGCCCCTCGACGAGCTCCACGCGGCAAGCGAGCGCGGCGACGTCGAGGCCTGGGAGGCGGCGAGCGCGGCGCTCCGGACCCGGCTGTTCTCGACGAAGCGGGCCTGCGCCTCCTGTGGCACCAGCTTCGCCGAGCTGGATCCGCGGCTGTTCTCCTTCAACTCGCGCCTGGGGTGGTGCGCACACTGCATCGGCACCGGCGTGACGCTGCCCTATGTGCCGAAAGTCGATGAGAAAAACCGCGCCAACGAGGACGCCACCAGCGAATCGATCGGCCATCTCGCCGAGCGACTGGCCGATGCGCAGGCCCGTGAAGCGGCCGGCGCCGAGGGCGGCGATGGCGACGACGAAACTGCCCTGAGCCCCTGCGCGCCCTGCGGCGGCCAGCGGCTGAATCCGACCGCACTCGCGGTGCGGCTGCACGGGCTGTCAATCGCCAGCCTGACCGCGATGGCGGTGGGCGAGTGCGCCGCCTGGCTGCGACAGGCGAACTTCCATGGCCGTCAGGCCGAGATCGCCCGGGATCTCCTCGCCGAGATCGACGCCCGGCTGCGCTTCCTCGGCGAGGTCGGCCTCGGCTATCTGTCGCTGGATCGGGCAGCGCCCACGCTGTCGGGCGGCGAGGCGCAGCGCATCCGGCTCGCCGCCCAGCTCGGCTCGAACCTGCAGGGTGTGTGCTACGTGCTCGACGAGCCGACGATCGGCCTGCACCCGCAGGACAACCAGGTGCTGCTCGACACGCTGGAGGCGCTGCGCGACAAGGGCAACACCCTGCTGGTGGTCGAGCATGACGAGGACACGATCCGGCGCGCCGATCATGTGATCGACATCGGTCCCGGCGCAGGTCGACTGGGCGGGCGCGTGATCGCAGCCGGACGCCATGACAGCCTCGCGGCCCATCCCGAGAGCCTGACCGGCCGATTCCTGGCCAACCCGCTCGCCCATCCGCTGGTGGCCGCGCGGCCACCGGTCGAGGCGGGTGGCGACTGGTTGCGCCTGGAGGGTGCGACGCTGCACAACCTGTGCGACATCGATGTCGCGCTGCCGCTGGGCAGGCTGAGCGTGATCACCGGGGTCTCGGGGTCGGGCAAATCCACGCTCGCCCGCGATCTGCTGCTCGCCGGCGTGGCCGCGCGGGTGCGGGCCAGGCAGCTGCGCCGCCCTGCGCCGACGACGGCAGGGCTACGCGCGCTGCGCGGCTGGGAGCCGATCAGCCGGGTGCTCGAGGTCGACCAGACACCGATCGGCAAGACCCCGCGCTCCTGCCCGGCGACCTATGTCGGTTTCTGGGACGCCATCCGGCGCAGCTTCGCCGACACCGCCGAGGCGCGGCTGCGCGGCTACGGTCCCGGGCGCTTCAGCTTCAACACCGCGGGCGGGCGCTGCGGCAGCTGCGACGGCCAGGGCGTGCAGACCATCGAGATGAGCTTCCTGCCCGACGTGAAGGTGCTGTGCGAGGTCTGCGGCGGCCGCCGCTTCAACCGCGAGACCGACGAGATCCGGCTGCGCGAGCGCAGCATCGGTGACGTGCTCGCGATGAGCGTCGACGAGGCCGTGGATTTCTTCGCCTCGCAGCCGGCGATCCATCATCCGCTGCGGCTGCTGCAGGATGTCGGGCTCGGCTATCTGACGCTCGGCCAACCCAGCCCGACGCTGTCGGGCGGCGAGGCTCAGCGCCTGAAGCTCGTCACCGAACTCGCGAAGGTGCGGTTGCGCGGCGAGGGCGGCGAGGACGACCCCCGGGTGCTGCGCGCGCGGGAGAAGGCGCTTGCGCAAGGCCGCATCCTGCCGCCGCCGCCGCACACGCTGTACGTGCTCGACGAGCCGACCGTCGGGCTGCACATGGCCGACGTCGAGAAGCTCATCCGCGTGCTGCACCGGCTGGTGGAGGCCGGCAACACCCTGGTGGTGGTCGAACACCATCTCGACATCTGGGCGGAAGCCGACTGGCTGATCGATCTCGGGCCGGGTGGAGGCACCGGCGGTGGCCGCGTGGTCGACGCCGGGCCGCCCTCGCAGGTGGTCGCGCGCGCCCGCGGCGCC
>Ga0315902_10013147_pt1 | contig 10720 bp, 9 predicted proteins | sample LakEriMetagenome_9_FD_203523 | JGI IMG/M metagenome (GOLD analysis project Ga0315902, IMG submission 203523) | Freshwater fungal communities from buoy surface, Lake Erie, Ohio, United States - Buoy 12 MA117 | ecosystem: Environmental > Aquatic > Freshwater > Lake > Lake biofilm | place: USA...
GACTCGCCTAATCTGGCTGTTTTAGAGTGAAAGTCTAGCGCGAATCTTAAAAGCCTTGAAAGCTACGCTTTCAAGGCTCTGCGATGCAATCGCCCTGTTCATCTTGAAAATTGTAATTTGAAAATTGCAATTTGAAATTTGCCCATTAGCATCTCGGCACGATGAGTCACAAAATTGTCCCCACTATATCTTCCGGCACCGCCGGTCCGCTTGGCGTTCTTCACCTTCCGCGTCTTTGGCAAAAAATGTGCCTAGGTGCAGTTGGCAAGCTTGCCGATGGTTATAAAAACTGCGGACCTGGCTATGACTTGATGGTCCTCGATGCGCTCGGCGTGAATGCTGAGGCGTTGATCGACTTCGTCGCCACCAAAAAGCCAAGTTACGTCGAGTTTGAAAAATTCTTTGCCGACCATGCAACCAAGCTCAACCCTGCTTCCATTGCTGAAATCAACGCCGCGGTCGCGGGATATCAGCATTCGGACGAAACCCGCCAATCCATTCTCGCTTCCGTCGGTCTTCCGGATGGGAAGCCCACCGATGCCGTCAACCTCAACAATCTTGACGACTGGCAGGAGTTCTACGCAGCGGAAATCGCTTAAGCGAAATTTTACAAACGAATCAGTTCGTTAAAAGCGACTGAGGAAATTCCGGCAGCAGCGAAGGCGTTGAGTACATCAATGATCCGTTGTTGCCGGACATTTTCGTTCACTTCCAACATCACCGAAGGCTTGTCGCCGGAGCTTTGAGCGGCGCTCTTATAAAGATCCAGCTGGCTTAATAGCAGTGGCAGGTCACGACTTTGCGTATCGGTATCCAAGACTTGTTCAGTTTCGCCGTGTCCGTGAATCACCGCGCCTTTTTCGTCGATGCGCAGCACCATGGGCGGGATGGGGGGTTGGATTTTTTCTCGCCGATCCTTATCCGGAAGCTCCATTCCCAGATCGCGCTCTCTGGGGGTAATCGTCGAGGTGACGATGAAATAAATCAGCAGGAGAAAGCACACATCGATGAGGGATGAGATATCAAGAGTGGTATCGCCTTCGTTTTCTAAAATGATGGTTTTATGTCTGGACATGTGGCTCTAACGCACATGGGAGACGATGTCTTAGGGGTTTGATTTTAGTGAATGTGTGCTGTGGCGGCGGATTGTATCCGCCATGCCTTTCATTCATTAGTATTGGCTGGGCGGATACAATCCGCCGCCACGGTCAGTCCCTGAAACCTCTCCACCCCAAGCTTGATCCCCTCCGCTTTGTGGAGGGTTTCCTGGAATTCTTCTTCCGGAATCGAATCCGCAACAATTCCCGCACCCACATGGTAAGTGAGTTTTTCGCCGTCGCGCACGAGGGTGCGGATCGCGATATTGAATTCGCTTTCGCCATTGAAGCCCAACCAACCGATTGCTCCGCAGTAGACGCCGCGAGCTTGTTGTTCGAGTTCATGGATGATTTCCATTGCGCGTTTTTTGGGTGCTCCGGTGATGCTGCCACCCGGGAAACAAGCGGCGAGCGCGCTCAGCGCATCTTGCTCGGAGCGCAGATTGCCGCGTATGGTGGAAACTAGATGATGCACTTGCGCGAGGCTTTCCAATTCCAACATCCGGCTCACTTCCACGCTGCCGAATTCACAAACCTGACCCAAATCATTTCGCAACAAATCCGTGATCATCACCAACTCGGATATTTCTTTCGGTGAAGTTTGTAACTCGACTGCCGAGCGCATGTCTTCATCCGAATCCTTGAATCTCGGGCGTGTCCCCTTGATCGGACGGGTCTCAATGACTCTTCCGGATATTTTTAAAAACAACTCCGGTGAACTACTAAGAATTTCTCTGCCGTCTAACGCCATCCACGCCGCCATGGGAGCGGGCGTTGCTTCACGCAAGGTTTCATAAAGTGCGAGCAGTGATCCCTCGCCGCAGACCTCCGCCTCAAATGCCTGCGCCAAGTTTACCTGATAGATATCGCCTGCAGCAATCCATTCCTTCGCGCGTTCTACCGATCTAACAAAATCTTCTTGCCGAGTTTGTGGGACGAAACGCCTCGGACAAGCCGAGCTCGCTAGCGGTTCGGCGATCTTGGTGGAGAGCTCGCCGATTTCCCACCAATCGCCGCTTTGCTCATCACGGATCAGCATTTCATGGTATTCGCCAAAAACAAATTCACCTTCGTAAGTCACCCAACCGCATAGTCCGCCTTGTGGGAATCCCTGATCGCCGGTCGAACGTGCGTTTTTGCGCAAGCTTTCACGCAGTTTTTGCAGATCCGCTTCATGCAAGATATCACCCGTAAAAATCTCGGTTGGCTGCGCGGCGATGACGGAACAAGCCCGGCCCCAGCCACTTGGAATGTTTCCAACTGTATCAAAAAAAACCAAACCACCCAGCCACTCCAGACGTTTGGCGACATCCATTGCCTCCATGCCGTCCAACCGATGCGCTCTACGCAAAACGCTTAACTGAGTTTCCACGCCGGCAAGTTTGACCAATCACGGTCCACGCTCAACCTCAAAGATTGGTTGCGTCACGAGGTCGCTATCGCCAAGGGCATCGCGCGTAGCGCAGTGAAAAAATCCGCATTTGATGATTTCTTGAAGTCATCCATTTTTTCAGGCGGGCGTCTCCAAAATCAGTTTCTGAAGCTGAGTCCGGTATTGTCTCGGTGTCATGCCTTCGATTTCCCGAAAACGTTTTCCAAAATCGCTGGCATCGTAAAAGCCGGATTGGTGAGCAATTTCGGAGAGTGGCCGATCCGTTCGGGCAAGGAGGTCCTTCGCGGTTTCGACTTTGTGATGGAGGAGGTATTGGCGTGGTGATTGGCTGGTGAGGCTGCGGAAAATGCGGTTGAACTGGCTTTCGGAATAATGACAGGCCGCAGCGAGTTCGGCGGTGGTGAGGGGGGAATGTGGATCCGAATGGATGAGTTTCAGTGCGGGCTCGATCCTGGCAAAAGGTTCGGTCATGCCTTTTGCATCGGACATTTCATACATCGCGCCTGCGATGCCGTTGGTGTTTCCCATGGCATCGTAGGTGGGAAATTTATTGGAAACCCACCAGCGCAGGACCCCGTTTGCATTGGGAACCAACCAGATGCGGTTCACGGCGGGTTTTCCTGTCTCGATGACCTTGCGATCCTCGTTGCGGTAAAGGCTTGCGATGGAGGGACGATGGAGCGAAAAATCATTCAATCCAAGCGCCTGCCCCGAGCGAAGCCCGTGGAATTGTTCAAATCGGGGATTGCAGTGAATAAAAGTTCCCTGCGCGTCTTTAATATAAAAAATAACCGAGGGTAAATGGTCAAATATCGAGTACAGCGAGGAAATTAAGGACGGTACGGAATGCGGAATCATGATCGGAATCTACCATAAAAAGATGAATTTGTCATAGAAAATCACCGATTAGAGACGTATCTTACCTGCACATGCATCGCTCCCCCCTTTTTTTATTTCTGCTAAGCACCCTGCCTTCCTTCGCGGCAACGGAGAAGATTGATTTCATTTCGCAGATCCAGCCCATCCTTTCGGAAAACTGCTATGCCTGTCACGGGCCGGATGAGGCGACGATTGAGGGAGGGTTGCGTTTGGACGTTCAGGAGCTGGCATTCAAGGGCGGGGACAGTGGCAAGGCCATCGTGCCGAGGAAGGCGGATGCGTCGTTAATCATGGAGCGAATTTTACATACGGATCCAAAAGAGGTCATGCCTCCGCCAGATAAAAAAAAGCGACTCTCGCCAGAGAAAGTGAAGCTGATTCGTGACTGGATCAATCAAGGTGCTGAGTGGGGTAAGCACTGGGCATTTGAAACGCCCACGCGTCCGCCAGTGCCGGAAGTAAAAAATAAAGCATGGGTGAAAAATTCTATCGATGCATTTGTTTTGGCGAAATTAGAGAAAGAAAAATTATCGCCATCACCTCCGGCAGATAAGAGCACGTTACGTCGTCGCTTGTCGCTAGATCTAACAGGGTTGCCGCCAAGTTTGGAAGAGCTCGCTGCAGAAGGAGATGCGAAAAGTGAAATTGAGCGCCTGATCGCCAGTCCACATTTCGGTGAGCGCTGGGGGCGTGAGTGGTTGGATGCCGCGCGTTATTCGGATTCCGCAGGCTATGAAAAAGATCTTGCACGTTATCATCATTTTTATCGCGACTGGGTGGTTTCCGCGATGAACGACAACATGCCTTATAATCAATTTGTCATCAAACAAATCGCCGGCGATCTTTTGCCGAACGCGACCCAAGACGATAAAATCGCCACAGGATTTTTACGCAACTCCATGGTCAATGAAGAGGGTGGAGCTAAGCCCGAGCAGTTCCGTGTCGAAGGGATTTTTGATCGCATGGATGCGATAGGAAAGTCGATGCTCGGCCTGACGGCACAATGTGCACAATGCCATACTCACAAATACGATCCACTCAAGCACGATGAGTATTTCGGGATGTTTGCGTATTTGAACAACATCAGTGAGACATCGATCGGGGCCTATACAGCGAGTGAGAGAAAAACGGTGGATCATTTGTTAGCTGAGATTGCAGAGATCGATAAAACAGTTCGGAAATCATTACCAGCTACCGAACAAAAATATCAAGCATGGCAGCGGGAGATGCTGGCACTGCCCCGTACCGAGTGGGAAGCGCTTGAGCTTTATCAGCTGGGTGATTCAGGACAGAAATTTTGGCCGCTGCCAGATAAGTCGGTCATCAACATGGGCTATGCGCAAACCCGTGGCGGCGAGTCGTTTACCAGCTCATCCGATTTGACTGTGATCCGTTCTGCCCGTCTCGAAGTGATGAACGATCCATATTTGCCGATGAACGGGCCGGGTCGATCCACTCGCGGAACGGGTGCGCTGACCGAATTTATTTTAAAAGGGGGTAAAGACGCGGCAAAAACCGAGAGGCTCAAATTTAAAAACCCAGTTGCAAGCGTGAATCCTCCGGTGGTTCCGCTGGATCCGAAACGTTTTCCAAGCAGTGCGGAAGGAAAACCGGATGACAGACGCACGGGACCAGTGGCATTTGCTTTGGATGGTGATAACAAAACGGCATGGACACATGAGAGAGATCCGGCTCGCAATAACGATCCCGCGGTGCTGACTTTTGAATTGGAGCAACCCCTGGAAGGGAATGGAAAAACCTATTTCAATTACACGCTTTCGCTAAATCATGGCGGTTTCAATTCCGATGACAACATGACCTATAATCTGGGCCGTGTTCGTTTATCGATTTCTTCTACTTTACCGAATGCGCTCGATCAAATGCCTCCGCTTGTCCTGGCGGCGCTTGAGACTCCTGCAGACAAACGCAGCGCTGAACAAGAAGCCCGCTTGTTTGCGCATTGGCGCGAAAACCAACCGCAGTTTTCCGAACTAACCCAAGAGATCGAAGCGCTCTACGCAAAAGTTCCGTTAGCAACCTGGGCCTTGGTGGCAGGGGAATCGAAAACCCCACGCGAGACCCGATTGTTCGAGCGTGGTGAGCAGACCCATCCCAAGCATATCGTGAAACCTCACGTGCCGGCGTTCCTGCATCCACTGCCGCCTGGCGAGCCTGAGTCTCGGCTGACGTTTGCGAAATGGTTGGTCGATCCCAAATCTCCGGTTGCGGCTCGCGTTTTTGTGAATCGGGTTTGGCAGGCGTATTTCGGAATCGGTCTGTTAGAAACTTCCGAGGATTTCGGCCACCAAGCAGCAAGACCCTCCCATCCCGAGTTGCTCGATTGGTTGGCATGCGAGTTCATGGAGAGCGGGTGGGACATGAAGCACCTGCACCGCTTGATTACCAACAGCGCAACCTATCAGCAGGATTCTTTTGCCAGCGAGAAACTGCGCGACATGGATCCGAAAAACCGGATGCTAGCGCGTGCATCCAGATTCCGCGCGCCCGCGGAAACTGTGCGTGATATCCAGCTGGCGACATCGGGTCTGCTGAACACGTCAATGGGTGGCAGAAGTGTGTATCCGCCCGCACCAGCCTACCTTTTCCAAAAACCTGTTTCCTATGGCCCGAAAACCTGGATCGTCGAGACCGATTCACAGCGCTACCGCCGTGCACTTTACACCTTCAGATTCCGTTCGGTCCCTTATCCGATGCTGACCACCTTCGATGCGCCCAACGGTTCCGTTTCCTGTGTCCGCCGCACACTCTCCACGACCCCGCTGCAGGCTCTAGTCACGCTCAACGAGCAGGTCTCCGTGGAAGCCGCATTGGGTCTTGCCCATCGGATGCTGACTGACAAGGGCTCGCTCGAGGAGAGAATCTCACGCGCGTTCCGGATCTGCACGGCCCGCGAGCCGGATGCTGCGGAGATGGCCACGCTGAAATCATTCCATGATTCTTCATTGAGTATGGATCAGGAACAAATGAAAATTTTGTTAGAAAATCACAAGCCTGTGACGATCGACTTGTCCGCTCATCCTCTCGATCAGCTTGCCGCGGCCACAGCGGTTGCCCGCGTGCTGCTGAACTTGGACGAAACCATCACCAAGAATTAAAACTCTAAACTTTAAATTTTAAATCCCAAGTAAGAGTAAACCTGACCCCTGACCATATGCTTCCTCCATCCATCTTGCACGACACCCAGCGCTCGTTTTCACGCCGTTGGTTTTTGAAAGATTGCGGCTTGAGCCTTGGCTCGATCGCGCTGACCTCGATGCTGGGCAAAGGCACCGCATCTGCTGCCCAGGTTTTGCAGAATCCACAAATTCCAAGAGCCCCACATTTCCCGGCCAAGGCGAAGAACGTGATTTTCCTCTTCATGGGTGGCGCGCCGAGCCACATCGATTTGTTTGATAACAAACCCGTGCTGCGCAAGATGGATGGCACGAATCCGCCACCGGAGCTGTTGAAAGGTTATCAGTCCGCGTTCATTCGCCCAGAGAACAAACTGTTAGGTTCCAAGTTCGGATTCAAAAACTACGGTAAGTGCGGCATGGAGATGGCGGATTTGCTGCCACACATCGGTTCATGTGCGGATGATATTTCGATGATCCGGTCCATGCACACGGATGCCTTCAATCACGCCCCCGCGCAGATCCTGATGTCCACGGGCTCGCAACAATTCGGACGTCCGTCACTTGGTTCATGGGTGTCTTATGGATTGGGTTCGGAAAACCAGAACTTGCCCGGCTTTGTGGTTCTTTCATCCGGCGCCAAAGGTCCGTCGGGCGGTAACAACAATTGGTCCTCAGGGTTCCTGCCTAGCGTGCACGATGGTGTGACCTTTAACTCCACGGGTGAGCCGGTGCTCTATCTTTCCAATCCAAAAGGCATCACCCGCATGCAGCAACGCCAAACGATCGATGCGATCAACGCACTCAACCAAAAACGGTATGAGTCGGTGGGTGATCCGGAGATTGCTTCCCGGGTTGCGGCATTTGAAATGGCGTTCCGGATGCAGGATGTCGCACCGGAAGTGACGGATATTTCTCTGGAGCCGGAATCCGTCCAGAAAATGTATGGTGCCACGCCCGGAAAGCGCTCATTTGCCAACAACTGCTTGCTGGCGCGACGCTTGATTGAACGCGGCGTGCGCTTCGTCGAGCTTTTCCACGAGTCTTGGGATCAGCATTCCAATCTTAAGAAAGGTCTCGAAGACAACTGCCGCGATGTCGATCAGGCTTGTGCGGCACTCATCAAGGATCTCAAGCAACGCGGTCTTTTGGATGACACCCTGATTGTTTGGGGAGGTGAGTTTGGTCGGACACCCATGGTGCAAGGTGGCGATGATGGTCGCGATCACCATCCAAACGCATTCACGATGTGGATGGCAGGCGGTGGGGTGAAAGGCGGCTGCGAAATTGGTAAAACCGATGACCTTGGCTTCAATGCGGTTGAGGATAAAGTCCACGTCCACGATCTCAATGCGACGATTCTGCATCTGTTAGGCTTTGATCACACCCAGCTCACCTACCGCGCCCAAGGCCGTGATTTCCGACTTACCGATGTTCATGGACATGTGGTGAAGAAGATTTTGGTGTGATTATCATTTTCTCCCCGGAGCCGGGCCAATCGTTCCACCATGGACAAACTTAGCGAGTGGTTGGCTTTTGCTCCTATCGTCTTTCCAATAAGCAACATTATTCGCCCAACGTATTACATGACGAATCCAAGGACTACTGTCATATGAAATATGTGAAATCGACGGATCGCACCAAGCAGATGATAGATCAGGATCTATACATATGAGTGATACATCTCTAGGGGACTGAATACCAAGCCTAGTGAAATGCTGCAATGCTGCGATCATCAGCAACGATGTATCTATTAAAATTGCAGTCGGTGGAGTGTGTGCAAAAAGTGAATCGATCGCGCGACGATATCCCGAACGTGTTTCTTTCCAATCCGGCAGGTTGTATGCTCCAGTGGGTATCCCGTGGGCCTCGATTTCGTTTAAAAATTCCTGCTCTTGTACACCGAGAGTAGGTTTGCGGTGCTCGCTACGGCTCATAAACACAATTCGTCGATGACCAAGTGAGATCAATTTCTGCACCGCTTCGCGCAAAGCGGGTATTTTCTGGGGACGCGAACTGGCAATTGGAAGATTCACCACACGACCAAAGAGTCCGAATACAGGAAATGACTGTTTAGAAAACCATTCGAGCACAGGTCTTGAGCCCGCACAAACCACCCAAGCATCCGCTTTGTTTTTATTAACAAAATTAGCCACTCTTTTCGGATTCATACCGAGTTCAATGAGGCTCTTTGATGCAAAGAATGATGAATGTCCTGCGACTCTGAGCTGATGTAAAAGATCTAACAAATAATCGACCTTCCGGTCTTCAGTCTCGTAGTTAGAATTGCTACTCGTAAGGTTCTAGGGGTCACCTCTTTTGGTATAATAATTCTACGATTTTTGCCAGCTCCCTGCGCTACTAAAAAACCTTCCTTTTCGAGTGGCCTGAGCGCCAACTCAACGGTGCTGTGACTAGTTCCCAGGTTGATCTTTCAGAGTAAATCCGCCAGGCATGGATTCGCCCCAGCGACCACGTTTAATTTCATGGCGCAAATACTCCGTCACTTGCTCAACATGAGACAGTAGTCTCAATGTCATATCTCTACACCCAGATTGTAGGTAGAGTTGTCAATTTTAATTGCTCCCATCCAATGCGACAAACCTTTACTTTTCACCATTTGTTATCAGCTTAATGGCTTTCTCGGCGAATCTTGTTCCGAGGATCTCGTAGCCTTCTTTGGAGTAGTGGAGATCATTCACAACCTTTTCCCCATCCTTCTTATCGTTCAGATCGTCGGTATCGACCCATGCTCCTCGTGGATGGGCTTCGGCAAACTCTTGCTGGACGCGGCGTATGGTTAGGTTGCCCTGACGGCGCTTCTCATTGTCGAGTCCAGCATCGCTGATTCGCCCGATGACGAGGTTGATTTTTTTGAAATTGAGATCCGCCTCTAGCTGACCTAACAATTCTTTCAGGTAGGCATCGTATGCCGTGTTGTTGAGATCTGATTCGCCCTGCATCCACACGAAGGTCACGGTTTTAATTTTTTGCTCAGCAATCGCGGGTTTCACTTTCGCCATGAGTCTATCATATAAATCGCCTCTCACTTTAGGCACTCGGCCTGTTGTTGGCTCTGGAAATTCGTGATTGGTTTTTCCCCAGCTACGGATCGACTGGCCGCCGTGAGCGTCTTTGACTACAATCACTTTGTCTTTGCCGAAAGCCTTGGTCACTGCGGGGGTGAAGGAGACTTCGGGATCCATTCCCACCATGTTCGATTGCCCGGAGAGGATGAACAGATGTTTCCCGTTATCGTCGGGATCAGCGGCGAGACATGGCGATGATTCCATGAAAACGAGTAGGATCGCCGCGCAGAAGAAGAGAGGTTTGCAGGATTTATGATAAAACATAGGTCTAACAGGTAATGATGCCAAAGTTATCGAGAAGCTCGATGATTTTTGCAACATACTATCCCATGCGGCTGATCTTTCATATTATTTTCTCGCAGGGTGATCTTCTGGCGATAGATTTGAATCAAATTTATGGAACGTAGAGAGCTATTGAAAATCATGGCAGCGACTTTGGGAGGTAGTGTCACACTACCGCAGAGCGTCTTCGCAAGAATGGGTGAGGGGTATCAAGAATCTGATCTCACGTTTTTCCGTCCGGCTCAACGAGAGCAGGTGGCGATTCTTGCTGAAGCCATTATTCCGAAAACTGATACGCCAGGAGCGATCGATGCGGGTGTGCCGGGATGGATTGAGGTGATTGTGAAAGATTGCTTTGAGCCGACGGATCAGAAAATCATCAGCGATGGATTGGCGGTGATCATGTTGCGTTGCGTTAAGGATTATGGCAAAAGCATGGATAAGCTTAGTGCTGAGGAGCAAGTTGCCTTCCTTACAGCCTACGATAAAGAAACCAAAGCGGAGCAGAAGCAATTGGCTGCCGATGAGAAACCACAGCTGACTTTTCTTCAGCAATTCAAAGAACTTACCAAATTTTGCTACGTGAATTCAGAGATCGGAGCGACCCAAGCCTTCAATTTTCAACTCGTGCCCGCGAAATGGATTCCCGACATGCCGCTGGAGCCAGGGATGAAAGCTTATTCAATCTAACATTTTTCATTATTTATGAGTCTCAACACCAAAGGAAAAGCGGAGCACACCTACGATGCGATCGTTGTCGGCTCTGGAATCTCGGGCGGCTGGGCGGCCAAGGAGTTTTGCGAAAAGGGACTCAAAACTCTCGTCTTGGAGCGCGGTCATAAGCTT
>Ga0315902_10013148_pt1 | contig 10720 bp, 7 predicted proteins | sample LakEriMetagenome_9_FD_203523 | JGI IMG/M metagenome (GOLD analysis project Ga0315902, IMG submission 203523) | Freshwater fungal communities from buoy surface, Lake Erie, Ohio, United States - Buoy 12 MA117 | ecosystem: Environmental > Aquatic > Freshwater > Lake > Lake biofilm | place: USA...
TGAAGTTCTGGCACCTCAGGTACAAACGGAAGTTCTGGAACAAGCGGAAGTAGTGGGCGTGACGGGGTAATGGGACTTCCAGGTATATCCGGTAGTTCTGGTACGTCGGGTTCAGCAGGAGTATCCGGTTCTTCTGGAACAAATGGTAGTTCGGGTACAAATGGAAGTTCCGGAACTTCGGGAACAAACGGCTCGTCTGGTACCGCAGGTTCTAATGGTAGTTCTGGAACGTCAGGAACTAACGGAAGTTCTGGAACGTCTGGTACGTCCGGCTCTTCTGGTACTCGGGGTTCATCGGGTACCTCAGGTACAAACGGAAGTAGTGGAACGTCCGGAACAAATGGTAGTTCGGGTACCTCAGGTAATTCCGGTTCTTCAGGTACATCGGGTTCATCAGGTCGTGATGGTGTGATGGGACTTCCTGGTGTATCTGGGTCGGCCGGCACCTCTGGCTCAAGTGGAACTTCAGGTAATTCGGGTTCATCTGGTACGGCGGGAAGTACAGGGTCTTCAGGTACTTCCGGTACAAATGGAAGTAGTGGAACATCTGGAACCAACGGTAGTAGCGGAACCGCCGGGTCATCTGGTACAAGAGGTTCCTCGGGAACCAGTGGTTCGTCAGGGACTAACGGCAGCTCTGGTACGTCGGGAACTAATGGTAGCAGTGGAACATCAGGAACGAACGGCAGTAGTGGAACTAGTGGTACAAATGGAAGTAGCGGTACTGCAGGGTCTTCTGGTCGTGATGGTGTGATGGGATTACCAGGTATATCCGGTAGTTCAGGAACATCTGGTGTAAGTGGTTCTAGTGGAACCGTGGGGTCTTCTGGTACAAGTGGTAGTTCTGGAACGTCAGGAACTAACGGTAGTAGCGGAACATCAGGAACTACAGGGTCATCGGGTACCTCGGGAAATAATGGGTCATCCGGTACTGCAGGTTCTTCAGGTACAAGAGGTTCCTCAGGAACTAGCGGTTCCTCGGGAACAAATGGAAGTTCAGGGACTTCAGGAAATAACGGCAGTTCTGGTACATCAGGAACTAATGGAAGTAGTGGAACCGGTGGTAGTAGCGGAACCGCGGGTTCATCGGGTCGTGATGGTGTAATGGGTCTTCCAGGTGTAGCGGGTAGTTCGGGAACCTCAGGTAGTAATGGAAGTTCAGGTACGGCGGGGTCTTCTGGTACGCAGGGGTCGTCAGGGACCAGTGGAAATAGTGGTAGTAGTGGTACAAGTGGTAGTTCGGGTACCAGTGGGTCATCTGGTACATCTGGAACAAATGGAAGTAGCGGAACTTCAGGTTCCTCGGGAACATCTGGTAATTCCGGTTCCTCTGGTACATCAGGAACAACTGGTTCATCTGGAACAAATGGAAGTAGCGGGACATCCGGTTCCTCAGGTACAACAGGTACATCAGGTTCATCAGGTCGCGACGGTGTTATGGGTCTTCCTGGTGTAGGTGGGTCATCAGGTACCAGTGGTACAGGTTCACCTGGTAGTAGTGGTACAAGCGGTTCATCGGGTACCGCAGGAACATCTGGTTCAAGTGGAACGCGTGGTAGTTCCGGAACTTCAGGAAATAATGGTAGTAGTGGAACGTCTGGAAGTAGCGGAACTGCGGGTTCAAACGGGTCATCGGGAACATCAGGTACTAGTGCATCGGTTACCATCAACAGTAATGTGGACAATTACATACTGACCGCAACAGGGACAGTTAACACATTACAGGGTGAGCAAAATTTACAGTTCAATAGTTCTACAAACTTACTATTGGTAACAGGGTCATTAATTGTAAGTGGTAGTGGTGTGCGTGTCACAGGGTCTACCAGTGTACTAGGTGCATTCACGGCAACCACTAAAAGCTTCCTGATTGACCATCAAAAACTTCAAGGTAGAAAACTCATATACGGGGTATTAGAAGGTCCAGAGCACGGAGTATACGCACGAGGACGTATAATTAAAGAGAGTGTTATTACACTTCCAGATGAATGGGATTGGTTAATAGATGTATCTACCATCACAGTACATTTAACCCCCATGGGAGTACCACAAGATTTATATGTAAAGTCAATCAACGAATCAAATATTGTGATTGCATCCAACACAAATACAGAAATTGATTGCTACTATATTGTTCATGCAACTCGTAAAGACGTTGAACGATTGGAGACGGTGGTATAACATATGGCTTATAGTTATGGACCAAAAATATCAACCACTGGTTTGGTGGTATGTTTAGACCCTAGAAATTCAAAATCGTATCCTGGTTCGGGGACCACGGTTTATGATTTAAGTGGTAAACAAAATAATTTTACACTACAAAACTCTTCCGCATTCATACCTAACGAAAACGTATTTCGATTTACTTATGGCGGAACCAACTGGTTAGAACGAAGTACTTTACTGACTGGATTTACCGCAGGTTCTCTATCTTCGTATTCGTTCGCAGCATACGTTAAGGTGACTGATGCAAATACTATACGATTATTTTCTCATGACGATTTAAGTCAAGATACCACAAACAGATTAAATTATTATGTTACATCCACCAACATGAGTGCAGAAAAAAATAATGTGTACTCTGTTGCCTCAGGACTAGCAAATTTAACTGTAACCAATAATTGGATGTTTATCGGAGGCGCATTAACAGCATACACATCCAAAATGTACAGAGGAACGTTCAGTAATGGATTTAATGTGGGTAACATACAAACATTCCCATCATCATCACCAGAAATAGGAAATTATACTCTTATCGGTCGTCGTGGAATTGATACCAATTTCGGTGGAGATATCGGACAATTTTTTATTTATAATAAAACACTTACAGACGTAGAGATGTTCCAGGTATATCTTGGAACACGAGCGCGATACGGAATATAAGTTATGGCTATTCAAGGTGGTCCTAAGATAAATCAAGATGGATTGGTGTTGTGGGTGGACGCATCTTCTCGGAAAAGTTTTCGAGGAGAACCTACAACAAACTTAGTGAACACAGCATCACTCGGTTTGGGTAGATATAATAATCCACAATTTAGTGGGAGTATAACCACTACAACGCAAACATTTAAAGGGGCTCCTATCTATGAAGCCATATTTTATGCGTCCGCAAGTTCATTTGTTCCACGACTAGGAAGTACCGAAGGATTTGGGTTAACGTATGCTTCTGGCCACGTATACACCGCAAGTTTGTATTATGTAGCGTCAGTGTATTTTAGAACCGACTATCCCATCCCCACAAGTAGTACCCAAGGATTTCAAAATCAATACTCTAATATTCCAGGATGGGGTACCAATAACACCACAACTACCAGATATATTGAAGGTGACTGGATACGACTGTATACACAATGGAATAGAAACACAAATGGGTTCATTGACCGGGGGACTACAATAAACACCGTACATACCGTAAACACAGTTGCCACTACTACAATAATAGTATCTCGTTCAATAGCACAGAGTAATTTTACCGACCCAAGTTTGGTAAGTATGTCAGTTGGTCACAATCCATTAATAACAAGTAACGGAGGATTGACCGGTCTATCAATTTTAAATCACGGGACGGAAACCTCAAGTTGGACAAAATTGTCATATCCATCAAATGTAATAACCACGGCGTCCATGCCATATTTGTACTACCTCCAACTCTCAGTACCTAATACTAACGGAGTGAATACCAATATTACCATGAATTATTTACCAAATGCATATTATCTACACAGTACGGATAATAAATTTTGGAAGGTTACGTTTGATACGGCAAGTTTAGTTGTTTTACCACTAGATTTACCTATAAGAACATATTGGGCAGCACCAATGGTTGAAATTAAAACAGGTTCTCTTATATACCCTAGTGAATTTACTTTTGGAACACGTGGTGGGACCAAAGAAACTGGTGGAGGATGGTTGGATTTAACTTCCAACAATTATAGTGGTTCCATCATCAACAGTTGTTCCTACGATACCCAAGTAAACGGTGCAATAACATTTAATGGTATAAATCAATATGTTACATTTGGTGACATCTTAAACATGCCAACAAATGACTTTACATTAGATGCCTGGCTTAAATCCACCTCAACCGCAACAGGAAATAACAACGGAATAATTTATAAAAAAGGAACATCACAGACTAGTGAATCTGGATATAGATTGAATATGCCAGGTGGCGCCTTTAATTTTACAGTAGCTGATGGTACCACGTTTACCAGTTTAACCGCAGGGTCAGGATATAATGATGGTAGATGGAGAAACGTTACAGCAGTTGCACGAAGGGGAACCCAGTTAGAATTATATGTTAATGGAAATATTATCGGTTCTGCCAGCAGCGCATTCACCTCAATCGTTACAAGTTCCGTAAACTTTGCGATAGGTGGATTGAATACAAGCGGATTGAACTGGTATCATATTTTTTCTGGTAGTATTGCTGCAGTAAAGGTATACAATCGTGCGTTATCACAAACAGAAATAATAGATAATTTTGATTCTATGCGGTCCCGATTTGGAATTTAAACGTAGTTTTTTTGATATGTATATAGGTTAGACTTTAATATAGGAATTATGCCAAACGATATTCTAATAACGCCAGGTAGTGCGAGTATAGCTTTTAGTGGGTCATCTGCTAATACCATACGGTTACAAGTGGAACCGTCTGGTAGTATAACGTTTTACGGTAATAGTGGTTCATTATTCGGTATAAGTGATAGTCTGTCTGGGTCGTTGATGAGTGTCAACGATGTTTCTGGTATCCCTATTCTTGAAGTATTTAGTGATGACCGTGTAGTGATGGGAACATTCGGTAGTAACGCACTTGTTGTCACGGGAAGTAAAGTTGGTATAGGAACTTCATTACCATCCAATCAATTACAAATCGCAGGAAACGTATCTGCATCATCATACACCAGTTCAATCAATAACGCAGTAGGATTCTTTGGTACGTCTAGTTGGGCAGTTACTGCATCTTTTGCGGTGACACCCGCTGGTTCTAGTGGTACCGCGGGGTCTTCAGGTACAAGAGGTTCATCGGGTACTTCGGGGACGAATGGTTCATCTGGTACGTCGGGGACAAACGGTTCTTCTGGTACCTCTGGGTCATCCGGTCGTGATGGTGTGATGGGACTTCCCGGTGTAGCTGGGTCCAGTGGTACTGCTGGTACTTCTGGTTCAAATGGAAGTTCAGGAACCTCAGGGAACACAGGTTCCGCAGGAACATCGGGTAATACTGGTAGTAGTGGTACAAGTGGTAGTTCGGGTACTGCAGGTAGTAATGGCTCTTCTGGTACATCGGGTACCAACGGAAGTTCTGGTACCTCTGGTACAAATGGTTCCTCTGGAACATCGGGTAATTCGGGTTCCTCTGGAACATCGGGTACCAACGGAAGTTCAGGCACTTCAGGAAATACTGGGTCATCTGGTACGTCTGGGTCGTCGGGTACTAGTGGAGCAAACGGTAGTTCAGGAACCGCAGGTAGTAGTGGAACATCTGGTTCATCTGGAACATCGGGAACAGCCGGCTCATCGGGTACCTCTGGAACAAACGGAAGTAGCGGAACTTCGGGGTCGGCAGGTACATCTGGCTCAAGTGGAACACGAGGTTCATCTGGTACAAGTGGTAGTAGTGGAACAAGCGGCTCATCAGGTACAGTAGGTTCATCGGGTACTTCAGGAACGGCGGGTTCATCTGGTACTGTGGGTTCTTCCGGCACCAGTGGTTCTGCTGGTAGTTCCGGTACAAGTGGAAGTAGTGGTCGTGATGGTGTAATGGGTCTTCCTGGTGTTGCAGGTAGCTCGGGTACATCGGGTAATACTGGTGCTGCTGGTTCGAGTGGTACCGCAGGTTCTAGTGGAACAACAGGTTCATCGGGTACTTCTGGTAATAACGGTTCTTCAGGTACCGCGGGTAGTAATGGTAGTAGTGGTACCGCTGGGTCTAATGGTTCGTCAGGAACATCGGGAGTAGCTGGAGCACCCGGGTCAAGTGGAACATCGGGTACTAACGGTTCTTCGGGTACAAGAGGTTCCTCAGGAACTAGTGGTTCTTCTGGTACTTCTGGTACTAACGGTTCTTCGGGTACTTCGGGGGTAGCAGGGGCACCGGGGTCAAGTGGAACTTCTGGTAACGCCGGTGCACCTGGGTCATCTGGTACATCGGGTAGTTCAGGCACCGCAGGTAGTATGGAAGTTCGGGTACCGCAGGGTCAAACGGCAGTTCAGGTACCGCAGGCAGTAATGGTAGTAGTGGTACCGCGGGGTCAAACGGCAGTTCAGGTACCAGTGGTAATAGTGGTAGTTCAGGGACATCAGGTTCATCAGGAACACGTGGAAGTTCTGGTACCGCTGGGTCTAACGGTAGCTCGGGTACAGCAGGTTCTAACGGAAGTTCAGGAACATCAGGTTCATCAGGAACACGTGGAAGCTCAGGTACAGCTGGCTCGAATGGTAGTAGTGGAACAGCGGGGTCTAATGGAAGCTCAGGTACCGCCGGGTCATCCGGAACACGTGGAAGTTCTGGTACTTCAGGAAATAACGGGTCTTCAGGTACGTCTGGTCAAGCAGGTCCGATGGGATTACCGGGTGTCGCGGGGTCATCTGGCACAGCGGGTTCGTCGGGTACCAGTGGTGCAGGAACCATCAGTGGTGGAGTAAATACTCAAGTGGCATTCTTTACTGGTGCTACTTCACTCTCAAGTGATAGTAATTTCATCTGGGACAATACAAATAAACGGATAGGATTGGGTGGCATAGCAAGTCCCACACAACGGTTATCTATGTCCGGTTCATTGATAATAGGTAACGGTGCGTTGGGTGTTGCAGTAGCACCGAACGCAACAGTGGGACGTATAGATGCGTTGAATGATATCGTGGCATTTAGTTCAGACGATAGACTTAAAACTAATATTGAGTATATTACAAGTTCGTTAGAACGTGTACAGCAATTACAAGGATTCACCTACAGTTGGAATAAACTAGCACAATCATTGGCCAAGTATGATACGTCATCACGACATGTTGGCGTAAGCGCTCAAACAGTAAGAACTATACTTCCAGAGGCGGTCAAACTTGCACCGTTTGATAATGACGGGAATAATATGTCCATTAGTGGTGAACACTATCTCACTGTTCAATATGAAAAGATAGTTCCTTTACTTATTGAAGCAATCAAAGAATTAAAGGCAGAAATAGATAAATTAAAACAGAGAAATTTTGAATGACATTACCGGCATCTGGACAAATAAGTTTTAATGATTTACGGGTGGAACTGGGAATACCAACTCAAGCGCCGTTTTCTATTACCACGGCTGCTACTAATGGGTATGTAACAATCAATACGAATTCACCCAGCTACCCAAATAGTGCAACTCCTCATGCTATAAGTGAATGGTACAGTTATGACCACAACGCATCAGCGTGTAACAGTCTCGGGACATTCTCAACAACAGCAACGGACCCACAAACAGACCCAACGAATTGCGGCGGTAGTGGAAATGAATATACGAATGGTTCATTTGCATTACACAGTACAAACTGTAGCAACCTTACCAGTCCAACCGGATGTACCATTTATCTTTCAGGATGTATAAGTACTGCGTATGCAAACGGTATCCGTGGATTCACCGATGGTTCACTTTATTATTTATTAGACGCATCATCAAATATCACAACTAACGGTGGATGTACCCAATAATAATGAGGTAAATCCCAGGTTGACAGATATTTATAGAGGTATTACTTTACAACTTAGAGAGATACTATGGCACGTTTTTATGCAGAATTTGACCATTCACAAGATGCAACATTAAATGCCGACCTGTTTGACATTGCGAAAATAGGCGGAAACGCTACGGAAGGAGGGAACATCCGTGCCGGATTGATTGCATCCCGGTCTGCATTGTCCGCAGAATTTTACGTAGATTCATTTGGTATCGAACGGACAAATAGAAGTGGCGCACAGGGAACAATAATTCCAGGTGATGTCATCACCGTCACTGCGGGAACCAATCCTAGTGTTTCCATGAGCTTCTCTGCGGTGTACACTGCATCTACTTCGGCAGGAGGATTGGCTGGTATCATCACTCCTGCAAATTATAGAACCAGACCAACCGCATCCATATTGTCTACTTTTAATCCAAGTTTATTGGGTAGACCATTACCTATTGACAGTGGAAGTAATCGGAACTATAATTTATTTCTATCGGCATCTAATGCAGTCTCGGCATCATTAAGTGCAATTATAACCGGGTCAAGTACTCCACGTGGTCCATATGTAAGACTGGGTGCTAATCAAGCCAGAACGTTACATAGTATTTGGCATGATGCGGACTTAAATTATTTTGCATGGGATGATTTTACCCCAGGTCAACTTTCTACTAGTGGTATGACTATAGCTACAAGTATGGCCGATTGTAACCAAACAGCAAGTCCAGGAGCAACCAGTACGATTCAGTTTCAATGGCATTCCGTCAACAGTTATCAGTTTAAAAACGATGGAAACGGAAGTGGTAGAATCGGCGTAGAAATCGAAATATCTAAAGCATCAGGTGCAACCGGGGCATGTGACACTAATTGGGGAACACCTAGATTTAGATTACAACTTGGATATGCTGCGACCACGCACGGTGGCCCATTGACAATGGGGACATCTACAAGTGGGAACGGACAAACCAATCCATCTAGTACTACAAATTGTGGTGGGACCAGTACATGGACATGGAATGGGCAAGGTACCTATAATTCTGGGGCAACTCCCAGTGTTTCGTGGACAGTTAAGTTGGAAGATTGCCAATCACCGGGATATGACATTACCGTGTCCACTTTATTATTCGATGCAACAATCACCACCAATACAAACACCGCACAACCAGGTATCATTACCACACAGGCATCGGTACCGAACACACCATAATACTTTAACAAAAACGGTTATATTCAGCTATGAAGAAAAAAATAGTCTTTATTGCACCCCATCTGTCAACGGGCGGAATGCCCCAGTATCTCTACAAACAAATAGAGTCCATCAAACATGATATGGATATCTACTGTGTTGAGTGGGATAATGTGACAGGTGGGGTTCTTGTTGTTCAACGGAATCGTATTTCTAACCTACTCGGGAATAAATTGTTTACTTTAGGAGAAAATAAGCACGAACTGTTTTCGATTATAAATAAAATTAAACCCGATATTATTCATCTACAAGAAATTCCTGAGATGTTTATGCAGAATGATGTGGCGGATAAATTATATTCTACACATAGAAATTATGTTATAATTGAAACGTCACATGACTCAGGATACAACACAGAAAATAAAGTCTATATACCCGATAAATTTTTGATGGTTAGTAAATATCAAATGAAAATGTATGAACCACTGGGTATACCATGTGATGTTGTAGAGTATCCAATAGAAAATAAAGTAAGAACAAAAACAAGAGAACAGGCACTACTAGCTCTAGGGTTGGACCCCAACATAAGACACGTGATTAATGTAGGATTGTTTACTCCACGTAAAAATCAAGCAGAAGTAATAGAATATGCGAGAATGTTACAGAACTATCCTATACAATTTCATTTCCTCGGGAACCAGGCAGACAACTTTAAGTTTTATTGGGAACCATTGATGAAAAATTTTCCATCAAACTGTAAATGGTGGAATGAACGAAGTGATGTAGATGCGTTTTACGAAGCAGCGGACTTGATGTTATTTACGTCACGGGGAAGTGATACAGACCACGAAACTATGCCATTGGTCATCCGAGAAGCGTTGGGGTGGAAAACACCCTCCATGATATATAATCTTCCAGTTTACATGAATTATTTTGACGAATATGATTCAATTGAATACCTTGAAACCGACGTACAACAAAATGTGGTTAAAATAGCACAAAAGTTAATGAACATTGAGATAGATGAGAAGATAACAATGAACAGCGTCAATTATGGAATTAGTAGTCGTTGGGACGAAAATGAGCAAGTTATACATTACTCTACTCAACACAGAATAGATTTTCCTATCATAGTTAGTCTGAAAGAATATAAATCTAATGCAGTATTATGGTCGGCAACATATGATACGATTGAACCCAATGTAGAGTACTGGATGTTACCCATTCACAAAAATTTTCATAACTATAGTATAGACCCAAATTATATGGGCGTAAAGTTGTGTATATACAGGAAGGACACCGGTACCCAAATATATGAAATGCCATTTGTCACAGGATTCACGAATATTCCCACAGTAACCTTAAGTGATTCTATTCCATACCGAATGAATTATATAGAATTTTATGTAGACAAGAAGTATGACAAATGGATTGGGAAGAAACACAACACAGTCGTAGACGTTGGGGCAAACGTAGGATTGTTTACACAATATATGTTGGACAGTGAATACGCAAACCACGTGGTTTCTATTGAATGTGGAAAGAAGGCATTACAAGACTTACAACGGAACTTTAAACGTAATCCTTGGGTGACAGTAATTCCTAAAGCATTGTACCACGCCAATACAGAAATTACGTTTTACCAGGCGGACGAGAATCCTCTCATCAGTAGTCTACTATCCCCAGACCAATTAAAGAATCATGGTGCGGGACTGAAGGGTGACAATGCTTACACAGTAGATACTATTACCATAAAAGAATTGGTAGATACCTACTCCGAAATCGATTTGTTGAAGATAGATATTGAAGGTGGGGAATACCAAATCATTACGAATACAG
>Ga0315902_10013150_pt1 | contig 10720 bp, 17 predicted proteins | sample LakEriMetagenome_9_FD_203523 | JGI IMG/M metagenome (GOLD analysis project Ga0315902, IMG submission 203523) | Freshwater fungal communities from buoy surface, Lake Erie, Ohio, United States - Buoy 12 MA117 | ecosystem: Environmental > Aquatic > Freshwater > Lake > Lake biofilm | place: USA...
CTCCGATCACAGGTATTGATACAATGGAAAAAGCACAAAAGGCTGTTCTTGCAGTTATCAATGCTCTTCCTGCTGCTGTGAAAGGCAAGGCTGATGTTCGCATTTTCTGTGGATGGGATGTTTACACTCTTCTTATTCAGAAATATGTTGATCTGAATTTGTTTCATTACAATCCGGGTTCTACAAATAATGCTGCTGATTCTGAGTTCTTGGTTCCTGGTACATCTTACAAAGTTATCCCTGTACATGGATTGACTGGTACTAACGATATCTACGCAATGAGAATGTCAAATATTTTCTTAGGTGTCGATTTGATTTCAGAAGAGGATCAGTTTGAGCTGTGGTACTCTCAAGATGATCGTAACGTGAAGTTCTCGGCCAATCTGAAAATAGGCGTACAACTGGCCTTTCCAGACGAGGTAACTAAGTTTGAAGCCTAATTAATTAATAACTAAGGGAGGGGAAAGCTCCTCCCTTTTTAAAACAAATATACCATGCCTTGTGCTTTGACAACCGGATATAGCCTCGACTGTAAAGATTCTGCGGGCGGGATAACCGAAGTTTATTTTATTGAAAAAGGGAATGTTTCATCTATTGCCGCAAATGCTTCCGGTGTGGTTACAGGAATCACAAAGGCAAGTGGTAAGCGTTTTTGGAAATACGAACTTCCGAAAGAAACAGGAAACTTTACACACAACCCACAGGTTTCAACTGAAAACGGAACTTTGTTTTTTGAGCAAAACTTGACTATTGTAGTTAACAAACTTTCAGCGTCTGTTAATACTGAATTGAAATTGTTAGCTCAAAACATTCTGATCGCTGTAGTGAAGGATAACAATAATAAGTTTTGGATGTTAGGAAAAGAAAGAGGTTTAGACATGGCAGCATCTGAAAGCGGAAGCGGAACAGCGTTCGGAGATCGTTCAGGATACACTTTGAACTTTATGGGTAAAGAGCCTGATCTTCTTTATGAAGTGAATAGTTCTGTAGCTGCGGCACTCGAAACAGCCGGATAATATTAACCCTAAAAAATAGCAAAAGCGCTCGCTCGATTTCGGGCGGGCGTTTGTTGTTTTGTAGTATTTATAAATTGAAATGATAAAGCTCACAAAGGGAAATACGGAAACTCTTATTTTGACATTGAAAGAAAAACAGACTATCTTAGATGCAAATTTTCTTTTCGTGTTTCAAAGCCGCACCACAAATGACAAAGTAAAGTTTGTGATTGTCAATAGTGCCGATCAGAGTTTATATCAAGATCGATACAATCAGTTTTCCTTAGTGGTGAATACCTACTTTGCGACTAAAGAAGAAGGGTGGTTTACTTATAAAGTATATGAACAGGCAAGCCCCTCGAATACGAATGAGGCAAATGCCGGGGCGGTTGTGGAAACGGGCTTAATGTTTTTATCTGATGGTCAGGATGTGAACACAACAAAATATAACAATCCAACAAGTTACAAAGTATATGATGCAGAATAGAGTATCTTTTATAAAGTTTGCCGATGTGAAAGTACCGGTAATGAAGGAAATGCCAAACAAGGGATGGGTAATGTTTGGGGAAGATAATAAGTTCCCAAATATGCTTTTAACGATGTTTAATAAAAGCAGCAAGCATAATGGGATCGTTTTGGGAAAGGTTAATTATATAGTCGGTAAAGGGTTTGACGTTGTAGCTCCTGCGAATCCTTATGAGAATTGTAATGAGATACTTAAAAAACTTTGTTTAGATATTGAGGTTTTCGGGGGCTGCTATGTTGAGGTACAATATAACGAACTGGGAAAGATAGGCGCTTATTATCATATACCATACCATAAGGTACGAAGCAGCAAAGACAATACGCAGTTTTTTGTTAAGGATTGGGAAAGCTACAAAAAGAATGATGAACCAAAGGTTTTTCTGGCTTACAATCCTAATCAAGATGTGCAAATGCTCCGTAATCAAACGCAAATACTTTACTACAAAGAATACCGGCCGGGGGTTGAGACTTACAGCTATCCCGGTTACATGGGTGCTTTGAATGCCATACAGACGGATATTGAAATAAGCAAGTACCATTTATCGACTATTACAAACGGTATGTTCGCTTCAAAAATGATCAGCTTTTTTGAGGGGATCCCTACAGAAGAAGAGAAACGGGAGATAGAAAAAGGGTTCAAAAATAAATTTACCGGTAGTGAAAACGCTGGTAATATTGTTTTGAATTTCGGTAAAGATCCTGCGAAAGCTCCGAAATTGGAAGATTTAAGCAGCACAGAATTAGACAAACACTTTGACATACTTTCAAAAAGCATACAACAGGAATTATTTGCCGGGCATCAAATTGTATCACCGATGTTATTCGGCATTCGTGTGGAAGGGCAATTAGGGGGACGTAGTGAGATTAGAGAGGCTTACGAGATATTCAAGGCTACATACGCAAACGATAAGCAGCAAAGTCTTGAACTGCTATTTAAAGAGATTACAGGCATAGAGAAGAAGATCGTTCCTGTTGAGCCGATAGGGATCGAATTTAGCGAACAAACATTACTACAGATTGCACCTAAAAAATGGCTACTTGAAAAAGTAGGCATCGATCCGAATCAGTACCCTGAAATATTGAATACCGAACCCCCGGCAAATATATCTCAAAACACGACTGTAAATGAGAACCTGAAAAACTTAAGCGGACGTCAATGGCAAAGCCTTACACGTATTATACGCAAATTTGAGAAAGGGGAGATCAGTCAGGATCAGGCGAAGCTACTTTTAAAGAGTAGTTTGGGTCTAAATGATGAAGAGGTGAATACGATGCTTTCCATTGATAACGAAGCAATGCAGTTTAGTTCGCAGGAGGAGCAGGAGCTTTTGTTGTCGGAGTTTGCAGCATGTGGTGTAAATAAAGATCATTATTTAATAGTGAATAGAAAGAAGTTCATTTTTGCAGATGAACAGTTGCAATTCCTTTCGCAAATTGAGCTAAATGTTTTGGATCTTATTAAGAAGGATAAACTGATAAAACCTGAAACTATTGCGGACGTTTTGGATATTGACTTAACAGCCGTTTTATCGATATTGGATAAATTGGAAGAGGAAGGCAAAATACAAAGAAAGCCTAAAAAGATAGGTGAAGATATTGCAAGCCAAACAATAATACTGCTTCCTATTTCGGAGCAGATCATTAAAGATCAAAAGGAAAAGATTAAAGATGCAAAGCAAGCGCAGCCGGATGTGAAGCCTGTTATTCCTAAGCTCAAACCGGATACGCTTAATTTTAAGATCCTATATGATTACGTGTTGAAGCCAACGGCAGGCGGTGAAGATGTTATCCCCACAACCCGTGACTTTTGCCGCCGTCTCATAGCTATGAATAAATTATGGTCACGTAGTGAAATTGAAACTATGAGCCGGAGGATGGGTTATAGCGTATTTGATAGGGGCGGCGGCTGGTGGGGGAAGTCTAAGTCTTGCCGGCACGAATGGGAATCAGTTATTGTAATGCAAAAAAAATAATAAATGAGAGATATTCTTTTTATAAGTCCTGAAAATATTTATGAACGCTCACCTGTTCATAAAAATATAGATAGTAAAATGATCGTTTCCGAAATAAAGACCGTTCAGGAAATGCAGTTGCTTCCTGTTTTAGGGACGGCTCTTTATGAAAGGTTGCAGGATGGAATCGACAATAGTAACCTTACAGCGGACGAAGAAACATTGCTAAAAGACTACATTCGGGACGCAATGATTCACTACACTATTTCAGAGCTTGCCGATGGTTTGTCGTATCAGATATGGAATAAAGGACTTACGAGAAAGACAACCGAAAACAGCGAAGCGGTGAGCGCATCGGAGATTGACGATTATAAAGCAAAGTATAAGAATCGTGCTGAATGGTATTTAGAAAGACTGATTAATTATCTTATAGAAGAAGCTGGCACGGGGTCTAAGTTTCAGGAATATATTAACCCGGGCAGCCGTGTTGACACTTTCATTCCAAAGCGGTCGGCTTATGAAATAGGTATTTATTTGGGAAAAACAGCGATGCCAAAAGAGGACGTGCCTAAGTGGTATCGCTATGAATTTTTAAGCTGTTGCCAATGAGTTACACAAAGAAAACACAAAAGCTATTAAAAGCATATTTAAAAAAGCATGAGTCTAACGCTCAATCAAATAATAAAAAAGCTGGTAACGATCGCAGCCGCTCACAAACAAGTGAGAACGGCAAGGCACGTAAAGGCTGAGGACTTTGTAGTCTTTGATTATAAAGATCAGGAATACCCTGCCGTTTGGTACACTTTGAATACAAGTGCGGTAAACGGTAAGGAAAAGACTTACAGTATCGTTGTAACTATTGCCGACCTTCACCATGTAGAAAACATGGATGAACTCGAAATGCAAAGCGACTGCGAACAGATAGGCCATGATCTTTTAGCTCAGATTAGCTGGGATAAGCATGAGTGGACGTTAATAAAGACAAATACTTTTGAGTATTTCAGGCAGGGGCAGGAGGATGTGCTGGCAGGGGTTACATTTCAAATAGATGTAAAGCTTCCGATTCTTTACGATAATTGCCAGGTTCCAACGAATTACGAACTGCCAAACGGGAATTTCGTATATATAAATACAAATAGATTTATGACAGTTGCGGATTTTATAGTTGGTAGCGGTCAACCGATGGTGCAGGGGGATACTGATTATCAAAATAATCAATTAACGATAGCTCCTTTTGTATTTATAGATGGAATATTGCAGACTTATGTAGTGCGATCTGATCGTAGGTATATTTCACACAATGCAACAACAAGAACAATAACAATAAACGGAGGCGTAAATGAAGGCGAAAATATTAGGATTCTTTTGTAGTTTAATTCTTTTATCTGCATCGGTAAAAGGGCAAACGATAGACGGTGTTTTATATACCAATTTCAATAACTATTACAAATGGCGTGGCGGTGCTTTTGACTCTACTTTACTCATTCCTAATATTCCTGCTTCGATTGGCCGCAGGCCGGGAGCGGTTTATTACAAGTCGGCAGATAGTTCGATTTATTCGTGGACTGGTTCGCAATGGAGGAAAGTGGGTGAGTCGGCTGCAAGCGATACGGCAACAGTTGTCAAAGCGTATGTAACCAATGCCGAGGCGGTTACGATTACAAAAGGTCAAGTGGTTTATATCTTTGGTGCAAGCGGCGACAGGGCAAGTGTTAAGCTTGCAAAGAATACAAGCGACACATTCAGCTCAAAGACTTTGGGAATAGTTAGGGCGGATATTGCAGCGGGTGCGGCTGGATGGATTACTACACAGGGGCAGGTTAGCGGGATTAATTTAAGTGCATATAATCCGGGGGATATTCTATGGCTCGATAGCGTGGCGGGTGGGTTTACAGCTACTAAGCCGCAGGCACCGTATCATGCAGTATTTTTAGGTGTTGTGGAAAGGGCAAACGCTGGCAATGGTTTGATATACGTTAAGCCACAAAACGGTGTTGAATTAGATGAGCTTCACGATGTTAGGATTACAAGCCTTGCAAATAATGAAATTATAAGATACAACTCTACTTTAGGATATTGGGAAAATAAGACCGTTGAAAGTATCCTGCAATTTGATACCGTTCCTTTGGCGGTCTTTGGTGCTGGTAGCGGTGCGGCAGGTGATACGTTGGCTTTCAGCACATCCGCGCTTTACGGTAGCTTTTACAATGCAGGAAGCGATACTTTGATTATTACGCAAATGAGAGCAGGCGTGTTAGGTACTTCGCCATCTATTACTACAGAGGTTTATTGGAACGATAGTTTAAATATTACCGCAGGTGCTACTATTTTGGTGAGTGGGGGCACATCGGTAACGGGTACGATAGGTGAGACAAATGTAACATCATTCACCAATAATAAGATTCCGCCAAATGTATGGGTATTTGTTCGTACATCAGCGGTTGCAACAAAGCCCACTTATTTTACTTTGACCTTATTAGGGTATAAAAAGAGAATATGAGATTTATTTTTGTAATATTACTTTTCTGTTGCTTAGGTGCGGATGCGCAAATGATTATAAAGGCGCATCCTAATTATGTGCCGTTTGCATCTGCAAATCTTTTATTAGATCAGTATTCAGGTGCGGCGGCGGCTTATTCTTTGCGTAAACTTAGAACGGCATATACAGGCAGCGCAATAAGGGTAAGGCGGTCAAATGATAATAGTGAGCAGGATATTGGGTTTACTTCATCGGGTGACCTCGACACAGGTGCGCTCAAGACGTTCGTAGGTGCAAATAGTGGGTTTGTGGTCACATGGTACGATCAATCTACAAATGCAAGAAACGCAACGCAAACAACGGCAGCTAATCAGCCGAGAATAATAAATGCAGGAACGGTTGAAAGAATTGCAGGTGAGCCGTCTATATTTTTTGATGGTACTAATGATAATTTAAGAGCAGATGCTGTTAGTAGCGATTTTAATGGTGAAGATAAATCATTTTCAAATTTTGTAATATCAAATAAAACAAATACAAATACCGTAGGAGTTGTTTCATCATTTGGTAGAAGCACAAACGATAATCCAATAATAGGATTTAGATATAATAGTTCAGCTTTATTTGAATTTCAAATAAGAGATAATGGAGGCGTTAATATAATACGTAATTCAAATATAAGTTATACAGCAAATACAAATTATTTATATACAACTCTTACAAATGGAGCAACTGTAAATTTATTTATAAATTCAGTAAATAGATCGCCAGCTGTAAATACCACAAATGTAGGGACATTAACTTTAAATACTTATGCTATCGGTGCATTAGCAAGAACAACTGTCGCAGGTTTTTATGGAGGTTACGTTTCAGAAAATATCATTTATGCATTAGATCAAACTTCTAACCGCACGGGAATAGAAACAAACATAAATAACTATTATGGGATATATTAAAGTTTTACCACAAGCAGGATTAACAAGTGAACAGAGGGCGGAAGCTATTAGCTATGAACTATGGGCAATTAGCAGACCGCCTGAAATTAGAAACCCGAATGATATAACGGCTTATATGTTTGGATGGGTGAAGCATCCTACTCAAGACCCTGCATATACAGATGTGGTTAATACGGCTTTGGATGTGGAGCTGGATTATAGCATTATTGTGCATCCTGAAAACAATCTGACTAATCTGATTGCTTTGTTTCCTGAGTTATCGCAACAGGAAAAGGATGGACTGGCAGCGTTTATTGAATCACAGCAAAGCTTTCCGTTTCAGTATATTATACCACAGGGAACAACGGTATTTACTTATGATCAAATGAAAGACGCAGGTTGGTTTCCTGAAAATGAAGAACTATGAGAGGGTTTATATTACTTATAATCGCTTTGCTTTTATCGGTTGTTTTGCTTCCGGTTGGCTTTATTTTTCAAATAATTGTGACATTATTCAAGGGAATAAACACTTACCTTTTCACAATCGCTAAGTCAATCGACCAACTCGGCAATGTAGTTTGCGCGGATCTGTTTAATTACACAATGATTAAAAAGAACGGTTACAAGTTCGGCAATGAAGACGTGACAATCAGTCACGTTTTGGGAATGAATAAAAAAATTAATAACTTGACATTTACAGGCAAAGCATTATCTTGGCTGCTAAATGCAATAGATAAAAATCACGTAGAAAAAGCAATAGAATATGGCAAAGATTGAACTTGGTATAGTGTGGCTGCTTAGCTTAGTTACAATAGTAACGCAAAGCGATATTATGTTTGTGGGGTCGGTAATTGCATCAGTAACGGTTACACTTCGCAACCTTCCCGGCGCTTGGAAAGTAATAAAATCAATAACAAGTAAAAAGAAGTAAAATGCCAGAATGGTTAAGACGGTTGACAAAATCAGATATCAGAAACAGCATCGCAATAATTATTGTGGTGGGATGTTTTATTCTTATGTATTTATTACAGGTGAAACCAATACCCGAACAAAATCATGATCTGGTACTTACTGTTGGCGGCTTTATTTTTGGCGGTGCTTTGGCCGGTGTGGTGGGATATTATTTTGGAGCTACGAAAAATGATAAAAAAGTAAATAATGAAGATTAGCCTTTTTGTTATCGTTTGGGTTTATTTGCTTTCATCATGCAGCACCCCTGCGAAGCTCAATAAATTAATGAACAAACTACCTAAGGCGGCGGCAAAGGAATGTGCTGAACGCTACCCGGTAAAGGAAAGCATCGACACCGTTGTTATAGTGGATTCCGCAGCTGTAAAGGTTTATGAAAATGAGTTGTTTCTATTATGGAAACAGCTCGATTCTGTTTTATCTGTAGGCTGCGATACTCAATACATCGAAAGTATTAAAGAAATTATCAAAACAAAACCCGCAAAGATTGAGACGAAATACGTAATAAAGACTCAGGAAAACACGGCAAAGATCCAGGCGGTTACAGATAGTTTAACGGCAATAATAAACGGAAAAGATCGTGAATTAATGGTTTGCGAATACGACATAACAAAAATAAGAGAAACCTCTGAAAGCCGCAAGAAGCAGCGGAATAGATTATTTTGGCTTTTGGTATTAATGACAATCTTTGCATTTAGAAAGCAAATTTTAAAACTTATCTCATGAAGGCGAAAATCTTAAAATCAGATGACGGGCAATGGTATTGCATATTGATTGCTCGAAATGGTCAGGTGCTTTTCACATCTGAAACCTACAAACAGAAAAAAAGCATTTTGCGTATGCTTAGCAATAACCTGCCAAAAATCAAAACAGAATGGTAACATCTGCAATGTGCTTCGCCAAGTACGGCGATCCTGAAAAACAAAAAAACATGGTCGTTTGGGATGTGCCGACTCATTTAGAAATTGGCGTTATTCCTAAAAAGATTTATTGTAATCGTGACATGGTGGCACCTCTTCAAAAAGCCTTTGAGAATCTAATTAAAACGGGAAGAGTAAAGGAGCTGAAAACATGGGATGGGTGTTTCAACATCAGGAAAAAAAGGGGGCTTTCCTCAATGTCTTTGCATAGCTGGGGAATAGCTGTTGACGTTAACGCATTCGAGAACGGATTAGGGAAAGATCCTAAATTATCAAAAGCCTTTGTCAAATGCTTTACAGATGCAGGATTTAACTGGGGCGGCGTGTGGAGGCGAAAAGACGGTATGCACTTCGAGTTGGCAGCGATTTAATCAATCCACTTTCCATTCAATAAAAGGTTTATTATTTTGTAATTTTTAAGTGTTTCCATTTCCGCAAATGTTATCATTTCTTCTTCTTTCTTATGCCACTGATAATCAAAAACATAGTTAGCCAAATGGGTTAACTCATGAAACAGTAGTGTAACGGTGTCGACTATTGTAATACATCGGGAAAGGTTTATAAATACAAAAAGTTCTTTTTCATTGTTAGGGTTTACATTGCAAAGACCTGCTATGTACGCATCATGGGCGGTGTTGTTATACATAACACATTCTCCTAAGCTCAATCCGTGCATCTTTTTTACGCCGTAATATGTGAAGATGTCGGCAGGATCATAGCTGCAAATAAACGTGTACAGATCGTATTTCTTTACAAACATTGTACAAATGTAATCATTCTAAAATTACCTTTTTTTGTCTGAGTGGGGGAATTGGGCACGGGGATTTGCTGCGATCTCTTAAGTGGATTATTGTGCTATGGTCTTTTTCTAAAAATGTCGCCAGCTTTACAACCGTAACATTTTCAAAGTGCAAAAGGATGTGCCGTACAAAGTGAGCCCGTACAGATACAACATCCTGCTCCCGTGTCTTTTTAGCTTTCACCGGATCGACTTTATGAAAGTCACAGATCTTCTTCCATTCTTTATTGAGGTCGGGGGCGATCGTGTTTCTTTGCGGAAGGATTACCTCCCTTTTTATTATTGTCCGGGTTTGGTTTATTATTCTTTCAATGTTATTTAAAAGAGCTTTCGGGACTCTTTGCATATAATGTTCTAAATGCGTGTTAATGGCGTTTATGGCCTGTTCTGTAGTCATTTAATGTATTTTATAAAAATGATAATATCGAGAATTATAATGAAGCAAATGACGAAAACAAAGAATGCGGTAAATTCAATCATGGCTTTTTATTTAATAGTTTCCTTTCATAGTCACGCCCTGCGTGGTGTATTAACATAGTTGTTAAATTGTTATCAGTGGCAAAGATTATTTTGTAATAATCTGTAGATGAAAGAGTGGATTTATGATGATACTTAATTTCAAAGCGTATAAATTCTTTTGAAGATAGCTCATCATAAGTTTCAATAAAACTCAATAACTCATCTTTTGATAAAAATAGCTCCATGGTTTTTTGGTTTAAATGTTTGTAAATTTATCTTATTTATCCAATAATATCCTCCATGTGCGATCATTTATTTTATCGCATTTAAAAAAAACGGTGAAGGCTTTATTTTTGATTTTAATATTATAAACATCGCATATTGTTTCAATTAGTGAAACATTACAAATGTATCCGCTATCGTTAAATTTATACCCGTTGTGCTGATCACCTTCGAAAAATATAATACTTCCGTGCTCGATAGCAAAATTGATATATTGCCATTTTAATTTATTTCTGTAAAAAAAATTCCTTAATGATATTCTATATGTACGTTTTATTCTTTTCTGATCTTGATCAGATGAGTAATAAAATCCTATTGTACAATCAGGCTCTCCTTGCCTGTTAAAAATGTTTATACATTTTTTTTGTGGTTTAATTAGCTCCATAGTTTTTTTGTTTTAAATGATTA
>Ga0315902_10013151_pt1 | contig 10720 bp, 6 predicted proteins | sample LakEriMetagenome_9_FD_203523 | JGI IMG/M metagenome (GOLD analysis project Ga0315902, IMG submission 203523) | Freshwater fungal communities from buoy surface, Lake Erie, Ohio, United States - Buoy 12 MA117 | ecosystem: Environmental > Aquatic > Freshwater > Lake > Lake biofilm | place: USA...
GAGACAAAGGACAGAAACTTGTGGAGTGGGCCTCAAAAACCGGAGGAGCTGCTGTGCCTATTTTAGGAACAAACCTATATCAGCAAATGGCAGAGCGTGTTTACGATGCTCTTGATGTTTCTGATAAAGAGTATAGGGGAGCCGATGGGGCTATTGGAATATTTGCAAAAATGCTTCGGAATGTTCCTGTCATAAGAGATGAGTTTCAGAATGCCGTAAACGGACTTGGCGAAGAACTTCCTCCGCAAACAGGAGGCGTAATATTCTCCAAGAAGGAAACAGGCCCTCATGCAAAATTATGGCAGCTCCTTGCCGACAAAAAGGCCACAACAGGCCGCCCCGACAGAAGAGGGGCTGCGTATATTGACATCAATGGCGACCAAAAGGCCATGAATGACGAGCAATTTTATTTCTTTGCCAAGACAAGGGGTGAATACATTCGCACTCTTATGGAGAAGCAGTATGACCGCTTGAAGGAAATGGACGAAAAAGAGTTTGGCAAATGGATGGAAAATGCACGTACAAGTGCAAACAGATTTGCCAACGGAGAACTTACTCTCCAAGCCGAAAAGGGAATCTACGAGAAGGGTATAAAGAAATACAAGGCCGAGGCAGAGCATGAAAAGGACCGCCTTATGTACGCTTTGGAAAGGGGGGATGTCAAAGACGCTAAATCTGCATTTGACAATTACGAGCCTCTCTCCACGCAAACAAAAGCAAAAGATAAGAATGCTATATTTGTAGAAATAGTCAAAGACGACATAGTGCCAACAGGCATCGGAAGTTTAGACAAAATTGATTTCTACAAGGCGGTGTTTCTAAATCAGAATCCTACCATCCGCATACAAGAAAAGCAGTCTAATGGCAAAGTGAAACTTGTGGCCAAGCCTTTCAACCAAATATTTACAGAAGAAGAGAGGGCTGATTATAGAAGAATGTACCAAGAAAGAGAAGAGGATGTCGTGAAAAAGCTATCCGTTCTTGACCAAGCTCTTCAAAAGAAATATACCAATATGATGGCGGGAGATGCCATTTGGCGGAAATACTTGAAAATAGGAGCATCCAAGAAGTAACTTTGCAATATGATACACAGGATTGACCGGGTGAACCCCGATGTGGACGACAGGGTGATAAAGCCCAACGAGGCACGGATGGCAACCAACCTCCGTTTCGGAGCCTCCACCGAGGACACCAACCTTTCCGGCGGAACGCTTGTTCTTGGCAACAAGGAGCTTTCCTTTACGCCTCCTTCAGGAGTGAATAAGGTGGTGGGCGTGTATGCCGACCTCGAAACCAACTGTGTGTTCTTTGCTATGTACAATAGCGAGCAGAAGCACGGCCTCTATCGCATCAATGGTGCGACAAATGTTGTGGACACGATTTTGGGTGTGGACGTTTTGGGGAACAACAATGGGGTTCTTTTGAACTTCCAACCCGCAGACACTTATAATGTTTCCATTGCCGTCATTCAGGGCCTCCTTTATTGGACGGACAATGTGAACGAGCCTGGGGTTATAAACATCGAGAAGGGCATAAGGACGATGAAGAACGCCCCATTGCCTGGAGATGCTTCAAGTATTTACTATTCTGAATTTGCTCGGACAAACTACCTTCAGGTGAAAAGACCGCCTGCTGCTGTTTTGGATGTTTATAGGATAGCGGGAAGCGGGAATTTATTGTCCTCTATTAGATTTTCCCCAAGCCAAATTCAAAACATTTACACAAACGATACAGACGCAGACGGAAGTCGCCTTGCAGCATGGAGAAGAGATTTTGTAAACACGGATGGCATTCAGTTTAGCTATTATTACGTATATGACAATAACGAGGAGAGTAAATTAGCTCCTTGGTCGCAGCCTGTTTTTTACAAAAAAAGAATTGTTGTTCAGGTCCCCCCGATAGAAATAAACAATTTTTTAGCCGTAAACACTGCGCCTGGCACTCCATTTCGGCCAAGCACGGTGAAGAAAGTGGTGTTTGTCTATCGTGTGAATAATGACGGAGTGCCATTTATAATGGGTAGCGTGGATAACACACAGGCAAACTATTCGCTTCCAACAAATCAACCAAACGTTAGCTCAAACCCACTCACTGCATCAACCAACTTCACTGGTGTTATTGACCTAAATATAAGGTCATTAAAGATGTTTGCGGCTGACACGACAGCGCTCATTAGGACGCCCGTAAGCACAGACCTTGTTGAGCAGCGGTTCGACTCCGTTCCTTTAAGGTCTGCCACCAATACAATAGCGCAGAACAGGCTCAATCACGCCAACTACATTCTTGACAGAAATTCTTGGCAAGGGATGACCTTGAGCTTACAAGTGGTTTCTGTGACGGCGCCAAGTACTACATCGCAGATAATAAATGAGACTACGCTTGAGGGTATTTTTCGCCCCGGCGGAACGTATGAAATAGGTATAGAGTTGTTAGATGTAGCAGGAAGGCCAATTGGTGTAATTGAAAACCAAGAAATAACTATACCTGAAATGAGGGTGAGAAATAACCCATTTGCTTTTATAGAACGCAGCGATGCGGAGGGGAATTACGATATATATAAAGTGAATGGGACACAAGTGAGAAACCCTCTCCCAGATTTCAATAAAGAAAACTATGATGATGCGTCGCTAAATATATACAAGGTGAGATACACTGTATCTGGAACGCTTCCGCCTTGGGCAGAATCATTTCGAATTGTTTCAAGTGGAGATAAAACAGTTGAGTTATTTCACAGAGCGCAAACAACTATTCTTTATTGGTATGAGGGAGATGATGGAAAAGATATCGCCTTGATGTTTCCGTTTTTTGCAGGACAGCGAAATACATTTATAAATCAAGGAAATATTTATTGGCCTCACTTTTTCACAAACTTCCCCCTTCCAAGTACTGTTGTAGAATACAGAGGAAGTGGAATTGTCAATGGGCAGAACGCACCAACCGTAGGCCCATCATTAAAGTTTAAGGGGTATGCAATTAACAAGGCGAGCGTTCCCGTTGTATACAACGAGGGGGATGAGCTGTATGTTAAGTTGGGTCAGCAGGTGTTTTTGCAAAAGGTAACGCCCAGCAGTTTATCAGACGCAGCTATGACGGCAGCGTTTGCGGTTCCCATTGCAAGCAGAACATCTACAGTAGAGTCATACAAGGTAGTAAAGGAAAATAATGGGTTATTTTATATTGAAAACACGAATACGGGACTTTACCCAGTATTGCTCGCTTCTGATTGGGCCGTTCCTAATGAAGGAGGATATTCTGGCTTTAGGTCAAGAAATTATTGGTGGGACTTAAACCCTTGGTATGATAACTTTCGCCCCGTGTTGTACGATGTTGAAGTGTATTTAAAGAAAAATCCTGCGGAAACAATATTCTATCAAAATAATACAATTATTCAAAGGTCCCAGCTACCCTCCTCTGGTAGTATTCAAGGGGATGTAAATGGAGATTGCTATCTATGCTCGTTCGCACAAAGTATATCGCCATATTCTGGGCCAACAGCCACCACGACATACATCATGGCGGTGAATAACGACCCATCGCAATATTTTAACAAGTTTCTTCCGCAGTCGTCGGCATGGTATTCAATAAGAACCCCAAGGTGGCTTACAAGGTTAAATATTCCAGGGGCTTTCTATTCCATGAACCCCAATTCGTACAGTGCCGAAAACTGGACATGGCAGAAAGGACAGCCCGCAATTGTGAACGAAAACCAACGGGAGGTGACAATAGACAATGGAATTATTTTCTCGTCTCCTTTCGTTCAGGGAACGCAAATAAACGGCCTCAATCAATTTAACTCCCTTGACTTCCGCCTCGCTCCTGTAGAGAACGGGCCGATTTCGTCTCTTGTCGTTACAAACGCAACACAGAAAGAGCCGGGGGTGATGTTAGCCATAGGAGCAAACGGAGTGAGCTCGTTCTATTACGATGCCATTCAGCTTTCGAATGTGGACGGAACAGACAACGTAGCCACCACCACGTCCTATCTCGCCTCTCAAAGGCCATTGCTTGGTCAATACGGAACCACAAGGCCAATGAGCATAACCAAAACGCCTCTTGGAGCGGTGTATTGGTGGAGCGATGTGGTGAACGATTTGATACGCTACACAAACGCAGGGCTTGAACGCCTTGGAATGACATTCTCGTTTGCCAACTATTTAAGAAGAACGTACAATGACAATCCGCTTCTGATTACGTGGTATGACCAAGTGACGGACGAGATTCTTCTTTTAGGAAAGTTAAGAGAGACGGCTGTGTTCTCGGAGCGTTACAAAACATTCCAAGGAGAGCGCAGTTATAACAATGGCTTTGGCAAATACCCTGAAAGAGGAATAGGGCTTGCAACAAAACAATTCCTGTTTCTTGAAGGAAAGATATGGGTGACGGATGTGGACCTTGTAGGGCTTAATGCCCCCGATGACAATTTTATTTTTGGCGAATATAAAGACCCTGTTTTAAACATTGTCACGAATGAAAGCCCTGCTAACGTAAAGCGTTGGAATCAAATAAAAGTGTTTGGCAGTAGGCCAAATTCAGTGGAACTACAAGCCCCTGACGAAACAGAAGGCGTGTCGGGAGTTCTTGAGTCTTATCTTGATGTTGGTAATTGGATAAAAAGAAAAAGCGATTGGGAAGCTGCTATTAGAAGGGCGGCCAACACCCCCGGAGGCATACTCGCAGGAAAACTTATGGAAAGTAGGATAATATATTCTAAATTTGCGTTTAGTGCACAGGGTTTTCAGAAGCTGAACTTTATAGAAGTGAAGAGTAACGTCTCAATAGTACAATAAAATGGCAGACAAACAATTTGATTGGACGGGGCTTTTGCAGTTTGCTCCCTCTATATTAGGAGCAGGAGCAGGCTATCTTGGAGCATCCCCCATGCGGGAGGAGGCCACCCGTTTAAGAAAAGAACGTGAACGTCTTCTTGCTGAGGGCGCACCTGGCCTTACAGCTCTTGAGCAAGAGCAGCTTAATGCTGCCCGTGCAAGGGCTGCTACAAGCCGTGTTCCGGGGTACGCTCAGGAGGTGGAGGGGATTGCCCAACAGCAAGGAGATGTTCTTGCCGCAGGAAAGAGAGGAAGCCAAACGAGCAGCAACTTGTTAAACCTCCTTTCCAAGCTGAACGTACAAGGACAAGCCGCAAGGCGTAATCTTGCTATGCGTGGAGCGCAAACACAGCAGCAGGCTCAGAGAGAACTTGGTTCTATAGCTATGTCTGCTGATGCAAGAAGAGTTCAGAGAGAACAGCTTCGTGAGCGTCAGCTTGCGGCAATGGATGCGGCAGCTCGTCAATATAAAGCACAAGCAGGAATGGCTCCTTTGCAGGGGGCGATTTCTATGATGCCTGCGAGCGGGTTTGATTTTACGAAGTTGATGAAAGATAAAGCGGCGCCTCCAACCGTAGAGTCGGTAAGATTCAATCCCGAAACAGATGTTAGTCTTGGCGATGAAATGAATGTTTCAAATGCAAGAGTTGCCGCATCATCCCCAGCACCATCCCCAGCAGCAACTGGCCTTGGAGGTCAGTTTAATATGAGCGAGGATATTGGGTATGACCCATATAAAGAGCCTCTTAAAAAATATCCAATTCTAAGTGGTGCTTATCAAAATATGTTTAATCCAGACATGATGAGAAGAAGGATGGATATGGTAAGCCAACTGCCTCGGACAACACCTTACTATAATTTTGGACAATAAATGTTTGCACCAGATTTAACGGCTCCATTCGAGAAAAAGAAATCCAACGAGTTTGGCAAAAGCTTTGCCCAGGGATTGGAGTCTTGGCATCTGATGCAAATCGAATCGCCCAACTTCCCGCGCAGGAAATGGGCGGAGAACTATCAATATTCTGTAGGCAACCAGTCCTACCTACGCACCATTCAGCCTATAGATAATCTGGGGGCGAATGATAGCCAAACATTGCTGGGCGCTGATCTGCGCAACATGAAGCTTACCTCAACTATCCTGGAAAGTATTGTTGGAAAGCTTAACCGGCAAAAGTTTAAGCCCACCGTCAGCATGATAGATGCTTTCTCTATGAATCAGAGAGAGGAGATTGAGGCTAAGATGAAGGTGGCGATGATGCTGCGTCAGCAGGGGGCAGAAATCTCTCAATATCTCCAGCCGCTCGGCCTTACGCCGGACGATGTTCCATTGGACAACACGGAGCTGGAAATTATGATGAACTGTATGCCTCAGTTCGTAGAAGAAATGTATCTGGAGTTGGCCTTGCAGAAAGTCTGTAAGGAAAGCAACATTGAGGTATTAGCCCGTATGGCAGACTATGACGACTGCATTACGGGAACTATGGGCTATTATATAAATAGAGTAAATGGCAAGCGTCAAATCGAGTGGCTTGATCCGCTTAATAGCGGTCATAGTATGTCCTTTTATCCTGACGGGCGTGATATTGTATGGAGCTATAGAATTCGTCCTGTACCTCTTGAGCAAGTTCGAGTGGACGCGCAAGAGTTCCTCACAGACGACCAGTTAAACAACCTGAGAGGAGGGCAGTTCTCAATTCTGTACAACTGGCTGTACTTTTGGACGAACAACAACAACAACTATCTCACCACTTTTACAAACACATACACCGACTATGTTCTCGTCATGGACTTTGAGTTCGTCTCCACAGACCTACTTTATACAAATGTCAAAAACGGGAGGGCGTATAATGGATATACCAAGAAGTCTCCCGGAAAAGATGGTGACGTTTACACAGCTAAGGTGCAGAATCTCTTCGGGGGTAAGTACATATGCGGCTCTGGCTACCTGTACGACTACGGGGTTAAGCCTGGGGTGCGTCAACCTATCGTAACAAACAACGAGGACGCATTTAAGGTAAACGCTTCTAAGGTTTACGGGTCATTTATATGGCACCAGAGCAGCATGGTGCGTGGCGAAACCATCAGCATCATTGACCGTGCCAAGCCACACGTTGACGCAATCGAAGACACCTTCAAAAAGTTTAAAACATACGTTAAAGAGTTTCTTCCTTGGATGATAAGAGTGGACCAGGACGCCCTGGCCGATCTTGCCATGAAGGAGGGGGACGCTGTAACGGCTGAGGATTTAATGACTACGCTCCTTGAGCGTGGACTTGGCGTTGTGTCTTCCAGCGCCTACCGTGGGTTCCACAATGCCTCTGTTAAAGATGCTATAGCCATGATAGGGAATGATGGCGGTAGTAATTTGCAAGTGTTGTGGAGCCTGCTATTGCAGCAGATTAACCTGCTGCACGACATTGTTGGTGTTCCTAAAATAGACACAGGTGGTGGGGTGAGCCCAGAGCAGGGTAAGGCAGTGAGCCAAATGCTGCTTCAGGGTAGTGAGAATGTTCTGTCTGGACTGATGGACGCCAAGATTAGGCTATACAGCAGCCTGTGGGAAAACCTTATGTGGGATGTTCTCCAGACAGGAGAGGCCGGAGTGATGAACAGCAGACAGTTTGTCATCCCTCCCGGCAACCCGAACATGAAGATTCCAAATCTTATTGTCGAACCTTTGCCAACAGATATGCAATGGCAGGACCTTTACAATAAAGCCCAGCAGGCAATGGCCGCCGGAATTCTTACGATGGACCAATATGCCTACCTGCAAATCATTGACAACATGAAGCAGGCATGGGGCTATCTGGCCGTTCAGCAAAAGCGGACAGAGATGAAGAAAATGATGCAGCAACAGCAAATCGATCAGGCCAACACAGAAAGGCAAATGTTGAGCAATCAACAGGCGCAGCAGGGCAAAGAGAAGCTGGAGCTGCTTAAAATTGTAGGCACAGTGATAGGTGAGTATGCAAAGGCTGCGTTTGCAAATCCTATGAATACTCAAAATCCTGATGTAATTTTGCAAAAAGTACAATTAGAAATAGATAAAATGTATGGAGGAGGTAATGAACAACAGCCCGGAGGGTCTCTCCTATCAGGAGGATCAGCCGCAGGAGAACAGCCTGTTCCCGCTGGCGGACAACCCGTTCAAGGTTACGAAGGTGAGCCTGGATACGGAGGAGAACTACCAGCAGGAGAACCAGGAGCCCCAGGAGAATACGCCTGAGATTCAGGCAGAGGAGCCGCAGCAAGAGCAGCAGGTAGATGATATAGAAGCCCTGCGCCAGCAGCTTGCAGCTCTGGAACAAAAACTTCAGGACGCACAAACCACCACTCGGGTGGAATACAGGCTTCCTGATGACGTTCTCGAAATCATAGAAAAGCCCGAAACGCTTGCTATGCTTAACGAGGACTATTCTAAAAAGTCTGTCGCAGAGTTAATCAAGGAGGCTTTCAAAGAAGCCAACCCTTGGGCAACAACTGACAGGCACGTTGAATCGCATCTGAGAAAGCAATATCCAGATATTGACTTTGATATGCCCGATGATCTTGGGCTTTCTGCGGAGGAGTACGATGCTATTGCATGGCAAGCCGAGGGCATTCGCCAGCAGCGCATCGCTCAACAGAACGAGATCAAAGGAAAGATCGAAGCTGCAAAGGCTCCTGTATCGAACCAGTTTGACTTGGACGGCTATCAACAGCAGTTCAATAATATGGTGGAATCGGGCCTCACCTCAATCAAGCCGGAGGCGCTGCCCCTGGAAATTCCGGGGTACCAGTACCCGGCCATTGACGCGGATAAGATAAAGGATATTGTGTATAGCAATGAAGTTCCATTGAGTCTCGATAAGGAAGGCAATGTGTGGCCCAACATGAAGGCTGCCGCTGCTATGGCCGAATTAGAAATGCTCAAGAGCCAGATTCCGGCGATGTTGGAAGCGGCAAAGCGGGCAGCTCCAAAGGAGGCAATCGAAGCAATGAACAGAACGCTAAACAATCAGGTACCCGCAAATAATGTCGCTCCCATAGACCCCAAGCAAGTGGTTCCTCAAAACGGACCATCCATTGGCGGCCTGAGGATAGTGGGCATTCAAAGTAATTTTTAACAATTTTAAAACCGACTAAAAAAAATGGCACTTCCTACCGCCACCTCATTTGGAGGGTTTGTTGGAGCTAACGCTACCAGCCCCTCATCCGTTGCTGATGCAGCACAACTTTCCGGTCTTGCAGATGCAACCTCGTTTGTAAGGGATTTCTGGCCCACCCTGTTGGATCGTTATCCTGATCGTCAACTCATCGAGAATGGCCTTATGGCTCACCTCGTTGACAACAAAGCCTTCGTAGGCGTACAAACCAACACCACTCAGGTGTTTCACGCTGAACAAGAGTCTGTTCTGAACACGCTAACAGTTAGCGGAGCTCCTGTTGGTTCTGGCCAGAATGCATTCATTCCAGTAAATGGTATCGCCTATGGAACCCCTACTGCGTACTATCCTTACGCAACAGTTGGCCAAAACTTTCAGCCTGCTGACAATCCGTCTGTAGTACTAAATGTAACGGCTGTTGGCGCAATTGGTCAAACAGTTGGCACTGTAAATCCAGGTGCTGATGGTTTCGTTATTACTGTTACCTCAACATCTGGCGTTACTGCTTCTACAAGCGTTTCTTCTGGCGACACCCTGCTTCCGCAGGATGCTGTAAACGATCCTAACGGAGACTTCCCTAACGGTACTGTTCGTGGATGGTCTCGTTTTGGCGTACAGTTCCAGTATATGTCTACTGGCTCTGCCATCGTTGGTCAGGACACCTACAACCAGTCGTTCATGTTCCAGCTTGAAGGTGGTCAAACCATCCTTGCTCCTCGCATCTTTGCCGATGCCATGATGACTGCCATGCTCCGGAAATCTGCTGCCATCACCCGTGGTCGCGGCGAAACTTATGGTTCTAACAAAACCACTGTTGGTTTCGTATCTGCTGCTCAGGCTTTTGGTCTTACCGATGACTACGCTGCTGGCGGCGTTCAGATGTCTGACCTTGAGGACATTGGAATCCGTCTTCAGAACCGTGGTGCTGGCACTGAGCTCGATCTGTGGGGTGGATATGCCTTCATGCAGAGCATTCAGCGCAACGCTCTTTCTCCTCTCACTGGTGGAGCTGTTCAGTACATTTCCGGTGAAATGAATGATGGCGCTGGTCGTCCTGGCTTGAAAAAGTCTCTCGGCCACTTCATCCTTGGTAAATTCAAGGTGAACCTGAACGAGGCTTCTGAGTGGGCGCACAAGGCTATGTACTCTCCTGATTTGGGTGGTTCTTCCCTCACTTCTGGCTATTGGGCTAACGCTTTCTGCATCATCCCGAAAGAGCAAGTGGCTGTTCCTCGTGAACTCACCAACACCACTTACACCGTTACCGCTCCGATGTTCCGTGTTCTTCAACTAAAGGCCCCTGTAACCACTGGTGGCACTCCTGTGATGAACCAAATCGTGAAGCGTGACCCTGCTCACTTCGGAGCTATGAAGTATCAGATTGTCAACAACGAGTACTTCGCTGCTCAGACAATGCTTGCTTCTAAGCTGTACTTCGGCGGAACTATCATCTAATAGCTTCTCTGAAAAAAAAATAGGGCCTTCTGAAAAGTTGGCCCTTTTTTTGTTTATTTGCCAAATAAATATAAAACAACACATTATATGGTAGTTTCAACAGACAGAAATGGCATTAACGAAATCAACACGTGGCCCGAAGAAGTGGAGGCAAAGTTGATTGAATTGCAGCCAGGAGACATTGTAAAGGTGAGGCTCAATCCAAACCTATGGTTCACCGTCCTTGAGCAAAGAGGAACGAGTCAAGACTACAATCGCCCAACATCAAGCGGGATGGTGAAGAAAATCGGACAG
>Ga0315902_10013157_pt1 | contig 10717 bp, 8 predicted proteins | sample LakEriMetagenome_9_FD_203523 | JGI IMG/M metagenome (GOLD analysis project Ga0315902, IMG submission 203523) | Freshwater fungal communities from buoy surface, Lake Erie, Ohio, United States - Buoy 12 MA117 | ecosystem: Environmental > Aquatic > Freshwater > Lake > Lake biofilm | place: USA...
GATATAGCGGCAGTTTTGAATCTGCCGCTTGGAACAGTGAAGTCTCGACTTCATCATGGTCTCGAAAAACTTCGCGAAATGAACTTGGCAGTGAACCTTTTTCCCTCCATTGGGGAATCATCAATGAGGCAATAATGATTGACGAACTTCCGCACTGTGAATCCCGTTACGAAGCCATCAGTCTTTTGGCGGCGGGTTATCTGTCCTCCGTTGAAGAGCATGACTTGCGTCTGCATCTGGCGAAGTGCATCGGTTGCCTCAAACGATTAGAACAGTCGACTGCAGTTTGCTTGGGCTTGCGATCGGTGCCGCTGTCATCGAATAACGTCGAGGCATCCGAAATTGTGTCACGGGTGATGGCAGAAATTTCAGCGACCAACGCTGGTGCTGCTCAATGGGACGACCGCGAATTGGGAGTACAGTTCTTAGCCTTTTTCGGGTTGGAAGCAGTATTGACGCACGTGAAGGAAGAGCGGTCAGGCCAGGAATCATTACATGCAAAGGACTCGAGTTCGAGCCATCGATGTAACGCCCAACTCGAAGCGGGGGCAAGTCTCTTGAAATTTTTCGGTCTCCCCATTGCCTCGTAAGCGTTGGAGCGACTGACAAAGGACGGATTTGTTGGGAAAGCAAGGACACATTCGTTGTCTATTTTTTAAATCTAAATTCTATGAGGAACGACAATTATGAACCTGAATGCTAGTGTCAAGGATCTCTACGCGATGCTTTCCCAGGGCCGGACGGAGGAAGCCTGGGAAAAATACTATGCCGAAGACGTTGTAAGAAGGACCGAGTGGGGAACGCGTGTCGGCAGGACTCAGAACCAAGACGATATTCAGGAATTCATTGACCATGTGGAATTGTGGAAGTCCAATGAAATCACAGCCATGTGCGCCGATGAGGAACGTGCGGTGACCACGGTTCAATTTTCCCAGGAATTCATGCATAAATTATGGGGACAGATCCGACAGGAAATCGTTATCGTTCAGCGTTGGCGAGATGGACGCATTTACGACGAGTCCGTTTACGTCATGAAGCTCAAGAGTACGAGTGGCGAGTCTAACACCAGAGTGAGTTGGAGACTGGTTTCCATGGTGATCGACGGTGTGAACCAGCCGATTGATGGGGCGACTTTGGTCACCTCGCAAGGTAACGAGTTTACGTGTACTCAAAACGGTGTCGAAGTCATGAATGGGAGGGTCCGAGCCGTTTCAGAGGGTACGCCCCATCAGCAAGATATAGAGCTCGACCGTGGCCCAAACGCCGGTAAGACTATCCGGCAGATTGTCAAGATCGAGGGTAATGAGATGATCGTGTGTGACGGGCCGCCTGAGGGAGAGAGGCCAACCGAATTCACGAGCGAGCTAGGCAGCGGTCGCACGCTGGGCGTTTGGACTCCGGTCAAGCCTGCAGACGCACCCTGAGTTCGCAAAGGTTACTTGCCTGTACCTTCGGCTGGTCCCGAACCAGTCTTATCGCACAACCAATCTAAGAAACATACGCAACGGATGCGACAAACGAAGGTGAGATTCCCTATGCGCCACCCCGCACCGGTTTGACACGCCGGTGCGCCGGCTTTCATCACTGGTTCGCAACGTCTTCTAGATCATGGGCGGCCTTTGATTTCAGGACTCGCCGTTGATCATCCCACGAAGCTGGAACGCCTTTCCGACAATGGCGTAGGCTGATGTCGGCAAATACCTGGCCCGCAAGAATCGACTCCACGATGTCCGGGGAGAGCGAAGTCAGGCGGAGCATTCGTCCAACCGATCGCCGGCACTTACACCCTGCGAAAGCAGCATCCAATTTGGAAGAAGTTCGCGGAAAAGCGTGTACTCCACTCCTCTACTTTAGTTCGAAACCTTCCTTGGCTTCCTTGAGCATGACATTGACGCGAGCGATCGAGTCTGAATTGGGTGCAGTATTGCCGATGCAGGGTAGCGAACGTAGCGGCCGAAAGTCGCGAACCTATCCAGGCTGTCTCAAGGCGCCTCGACGGTGATGGTCCTCGAAGCCTCATCCTGTTTGGTCACCTTGCCGAAATCCACCGCGGTGATGGCCTCTTGGAACGGGCCTTCAAAACCCAACGTGATCGTCGCGGAATTGCCCGATGCAGACATTTGAAAATTCCCCGTGCCGAGCTTCTGCTTGAGCTTCTCAAGAATGGCTCCAAAGTCGGTGGAGGTTTTCGTCTGAATGACAAACCGGACCGATCGCGAGCCTTCAATCGCCGGCGGAGCTGGACCGAAACCTCCCGGCGAGCCGGGCCGAGCCCGCTCTCCATTGAGATTCGACGGTCTGCCCGGTACGGACGCGCCACCCGGGCCTGCTTGACCACCGGGGCCTGCTTGACCACCGGGGCCTGCTTGACCACCGGGGCGATCCGTCGGGGGCTGCCTCGGGTCGCCCCCGCCGCGCGAGGTTGGGCCGGGCTCAAAACCCCTTGGACCCATCCCACCTAGCGGACCGCCTCCCTGGCCTCGATTCGCTGGGTCTCCAACCGGTCCGCGGCGCCCCAAACCACCGCTGATGGGGTCTCGTTGGACCAGGTCGCTGTTGACCCCCTCGGCATTTTGTTTGGCTACATTCCAAGCGTCGCGGAATTGCGGCACATAGCTCCCAGCCTTGTCCAGATCCGCCTGCGACCAGTACTTGGAAATCTGCTTCAATGCCGCCATCACACTGGGTTTGTCTTCCCGTTTTAGGGCCTCTTCAAAGGGCTCTCGTAGCATCCTCATCGATATGAATCCTGCTCGGTTGGCTTCGGCCATCCTTTTTTGAGCTCCTGCGGAGTCTCCCTTAGCTTGCTGGACCAACGCTCGCACGTAAAGCATGAATGGATCGTTGAAGGTCTTGTACAACCGCTCGGCCGAATCATCGATCACCCCCAAGAGCGACTCGGGCATGCGAGGCTCGATCGAGGTCATGGCAAACGAGATGACGGCTAAATCGGCCCCAGGATCTCCTGCGTGTGCGTCTCGAAACTTGTTGATCCACTCCGGTGCTCGCTCCGGTTTAGTCTGCAGCGACTGGGCGACTTGAACAAGCCGTGTGGTCCTACTTGCCGTTTGATTCGACCACCATTCGTTTAGCGATTTTTCGATCGGATCCGCAGAGGCATTCGGACCAGCGTTTTTCTCCTTTGGCCAACGGTACCAAAGCTCTGGACCCGAAAGGAGCTGTGGGGCCAGGGTGGAATCCGTAGGGCCGGGCACTGTGCCATAAATCGAAAACGCTTTTTTGCCGATCCGGGCGGCCTTGTCCAAACGTGCCTTGTACTCAGATTCCGAACCACCCCCAGTGCTGATGACTTGCCAGGACTTCAAATAAATCGCTCCGGCGATCTGACTCATCGGGACTTGGCCAAGCACATTGACGATATCGACAATCTTGGGTCTCTGGGCCGTCGGTTCGAGGATGAGCATCAGGTATCCGAAACGCGGTGGCAAAAAACCTAGTGTCTCAGGCCGGTCTGGAGTCACCCCAACCTGCGAACTCTTCGTGCCATAGATCAGATCCTCGGCGACTGCATTGAACTCATCGAATGTCATGGTCTTGGCAAGCTTTTCGAGCTTGGCTGGTTGATCGAATCGACCCGAACCGGTGATCAATGCGCGAGGGTACTCCGGATCCGAATAGTACCTGAGCAGGACCGCAGGTTCGCCCTGATACTCCGTCTCTCCCAAGACTCTCCAATGCCGGAAACTGTCATTGAGCGGTGTGCTCTCCAAACTCTTGCTGACCATGTGATTGAGGACCCTGGGAGCCTCAAGGTCCTTCATGATCGCTTCCCATGAGGCACTCGGTCCATCCTTTTGCCGTTTGTCGAAATCCTCCGGCGCGATCATCTTAACGGCCCGATCGGACTGACCTTTCCTAGCAAAGCCGATAAACTCCTCGGCCACCTGAATCGCCGGACTGCTCGAGGTCGATTTTTCCGGTCCAAGCGATGCGAAGGCTACGAAGCCCTGCTCGCGGCCCGCCCCTCCATTCGCACCTGAGTTTGCGCCCGGGGGACTCGGCTCCGAGGCTCGCTGGGTGGCTCCAGAGGTATCCTTCGAGGCTTTCTCGACGGGTCGAAACGCGCTGCTGATCGACGCTTTGGGGCCAAACAGAAGATAGGCGCCCAGAGCGCCGAGAATCGCTAAGGCACCTGAGGCGACCGGCACGAGCCAAGCAGGCGCTTTTCCTCCAGCTTTTTTCGGGCGATTGACCATCGGGCCTGCAAGCGATGGACTCGCATATCTTTGGGTGGGAGCATGCGATGGAAAAGGATCATAAGACTCTGGCACGATGGAGGGCGCGATGGAGGGCTCGGGTGCCGAGTCGGTCGCTTGCGGACCTTTGATCATCAGCCCCCTGCCACACTTCGGACAAGTCACTTTCTTGCCGGCCATGGACGCGTTGGATCGTAGGCTCGCCCCGCAGGGGCAACGGAATTGTACACTCATGAAAAATCCCTGAGGCTCTCATCCAAAGGTTGAATCCTGAACCTGGGCCCCCCTGAGCCCCTCGCCGATGAACGCTTAACGATGAACGCTCGCTTGTTTTGGTTCAGCGTGAAATGGATTTTTGTCTGATCGGCGTTAATCGTAAATGGGTAACGTTCACTAATTTGTTTTGAGATCTTCAAGATCCCAGCGTTTGGATTTATCGCATTCTCACCAGAATCCAAGGGAAGGAGTGCGCAAAGCCGGTTCGGTTGACGCAACCCTTCGATCCTGGACCGAAGACAGCGCTAGGGTTGCTTCCCAAGCATTGCTCTATCCTTCGCTCAAGTAAGTCTGAATCTAATCGATTCCGGACACTCATGCAACGTTTTGTATCGCCTCAGCTCGCCGCAACCTTCGTCTTTCCCGAGCTGCTTCGAGCTTCTCATCTCGCTGGGCGATGAGTTCTTTTTCCTTGCCTGAAGACTTCTTATGAGGCGTCATGTATCCAATCGCACTGTGGAGCCGGATCGTGTTGTAATGATGGACGTACTGTATTACTTCTTGACGAGCATCATCAACGCTGGTCATGCTCTTGGCCCGTATGCAGTCCCCTTTGATCGTCCGATGATATCGCTCAATCTTTCCATTGCTTTGCGTGTAGTAGGGCGAAGTTTTCACATGGGTCATTCCTGCGATCCGTATGAATTTTTTGAAGTCTATAGAGATGAATTGGGGGCCAGTATTCGATCTGCAATCGATGTCCGAATTGAAGGTGACTGATCGGGCCGACGACGTTCAACATGCCCTAATGCTGCGCCTACTGTTCCAGACGGCAGTGCGAGTGAGTGATTTGTGCCGCATTCAGATCGGCGATATGCGGCATTCAGATCGGGGATATAAAGTGTCACCCACGCATCTGGACCATAGCCTATCTTGTCAAATACGTGGGTGGCACGAATGGCACTGTACACCTTACGTAATCTGCTTCACTCAAAGGAGTTATCTCCCTTGCTGAGCCGGTGTCGCAGTTGGTTTCGCGGTTCCACCATCAGCTGGTAATGGTCCCTCCGACGCTTGACGCATCGGGGTTCGAATCGGCCTGGTCTACTACCGACTCGGCATTGCGATACACAGCGAAGAAATCGGCGAATGAACTCATCGGGATTCAAGGCGGAAAAACATGCCAAGTCCCAGTTGGATAGGATGAACTGACAAGTCGAAACAAAGCTGATCTCTCTTGGAAGGATCGACTCCTGTTTCGCCGCAAGCCCCGCCGTCATTCTTATCAATTTGTAGGCCAGTAGCTTCATCCAGAATGCAGTGTGGACCATTGGCGGCGATTTGCACCTCATGAAATCCATGTTCGGATTCGTCTTGATGCTTCGAATGTCCAGTTCGACATTCCAGCGGAAGCCATAGAGCTCGGCCATGTCCTCTGCCGAAACACCTTCATCGCCAGATCGTGCCAGCATGTTCGTGACGACACAAACGGGCTCTGCTTGCGCCTGGGCTCGGAAATCACATTTTTCACCTCTCGCAATTCAAGCTATTCCGGGAGGCTCCTATGCATCTCTTCGGTCATCCAATTCGGACGAGCTCCTCGTTTCCAGGTCACGATGTTATCGTTCTTTCCAAGCCGTCTCCCTTGGCGGAAGTCGGTATGGCGAGCTTGATGTTTGCGAAAGCAAACATCGATTCCCATTTGCATTAGCATTGCAATCAACCAGTATCCACAGAAGTGCCTAGAGCTTCATGATCTCGCGACGCCCCAAGCGGGTCTTTGCGTTTCTACCCAATAAATCTAGGGGTTTTGCGATTCGTCGAGCTTCTCCGTTACACAAACCACGGGACGCGGTTGGCACCCATCGCCACCCCAAAAGGCTCAAATCGGGGCCAAAGGCTCTAAACCACGGGACTCACCCCAAACGAGTCCCGTGCTCGGAAACCCAATAAAACACGGCACTTTCGTGATTTCGAACAGGCGTGAGGTTTTGGCGAAAAAGGCCCGTGGCAGTGACATGAAAAACCTGACCATCGCGTCCCGTGGTGCAACTGGTTGGATGCGATATTCCTCTCTTTTTCAATTCGCTCGAATGGTTACCAGAGGCAGTGTATCCTTCGTTCCGGTATCGGCTTGAGCCAGAAAGGCTAACATGAATTGAAAATATCGCTTGGTTTGGAGGTCCCGGTCATCAACCCAGAACCAATAGCCTCGATAGAAAACGGTCGCGTAGCCGTCACAGGGCCTTTCCAGCGAACTGTGAACCACAAAGGCGGGCACGTTCGGGCTTGCCTGTCCTCCCAAGTCCAGGGCACGACCCTCCGCCAAGTGGCAGCACGGCACCTCTACCGCGAGCGAAAGTATGCCGAGCATCCGGAAGATGGAACGAGTCATTATTGCGAGTTCATCATTTGATTTGGGAACCTCACCAAAGACCACTTTGAATTCACTCAACTCATCGTTCAGGCCAAGCAGTTTTCGGCCCTCACTAAGCTCAGCGGCAGTTTCTGGACTGATGTTCTTGTCACGAAAAAACAAGACTACCGCTTCCGGCGCGTCCTTGCGTTGTTCGATACGCATGCCAACGTTGCCAGACCGTTGTGCCCGCGTCATGATTTGAAGAAACGCATGAAATCTCGGATCGGCCTCACGTAGCTCCCCAGCTAAAAAACTTCCGTTATTAACACCATTGATAGAGTCGACCAATAGGTCGAACACGAAGTCGGCGTCATAGCCCGATTGAATCATAAAAAGTATGGACTTCGGGGCGATAGGATTTGTGAGGTTGCGAATGAACTCGGCATTTGTCTGCGGTGTATACGAGATGGTAGGACGGTCCTCGAAGGTAGTCTGCCCGCCGAAGAGTGTTCCCATGCGTTCGCCAAAGCCAGCTCCCGGGAAGAACGACGAGCTGAAGCTCAGATTGGCATTGCCTGACCTGACTTTCGAGTAGCCACTCGTAATCTGTGACACATCCACGAAAAACGGCGTATCGTTGTAGCGCATCTTGACGATATTCAGCAGGGTCTGCTCCTTCCACGAAGTCGCAAGTGCTTCGTTGTAGGGCAATCGGTCAGCAACAATCATGCTCGGCCCGATATGCCTGCAGCCGGACTGGCTAATCAGTGCTAGAACGAACCAACAAGAGGGTAGTAGTTTGTTTCGTGACATCGACAAATCCATGCAACCTCAGAAAAGCAACCGACGCTGCCTGAATCACCCAAATTACGCACACTTCCTCCAATGCAACAAATATTCTGCCTTGATAAGCTATTCGGCTTATTCCGATTATCGACTTGACTGATTCCTTCGGGTAAGGGTCTTATCATTGAGCCATCGAGAAAGAGTCGGAAGACTTGTGAGCCCGATACGATCCGTCTGAGCGACATTCGATGTCACGAGCGACTCGAAAGGCTACTAAAAAGCTACCGTCGGATGGCGTCTTAGCTCTTTAAACGAAGTTTCTCGACCATTTCAAAGTAGCATCGTAAAGCCGCAGGCGAATTGGCATCTACTGCCGACCCATCGCAGCACGGATGGCGTCCTCGGGCTTGACCAGGTGATCCGAGTTGTTCGGGTCATCCGTGATCGAGAGCTGCACGCCCTTGACCTCGCCGTTGAAGTGGTTGCCCACCGTGCCGTAGTCCGGCGAAATCGCCGCGCCTGAATCCTCACCGACATCCGTGCCGTCATCGGCGGAGAAGATCGTCGCCAGCGTCGCCTCGACGTTCCCCTCGCCTACCTTCTTGCCGTCGGTGTAAAGCGTCACCTTGCCACCTTTGCCGAGACCGCCGCCAGCATAGGCGAACTCCATGCGGACTTGGTGCTGGCCTGCCGGGAGAGGATCCTTGGCCTCGACCATGAAGTTCTTGAAACCACCCCAGTTGTAGCAATACTTGAGCTTGCCCTTGTGGGCATACAGGGTCCACCCGCCTATGTTGGCACCCTGACAGATGATGACTCCTTCTGCGCCGTTCTCTGGCACGACGATTTCCGCGGTGATGGAGTGGGATTTGTTCTTAATGTTGAGGACGCAGTTTTCCGAGAGGCGTCCCATGCCTCCGACGAGGAGCTGAGTCTTGCCCTGGATTAGAACTGGCCGGCCGGCGAGATCCGGGTTGAGCTTCTCGAAGAGCCGGTCGTCCAGCGGCAGCACCTTGTATTGCGCGGCCTCGATCAGCCATTGGCGCTGCAGCTCGTGGAGCTTCTCCGGCATCTGCTTGGCGAGGTCGTTTGCCTGGCTCCAATCCTTGCTACCGTCGTAGAGCTCCCAAACATCATCGTCGAATGCCGGCCTCGGCGCGTTGAGCCAGGGCGTGTAGTGCTTCGTGACCGCGGACCAGCCCTTGTAGTAGATGCCGCGGTTGCCCATGATCTCGAAGTATTGCACGTCGTGCTGCTCGGCAGCTTTGGCGTTATCGAACGTGTAGAGCATGCTGGTGCCCTCGATGCGATCCTGCTGAATGCCATTCACTGACTGAGGCTGCGGGAGCTGGGCCGCCTCGAGGATGGTCGGGGCCACGTCAATCACATGGGTGAATTGCGTGCGAAGTTCGCCCTTGGCCTTGATGCCGTTGGGCCAGTGGACGACGGTGGCATTGCGCGTGCCGCCCCAATGGGAGGCGACCTGCTTGGTCCACTGGAAGGGGGTGTTCATGGCGTGCGCCCAAGCGACGGCGTAGTGGTTGTAGGATTCTGGCCCGCCGAGCTTGTCGATCCGCGCCGTAAGGTATTCGGCCGTCTCGAGGCCTTGCAAGCCATTGAAGTAGCTCATCTCGTTGAAGCTCCCGTTGATGCCACCCTCAGCCGAGGCACCGTTGTCGCCGACGATGTAGTAAATGAGCGTGTCGTCGAGGATGTTCAGTTTCTCCAGCGTGTCCACGACGCGGCCCACGTTGTGGTCTGTGAATTCCATGTAGCCCGCATACACCTCCATCTCGCGACGCAGCGCAGGCTTGAATGCTTCAGGCATCGTGTCCCATGCCGGCACTTCCTTTGGGCGCGCGGTGAGCTGGCAGTCTGCCGGGACGACCCCAAGTTTTTTCTGCCGGGCAAAGGTCTCCTCGCGCACTTTGTCCCAGCCCTGGTCGAACTTGCCCTTGTATTTGTCAGCCCATTCTTTCGCGACATGGTGGGGCGCATGAGTGGCACCGGGCGCGTAGTAGATGAAGAACGGCTTGTCAGGCGCCAGCAGCTTCTGTTGTGCAATCCACTTGATGGTCTTGTCGGTCATGTCCGTCATGAGGTGGTAGCCCTGCTCGGGAGTCTTCTTGTTTTCTACCGGCGTGGTGCCCTCGTAGAGCGTCGGATACCATTGGTTTGCCTCTCCGCCGAGGAAGCCGTAGAAGTACTCGAAGCCACCGCCGCCGGTCGGCCACGCGTCAAAGGGGCCGATGGGGCTGGTCTCCCAGACGGGGACTTCGTGGTTCTTTCCGAACTGTGCGGTAGCGTAGCCATTGAGTTTGAGCGTCATGGCCAGGGGCGCCATGGAGTTGGGCCGAACCGAGCTGTACCCCGGCGCCCCGGTCGCAATCTCGGTGATGCCGGCCATGCCGACGGAATGGTGGTTGCGCCCGGTGAGCAACGCCTGTCGGGTCGGCGAGCAGATGGCGGTCGTGTGGAAACGATTGTACTTCAGACCGCCAGCCGCCAGCTTCTCGAGGGTTGGCGTTTGGCAGGGGCCTCCATAAGTGCTGGTGGACCCGAACCCCGCGTCATCCACGAGGATGACCAGCACGTTGGGTGCGCCCTTCGGCGGACGCAGTTGGTTGATGGGCGGATTCTTGGAATCCGGATTCTTCGCGTCATAAACGATCGACCTTGGACGAGTCGTGTTGGGCATCGGCAGATGTGCGCGGTCGAGATCGACCTCACGAGTCTGCGCCATGCCTTGTGGGGTGAAAGCTGCGCCTATCGCAAGGCTGAGAGCGGCCAGAATGGTTTTTGTCTTCATCTTTTTTTGCCTTTCAAGTGATTTATTCCTGTCAAAAACTGACAGAAAATAAACATCTCGATGCCTCTGCACCCTTTGTTTCTGTTTCCTAACATCACGTAGCATACCACAACGGCGGCGTGTAGGCGCGGTCAGTGATCCGATCCGCACCAAGAAAGGTGTCGTGATCACCACCTTGGATGACTCTCGGGACGCGATCGATTTCGTGGACCGTATTGAAGGCAAACGCGTTGTGCTCATCAATGGCAAGCAACTGGCCCAATTGATGATCGAACATGACGTCGGAGTCTCGACGATTGGCACTTACAGTCTCAAGGAAGTCTCGAATGA